>ENA-OQCB01000503-OQCB01000503.1-human-gut-metagenome-genome-assembly--contig:-NODE-503-length-18123-cov-3.250111_pt1 | contig 18123 bp, 19 predicted proteins | sample MGYA00242493_ERZ504568 | MGnify/ENA primary metagenome ERZ504568 (study PRJEB26092, sample SAMD00036229) | human gut metagenome | host: Homo sapiens | study: EMG produced TPA metagenomics assembly of...
CTATTCTATGTAATACAGCCCCGATATTTTAACCGAGACTGTATCCAAAACCAAATTATCGATTACAATTATCCTTACAGCTTGCTTTACACGGCATATCAAAGCTGGGATTAAAAGCATAGAAGTTTTTAGAGTCCAGTTCCTCCTGCACGCATCTTAAAGCTTCACCGAAACGCTGGAAGTGCACAATTTCTCTGGCCTTAAAAACTTAATCGGCTCAATATATCCGGATCATCTACCAGACGCAGGATATTGTCGTAGGTGGTACGCGCCTTTTGTTCTGCTGCCATGTCTTCAAATAAGTCTGTAATCGGATCGCCTTTGACTGAAACTCACAGGCATTAAAAGGAATTCCGCCTGCTGCCTGAGGCCATATTCCTACGGTATGGTCTACATAGTAAGGTGCAAATCCTGATTTTTCGATTTCTTCCATAGACAGGTTTTTGGTAAGCTGATGCACGATAGTCGAAACCATTTCAAGGTGTGCCAGCTCCTCTGTTGCAATGTCATTTAAAGTCCCCATTGCCACTCTGTTCGGCATAGTAAATCTCTGGGAAAGATATCGCATAGATGCTCCCATTTCTCCGTCCGGTCCTCCATACTGGCTCATAATCACCTGAGCAGCTCTGGCATCCGGCTTTTTGATATTTACAGGAAACTGTAATCCTTTTTTTCATAATTCCACATACCTTAGCATCCTCCTTCCCACGGCCACGGCTGCATTACCCATTCCCACCGGCGACTGCAAGTATCCTTTGCAGTATCAATGGTCAGCGGTCCGTAGAGTCTTGCATATTCTTTCAATGCTTTTTCTCGCATTTCTGACATTTCCTCATAATAAGCAAGGGCTTTTTCATCACAAGGATGGGTATCCAGATATAAGGTAATATCGTTCACCGCAAAGCTCACTTCATTAATCTTTTGCAGAAGCTCTTTTCTTGCATACATATCATTTTTCGTCATCTGCAAACACCTCTCTTTCCACAGAACGGCATACAAAGCTCAGGAAAAATCGTTCCTACCTGAAGCGCTTTTTGCAAGTGAAACGTATTGATAAAATTCTGACACGGTACATAAGCCATGGCTAAAGGAAGATGGTCTGCATGTGCATAAACGCCCATATCTTCAATTTTATCACAACAACAGTCGGACGCAGTTCTCGGCATACAAGAGGCTTGCGTCGGCATTTCCCTTGGTTTCATTTACAATTACAAGAGCGGGAAACTCCATAATTCATACGATAATTATCCATAATTTCACCCCTATACATAAACAGAAATTTTTCTGTTATGACATTACAGTAATATTTTATGGAAAAACGCATAAAATGTTCCCCGCTCTTTTTTAACGCAATGCTTTTTTCAGTTTTTCTATCATTTCATCCACGTGCTCTTTCTCCACAATCAGAGGCGGTACAAGACGCAGTACATTTCCCTGTGCCTGAATGACCAGTAATCCTTCCTCCATGGCTTTTGTGCACACTTCTGTTACCGGCTGTTTCAAAACAATCCCCTGTATCAGCCCTTTCCCTCTTCTTTCCAAAACACAGTCCAATTCTTCTGTTAAACTGTCTAATTTGGCTTCCAAATAAGGGGTAATTTCTTTTACATGTCCTAAAATATCTTCTTCTTCAAAGATATCGAGAACTGTTTTTACAGCTTTACATGCTAACGGATTTCCTCCGTAGGTTGCTCCGTGGTCTCCCGGTTTTAAGGAATTTTCCGCTACCTTTTTTGTCACTGCAAAAGCGCCTACCGGAATACCGCTTCCAATTCCTTTTGCCATTGCAAGAATATCCGGTTTCACTCCGTAGCCCTGCCATGCAAACATAGAACCGCTTCTTCCCATACCGCATTGCACTTCATCAAAAATCAACAAAATATCCTTTTCGTCGCAGAGCTTTCGGACTGCTTCCATAAATTCCTGTGTTGCCGGATGAATACCGCCTTCGCCCTGAATTGGCTCTAAAATAATGGCACAAGTCCTATCTGTAACCAGTTTTTTTACACTTTCAATGTTGTTAAATTCTGCAAAAGACACACCGGGAACTAAGGGTTCAAAAGGCGTTCTGTATGCCTCGTGCCCTGTGACAGACAACGCTCCGAAGGTACGTCCGTGAAAAGAATTTTCCATGGCAATAAATTGATATTTGCCGGATTTTTTATTATACGCATATCTTCTGGCTGTTTTCAACGCTCCTTCTATGGCTTCAGCGCCGCTGTTTGTAAAAAATATTTTATCCATCTGTGCGTATTGATTTAATTTTTCGGCAGCCTCGGCACAGTTCTTATGATAATACAGATTGGAGGTATGATAGAGTAAATCAATCTGTTTTTTTAACGCTTTGCCAGCTTTTTATTTCCGTATCCCAGCGCAGAAACAGCAAATCCCGCCCCAAAATCCAGATATTTTTTACTGTTTTCGTCATATAAATACATGCCTTCTCCGTGTTCAAAAGCAATAGGAAAACGATTGTAAATATGAAGTAGATTTTCTTCTGAAGCTTCTATACTTTTATTCATCATAATACTTATTTTCTCCTTCCTGCAAAATGGCAGTTCCAATTCCTTTATTGGTGAAAATCTCCAGCAACAGGCAATGTGGAATACGTCCGTCTAAAATATGCACACGGGAAACTCCGTTCTCAATAGCATCAATGCAACTGTGTAATTTCGGGAGCATTCCCCCTCCAATACAGCCTGTTTCCATCAATTTCTCTGCATCTTTTACCCACAATTCAGAAATTAAAGTAGATGGATCAGAAGGATCTTTATAAACGCCCTCCATATCTGTCAGGAACGCAAGCTTCTCTGCGTGCATTGCTTTTGCAATAGCGCAGGCTGCATCATCTGCATTGATATTATAAGTATTCCACTCGTCATCCAGCCCCACCGGACACACAATCGGAAGGAAATCTTTTTCCAAAAGGTCGTATAAAACGCTGCTGTTTACCTCTTTAATTTCTCCTACAAATCCAATATCCTTTCCATCTGAATACTTCTTTTCTACTTTTAAAAGACCGCCGTCTTTTCCGCTAATTCCAATGGCACGGACACCCAGACTTTCCACCAGCTGTACCAGACTTTTATTTACTTTTCCTAAAACCATTTCTGCAATTTCCATGGTTTCCTCATCTGTTACACGAAGACCATTGATAAACTGTGGCTCTTTGCCGGTTTTTGCCACCCATTTGCTGATTTCCTTGCCTCCGCCGTGTACTACGATAGGTTTAAATCCAACCAGTTTTAAAAGAGTTACATCTTCGATTACCTTTCTTTTTAAGGCTTCGTCCGTCATGGCGCTTCCGCCGTATTTTACTACGATAATTTTTCTGTTAAACTTCTGAATATAAGGCAGAGCCTCTACTAAAACCTTTGCTTTTTCAAGATATTTTTCCATATTTTTATTCATCTTCTTAGCTCCTATAATCTGCATTGATGTCAATATATCCATGTGTCAAATCACAGCCCCACGCTGTTGCTTTTTCTGTTCCTGTTTTTATATCTGCCACAACACAAACCTCTGCCTGTGATAAGATTTCTGTTGCTTTTTCCTCACTGTAATTCAGAGCCATTCCGTTTTCTACAAGCTTTAATTCTCCTGCGCTGCTTTGGATAAACAAGTCTGTTTTTTCCGGTTCAAATTCCACTCCTGCATAACCCATGGCACAGAGAATTCTGCCCCAGTTGGCATCATGTCCTGCAATGGCTGTTTTCGTAAGATTGGAGCAAATCACAGATTTTGCCAACGTTTTTGCCTGTTGCTTCGTCTCTGCTCCCTGAACCGTCACCTCCAAAAGAGCGGTAGCTCCTTCTCCGTCACCGGCGATTTTCTTTGCCAAGGTTGTATTGACTTCATGAAGGGCTTCTTTAAAAATTTCAAACTCCTTTGTGCCTTTTTGAATTTCCTTATTTCCTGCCATCTGGTTGGCTAAAAGCAAAACTGTGTCATTGGTAGAGGTGTCTCCATCCACAGAAATCATGTTATAGGTTTCTTCCACATCACTGCTCAAAGCCGCCTGCAACGCTTCTTTTGAAATCACCGCATCTGTTGTAATAAACGCCAGCATGGTACACATATTGGGATGTATCATGCCTGAGCCCTTTGCCATTCCGCCAATAGTCACGGTTGTTCCGTCAAGTTCAATGGTTACTGCTGCTTCTTTTTCTTTTGTATCCGTAGTCATAATCGCCTTCGCAGCCAAATTTCCCATTTCCAAGCCTTCCGCTTTTTCTTTGGCAAGTAAATGCACACCGTCCTTCATCTTTTCTACCGGAAGCTGCATGCCAATCACTCCGGTAGAACCGATTAGTACGCTTTCCATTTCGGTTTCCAGCGCTTTTGCCGCCTCTTTTGCCACTTCCTTGCAGCATTCCATTCCTGTTTCTCCTGTACAGGCATTGGCAATTCCGGAATTGATAACAACAACCTGTGGCTTGACGTTACTTTCCACTACTTTTTTATCCCATTTTACAGGGGCTGCTTTCACCACATTTGTGGTAAAAGTACCGGCTGCTTCACAAGGCTTTTGGCTATATACCAAAGCCATATCGGTTCTTCCCTGATATTTAATTCCCGCTGCTGCGGACGCTGCTTCAAACCCTTTTGCGGCAGTTACTCCGCCCTTTATTTTCTTCATTTTATCCCTCCTGCTGCACATTAAACTGTGTAATATTCTCTGTATTTAAAATAAAATCATAATAGTTTAAGTCCTGTCTTTGCTGCCATCCAATAGTATTCCAAAAGGTATTTCCGATATCGTTCTGAGCAAAAGCAATTAAAGAAACATGGTTAATTCCTTCTTTTTGCAGTGCATCCATAACCGCCACCACCATGGCTTTTCCAATCCCTTTTCTTCGATATTTTTCATCTACACATACATGATAAAGACAGCCTCTGCGTCCGTCATGTCCACATAAAATTGCCCCCACAATTTTCGAATTTTCCACTGCTACTACACTGGTATTTGGATTTCTTTCCAGAAATTTTCTCACTCCTTCTTTTGAGTCATCAATACTGCGAATTCCAAATCCCTGTATCTTTTTCCATAAGCTGTATACTTCCTCGTAGTCCTCAATTACCATTGTTCTTATCATGCTGTCACCTCTCCTATGGAAACATGGGAATAAGCTCAAGTCCCTCTTTTTCATCTAATCCAAACATTAAATTCATATTCTGTACTGCCTGACCTGCCGCACCTTTTACCAGATTGTCAAGAGCGCCCATGACAATAATTCGGTTGGTTCTTTCATCAATCTGAAAACTGATATCAGTATAATTGCTTCCCTCTACCCATTTTGTTTCCGGATATACATTCTTTTCCAAAACACGAACAAATTTTTCTTCACCATAGTATTTATCATAGACTTTTTTTACTTCTTCATAAGTAACTTCTTTTTTTAGTTTTGCATACTCTGTAACTAAAATTCCTCTGTTCATTGGTACAAGATGAGGGGTGAAATTCAAAACAATTTCCTCTCCTGCCGCATATCCCAACTGTTCTTCTATCTCCGGTGTATGACGGTGATTTCCAACGGCATACGCTTTCATATTTTCATTTACTTCACAGAAAAGATTGTCAATTTTTGCTCCCCGTCCTGCTCCGGAGGTACCGGATTTTGCATCAATAATCAAGGTATCTGTGTCAATCAAGCCTTCTTTTACAAGGGGATATGCCGACAAAATGGAACAGGTAGTATAACATCCCGGGTTTGCCACAAGCCTTGCATTTTTAATTTTTTCCCTGTTGATTTCACATAATCCGTATACTGCTTCTGGAAGAAACTGTGGACTTTTATGTGTGATTTTATACCATTTTTCATAGACAGACACATCTTTTAAACGAAAGTCAGCACTTAAATCTATGATTTTAACTTTTGAAAGGATTTCTTCATTCACAAGAGAAGAACACAGTCCCTGTGGCGTTGCGGTAAAGATTACATCTACCTGTTCTGCCAGTGTTTCTATATCGTCGTCCATACAGGCGGCATCTACAATCTGAAACATATTTCTGTAAACGTCCGCATACTTTTTGTCAAGATGACTTCTGGAACCATACCATTTAATTTCTGCATTTTTATGCCCGGTTAAAATTCTTACAAGTTCTCCGCCTGCATATCCCGTAGAGCCAATAATTCCTACTTTAATCATCTCATTCTTCCTTTCTCTCTATCCTGTCTTTCATAAAATTCTTACTTTTATGTATATTTAAAATTTTATTTTGCATAATTATACATCTACTTTTTCGATTATGCAAGAGTTTTTTCATTTTTTGTCAACTGCTTTTCTGTTGCTGTGTACGCAAAAGGAGTTGTCACTTTAAATGTCATACAGAAATATTTATACACTTTTAGCGAATTTGTCGAGCACGCTTTGAGATTACAAGCTCAAAGTGAGCACAGACTGAGCATAAAATGTATAAATATTTTTTGATATGCACCTAAAGTAACAACTCCCTTTTATTCTTCACTGTCTAAAATTTTCTGTATGGTATTTTTCACCAATTCAAAAGCCGTGGAATTCATACCGCTGTTAATGACAATATCTGCCGTACTTCTGGTAGGCTCTACATATAAATAGTGCATAGGCTTTACCGTTGTCAGATACTGCTCTACCACTCCTTCGATATCTCTTCCTCTTTCCTTTACGTCTCGGATAACACGGCGTAAAATTCTCTCGTCCGCATCTGCTTCTACATAGATTTTAATATCCATCAAATCCCGCAGACGTTCATCTGCCAACACAAGAATTCCCTCTAAAAGAATAACCTTTTTCGGTTCAACGGTCTGAACCTCACCGGAACGATTATGCTGTGTATAATCATATACTGGACATTGTATGCTCTTGCCTTCCTTCAGCTCCTGAAGCTGCTGTACCAAAAGCTCGGTTTCCATTTCATCCGGATGGTCGTAATTAGTTTTCTTACGCTCCTCTAAAGGTATATCACTTTGGTCACGATAATAATTATCATGATAAATTGACTGCTACATTATCTTTAAATTCATCTCTTAATCGGTTTGTAAACGTTGACTTTCCGGAGCCTGTTCCTCCGGCAATTCCTATAATCACACTTTCATATTTTTCCCATCCGTATTTTACTGTTTTTACTTCGTTTTCATGCGCCCTTATTATATAATTTACACCTTTTACTGTCAACGGTAATTTCGTTATTCCTCACGCTCAAAATACTGCTCAAGAACCGCCTTATCCTTGCCCACTACATAGCCGCTTCCTCCTAAATCCTTTACATTCTCTACCATACTGATAAGCATAATAGGTTTTTCTGCCTCTTTTTCTGCGGTAAAGCTGCAAAACCAGCCGATTTCCGTTCCCTCTGTGTCTTCCTGAGAGTCCTTGATTTCTGCAGTTCCTGTCTTTCCTGCCAGTAAAATATCATCTCTGCGCAGAGCATAGCCTGTGCCGTTTGGATCATTTACCACCCCAATCAGCCCTTCCATAATTGCCTTTACATGTTCCGGTGAAAATACGCCCTCCAGCCATGCTTCTCCCTGCTTTTCCTCCTGATATTCCAGAGAAGGCTTGAGCATATTTCCGTCATTTAAAAAGGCAGTATACATACTTGCCAGATGCAGCGGATTGACTAAAATCTGTCCCTGTCCGTAACCGCTGTCCGCCAGTTGAATTTCTGTTTCAATCTGCCCGTTATTGGCATACTGAGACGGTGACATTTGAATTTCAAAAGGCAATTCCTGTTTAAACCCAAGCCCTTCCAAGCCCTTCATAAAGTTCTCCTGACCGATTTTTAAGGCTGCCTTTGCAAAGTAAATATTGTCTGAACATATCAACGCATTTTTCAAAATAACCGGTTCGTAAACATGCAAGGTCGTCACTTTATAATCTCCCCATGAGGAGCTTTGCTGCCAAGAAAGTCCCTCGTTTCCAAAGTCTTCCTCCGGTGTAAAAGCACCTGTTTTCAGTCCTATTCCGGCCACGATGGGTTTCAAAGAAGAACCCGGACACCAAATCTGCCGAAAGCGATTATATAAAGGCAAATTTGCATCTTCATTTAAGCTTGTCCATCTTTCCGAAGACATTCCCGTAATAAATTCATTGTTATCAAAGGACGGTGTGCTCACCAAAGCCAATACTTCCCCTGTGTACGGATGAATTGCCACAGAGCATCCTCTATCCTCCCGAAACTGTTCGTATAAGCTTTTTTGAAGCTCTGCATCAATGGTTAATAGAATGTTCTCTCCGTCTTCTTTTATCTTGCTTGCCACAACTTCCTTTTCTGTTCCATCTTCGGAAAAAATAGAGATTTTGCATCCGTCCTGCCCCTTTAAACGTTTCTCAAAAAGACCTTCCATACCGCTTCTTCCGATTACGCTGTTAGCATGATATCCTTCTCCCTTATGGGCTTCCAAATCCTCTGCCGTCACTGCCTGCACATAGCCGATTAAATGAGACGCTGCCTCCTTCAAGGGATAGCTGCGCACCTCCACATCGGAAAGCATAACTCCGGAAATTTCCAACAGCTTGTCTTCTGTTTCCTGTTCTCCCGAAATAGTTGCAACAGGTACAAAAGAGTCCTCTTTTACCCATTCTGCTTCTAATTTACTCTGTATTCCCTCCGGTTGAATTTGCAGGATTTCCCCTAATTTCTGAAATGCTTCTTCTTTATTTTCTAATTTGCCCGGCACAATTCCCACAGAGGTTGCAAGTCCTTTTCCTGCAAGCATCCTTCCGTTTCTGTCTAATATCTGACCTCTCTGTGCCGGTATGGTCTCCACCTGTATTTTATCTGTTCTTGTGAGATTTAGTATGATTAAACTGTCCTTCCAGCGTAATTTATAACCTTCCTTTGTATCAACAAAAACAGCTTTATTATCAAATTCCACAACGCCTGCCAATGTATCAAAGGCTGTATGATAAGAAACAGGAACTTCTTTTCCTTCCTTTTTCCCCACCTGAATTTCTGTAATTTTTAAATTTTCAACTTCCATTCCCTCATAAATTTTCGAATTTCTCTCCAGAAATTTTTCTTCTTTTACAGATTTTGTGTCAATCATGGAATACATTTCTTCATATTCTTTCTTTTCAATATGCGCCATATATTCCTTCAGTAAATCTTCCGGTTTTTCTTTTGTCATTACCCGAAAAGCAAAAATTCCGACAACAGCAAAAATTACCAGTATACTTAAACTAATTATTGCATATTTGAACTTTTTTTGCCTTCTTTTTTTCTTCTTCATAAAGCCCTCCTACCTGAATTATTTCATTTTTTCTTTAATCTTACATCTGTAAGATTTGAAAGTCAAGAAATATTTCAGCTAATAAAAAAGACTGCCACAAAACGACAGTCTTTTTTACAATTTTAAAATCCCGGTTTTCCTAAAAGGGCAAACATATTGCTTTTATAACTCTCTACTCCCGGTTGGTCAAAAGGATTTATTCCTCCGATATAGCCGCTCACTCCACAGGCAAACCAGAAAAAATAGAACATCTGTCCTAAGGTGTATTCATCCTGTTTTGGAAGTTTTATCCGCATGACAGGTACGTTTCCTGTTTCGTGTGCTAAAATTGTGCCTTCCATTGCCGCATGATTGACAAATTCCATGCTCTTTCCTGCCAGATAATTCAATCCGTCTAAATCTTCTGCTTCCTCAGGAATAAAAACATTTCTTTCTGTTTCTTCCACATAGAGCACGGTTTCAAATAAAATTCTGGCTCCGTCCTGTATATATTGTCCCATAGAATGTAAATCTGTGGTTAAATCTACGGATGCAGGGAACAGACCTCTCTGATTTTTTCCTTCGCTTTCTCCATAGAGCTGTTTCCACCACTCAGAAAAATAATGAAGGCTTGGTTCATAATTTGCCAGAAGCTCAATTTCTTTTCCTTTTCTTAAAAGAAGGTTGCGACATGCCGCATATTGTAAAGAGGGATTTTCTTCGTAAGGTGCTTCCAACACTCTCTGACGCATATCTGCTGCGCCCTGCATCAAAGCTTTTATATCTGCTCCACTAACGGCAATAGGTAAAAGACCTACTGCTGTGAGAACAGAATATCTGCCTCCTATATCATCCGGTATCACAAAGCAGGTATATCCTTCTTTGTCTGCCATTTTCTTCAATGCACCGTTTGCCTTATCTGTGGTGGCATAAACACGTTTTGCAGCTTCTTCTTTTCCATACTTTTCTTCTAATTTTTTCTTAATTATTCGAAAAGCTACTGCTGACTCTGTAGTTGTACCTGATTTTGAAATCACATTAACAGAGAAATCACATCCTTCCAGCATATCTTCCAAGTCTGCCAGATATTTTGAGGAATTCGAGTTTCCACAAAAATAAATACGGGGTGCTTTTCTTTTTTCATCTGACAAACTATTAAAAAAAGCTTTGATGTAAAAAATTTCATTGCAAGCTCTTGCGCCTAAATAAGAACCGCCAATTCCCACTACTAAAAGTACATCAGAATTCTGTCGGATTTCTTCTGCTACTTTTAAAATTCTTTCAAATTCTTCTTTATCATACGTTACAGGATGATCCAGCCAACCTGTAAAATCATTTCCTGCTCCATCTCTTTTCACAAGAGTATCTCTTGCATGATTTACCGTAGACTTGAAATTTTTCAATTCCTCATCAGGTATCCATTTTGAAAGATTTAAGTGTTCAAATTCAATTTGCCTGTTCATGACCTGCCTCTTTTCTACCTATTTATTCACAACATTCTGTGGATTGCCTTCCACATAAGCTTTCAGATTTTCATACGCACAATCCATAATTCTCTGTCTGCTTTCCTTTGGAGCCCATGAAATATGAGGTGTAATAATACAATTTTTCGCTTTTAACAGAGGGTTATCACCTTTAATCGGCTCTGTGGAAACCACATCCAATCCAGCCGCATAAACTTTACCTGAATTTAAGGCATCTGCCAAATCCTGTTCCACCACAAGAGGGCCTCTTGCATTATTTAAAATAATAACGCCGTCCTTCATCTTCGCAATATTTTCTTTGTTGATAATCCCTTCTGTTTCAGGGAACAACGGACAGTGGAGAGCAATCACATCTGATTTTTCCAGTAATTCGTCCAAAGATACATATTCTGCAATGGCTTTTCCCGTTTCATTTGGATAAGAGTCATAGGCAAGAACGTGCATACCCATAGCCTTTGCCAGTTTACCTGTGGTCTGTCCGATTTTTCCAAATCCGATGATACCCATGGTTTTATTATCCAGCTCAATCAAAGGGTAATCCCAGTAGCACCAGTCTTCATGGTTCTGCCATTTGCCTTCATGTACTGTTTCATTATGGTGTCCGATGTGGTGACAGATTTCCAGCAAAAGCGCCATTGCAAACTGTCCTACGGATGCTGTTCCATAAGTCGGCACATTGGTAACCGGTATTCCTTTTTTCTTTGCATACTGATAATCCACTACATTGTAACCGGTTGCCAGCAGACTAATCATCTTCATGTTTTTACAGGTGTCAATTACATGCTTGTTAATCGGTGTTTTATTGGTATAGACTACCTCGGCGTCTCCAATGCGGGAAATAATTTCCTCGTCATTATCTACGGGTGTTCTGTCATATACAACAAGCTCTCCAAATTCTTTCAGAGCATCCCAGCTTAAATCGCCGGGATTTTCTGTGTAACCGTCTAATACAACAATTTTCATAATATAAAAACCTCCTTACTGCTATGCTCCGAAAATCAATTCTACCGGAGCCGTGATAATCTGCGGGAATATAATAAAGATGCAAAGAGAAATTGCAATCAGCAAAATCCACGGTACAGATGCCTTTATAATCCTCTCAAGAGGTATTCCCGTAACATTTTCCGCTGCATACAAGCATACTCCGACAGGTGGTGTAATCAAACCAAAGGATAATGTAATAACTAAAAATACTACAAAGAATAACGGTGATACGCCTACTGCCTGTACTGCCGGCAATAAAATCGGTACTAAAATGAAGATAGCTGCCGTTGCATCCATAAACATACCTACAACAATTAAGAATGCGTATAACACAAACATAATGATAATACGATTATCTGATATTCCTGTAATCATATTAGCTACCTTTGACGGAAGTCCATCTAACTCAAAGAGTAAAGATGCCGGTTTTGCTGCGATTGCCACGAATAAGATTGTTCCTGTGGATCTTGCGTTTTTACAGATAATTCTCGGAATATCTTTCCATGTCAAATTTTTGTATACGTAAATGGATACTAAAATCGTGTAAACAACGGCAATAGCCGCACCTTCTGTGGGTGTGTAAAAGCCTGTATATACGCCGCCTAATAAAATAACCGGTGTCAAAAGTGCAGGAATTGCATTTATAAACGCTTTTCCCAGCTTTTTGGCTTCAAAAGAAGTACGGTCTCCAATTCCATGCTTCTTGCAATATAAGTAATTATACACCATAAAAATCAATCCGATAATAATTCCCGGAATTAAACCTGCCAAAAGAGCTTTTCCGATGGAAACATTTGCCGTTGCCGCTGCGTTAATCATCAAAATACTGGGCGGAATAACGGAAGCCAACATAGAACCGGACAAGTTGATTGCCGTTGCATAATCCTTTGGATATCCTTTTTTGCTCAAGGCGTTAATACTCATCTTACCGATAGATGCAATCGCTGCCACAGAAGAACCGGACATCCCCGCAAAAATCATATTTACCACAACCGATACATGACCTAATCCGCCGTAAATCCAGCCAACCAGAGCTTCTGCAAGTCCGTAAATCTTATCTGCCACACCGCCCTCGTCCATCAATGAACCGCACAGAATAAACAGAGGAACAGCAACCATAATAAAGCTGTTCATAGATGTAAACATAGACTGTGCAGCTAAGGAAAGCGGTATATCAGACATGGTTACAATGCAGATAACTGCTGATGCTCCCAAAGATACTGCAATGGGTACTCCCAGAAACATCAATACAATGAAAATAATAATCAATGCCCAACTCATAATCTATCACCCCTGTTCCAATGCCTTTTGTTTTTCTGTTTCTTTGTCTCCGATTGCCACCTTTTCGTGGTGTTCAAGGAAACTTTCTGCCACACCGATAATTCCAAGCACACCTGCTATGGGCTGGCAAATACCGATTACCCACATAGGAATTGCCAATGCTGTTCCCATTTCCTTCATCATAATCTGCTGGCGTACAACTTCAATACCCCATATAATCATAAATCCGAAAAATGCAACAACAATTACCGCATATAAAATTTCACTGAATTTTTTCAGCCACTTAGGTCCTACCTGTAAAAGCAAGGTAACACGAGATGACTCTGCCTGATTAAATCCTGATGCCAAAGCCACAAACATCATCCATAAAAACAGGTAACGGCTGGTTTCTTCTGTCCATGGGAAGGGATGTCCGATTACACGTCCGATAATCTGCAAAAGAATAGTCACCAGCATTCCCACAACCATAATTGCCAAAATTACATTTTCTACTTTATTTACACATCCAAATACCTTTGAAATGACACTTTTCTTTTTCTCCATGAAAATTCCCCCATTGCTCTATTCTGCTTTACCACAAAATTCAGCAGTAGCGTCAAACAGCTCATCATCTTTAATCAGCTCTTTAAATTTGTCATAGCAAGATTTAGAAACTTCAACAAATTTTTCACGGTCTTCCTCTGAAATGTCATTGTATTCCATACCGTTTTCTTTTAAAGTATCCAGTGCTTTCTGGTCTTCTTTTTCCATAAATTCCACATTCCACTGCTGTACTTCTTCACCTGCTTTTGTAATTGCCTCCTGCTGCTTGTCACTTAAACTGTCATACAATTTACTGTTAATTCCCACAAGCCATGCATCAGCCATGTGATCTGTTCCTGATATGTATTTCTGTACCTCATAAAATTTATTAGAATATGGTACGTCAATTGGGTTTTCCTGTCCATCCAAAGTATTTAGCTGTAACGCATTGTAAACCTCTGAGAAATTCATTGGTGTTGTAACTGCACCACATGCTCCGAAGAATTCTACATACAAGGAGTTATTTGGAACTCGTAATACCATACCATCTAAATCTTCCGGTGCATTTACAGGGCGAACAGAATTGGTTACTTTACGCATAGATCTTGTCCATTTACCAACTGTTGTAATACCCATATCTGATACTCTGTTCATTAATTCTGTTCCCACATCACTGTTTAAATAATCCAGAAACTGCTGCTGATCATCAAACATATACGGAACAGAAATCATCATTATATCCAGGTTCAAAACTTGCATAAACAGAACTTGCCAGTTATCAACATCTGTAAAGATCCTGCTGAAAGCTGTTTAATACCTGCTGCTGTATCACCACCGTACAAAGAGCCATTTCCAGACACTTTAAATTCAAGGCTTCCATCTGAATACTCATTGGCACGCTTTGCAAATTCCTCTGCTGCCTGATAAATATAGGATGCATCAGGGTCTGGAACGGAAATAGTAATACTAACTTTTTTCTCTTTAGACTCTCCATCCACTGTTTCATTTTTACTTCCACATCCTGCTAATCCTGTACACAGCATTGCCATGGTAAGTATTCCCGCTAAAATTTTTTTCTTCATACGTAATCCCTCTCCTATTTCAAATTTGTATTAATTTTGTAAAGCTCCTTCACCTGCTGATATAATCGAATGTAAATTTGATAATTCTTTTCATAAACATCCTGATACTTATCACTGCTGGTGACTTTCTTATATAGTTTTTTCTCTACCTTTTCAGAAGCTTCTACCGGATTTTTAAAAATTCCTGCTCCCACTCCAGCCAGCAATGCAGCTCCCACAGGCGCCATGTCATTCATATCCAAAATTTCTATAGCTTTTCCTGTAATATCTGCTTTCATCTGTGCCCAGAGGTCACTTTTTGCTCCTCCTCCGATAGATGCAAATTTTTCTAATTTTTCCCCTGTTACTTTCTCTGCGATTTCACATAATTGGCGAAGACCATAACCACAGCCTTCCATAACTGCACGATTAAATTCTTTTCTTTCACTTTTTAAAGATACTCCAAAAAATACACCTCTTGCATAGGGGTCCCATACAGGGCTTCTTTCTCCCTGCATATAGGGAAGAAAAACAACTCCGCCACATCCGGGGGCTGCTTTCTCTGCTTCTTCATTCATAAGTGTAAAAGAATTTTTCTTGCTTCCTGCTGCTTCTTCCATTAAATCCTGACAAAATTTATCACGAAACCACTGATAGGCTGCTCCTGTATAAGACATAGCCCCTTGATAAATCCAAGTTCCTTCCACAACATGACAGCGGTTAATAAAACTCTTGTCAAACTTTGGCTTATCCACACAAATCGTCAGAACATTTGTCGTTCCCACAGACTCACAGGCATCTCCATTGGCTTTTACCCCGGCTGCCAAGGTTGCACACGGCGTATCTGCTCCTCCGATAACTACCGGAATTCCTTTGGAAATTCCCATGGAAAGAATATCCTCGTTTACAAGACCGCCTACTACGTCAGAAGAATTTAACAACGGCGGCAGTTTTTCTTTTGCAATTCCAATGGTTTCACAAAGATAATCCGACCACTGTCCTTTATGCCCTTTCTGTGTTTCAAATAAATTTGTATAAGAAGCATTGGAATAATCTATTGCAAAATTCCCAGTCATTTTCTGTGCCAAAACAGTATTAATATGACCAAAATATTTTGTTTTCTCATAAATTTCCGGTAAATTTCTCTTAATCCACAGCATGGAAGTACCGGAATGTGCTCCTGCCATACAGTTGTTTGCTGTAATATCAAAGAGCTTTTCAACCCCCACTGCTGCTTTTATTATTTCTGCTTCTTCTGTGCTTCGTCTGTCGGAATAAATAATAGGCTCTACTAAAATATTTCCTTTTTCATCCATAGCAGCAAGACCGGGGCATAAGCTGGAAATTCCAATACCTGCTATTTTTTCAGAAGAAATCCCCTTCCCCTGAAGCAACAGTCTTATACACTTTAAGTACGCCTGCCACATGCCCTCAGTATCAATATGAACATAATCCTGATTCGGTGTAATAAGAGGATAAGAGCTGCTGCTAATTCCCAGAAGCTTTGCATTTTTATCAATAATTGCTACTTTTATACTTGTAGTTCCTACATCTACTCCCAGTAAGTATTCCTTTTTCCATAACTTATAACCCGCCCTTACTTTCTGTTTTTCTTAAAACTGTTCGTAATTTTTATCGTTCTCTAACTGTGCCAGAAGCTCTTTTGCTTCTTTTACACTGTACCCTTCATGAATAATATAGCGAAGTGCAATTACAAGAGCTGTTACATCTTTGTAATCCCATACAAATCTTCCCATTGTAACACCGCCTACACCACAATCCATGGCATCTCTTGTCATCTGAAGGTAGTCATCTAATGTTTTTACAGGAATCGCCACCCTGAATTACAATTCTGAAAGAAGATGGTACACATGCTACAACTTTTGCCATGCTTTCCGGATCTCCTGTATATGTTGTTTTTACAACATCCATGCCTAATTCACAAGCACTTCTTACGCAATATGCAATATTCTGCCAAGAAGTTCTTTCATCTGCCGGTACACTTTCTCCTTTTGGATAAACATGTCCGATTAAAGGCATTCCCATGCGGTCACAATAATCAGAAACTTCTCCAATTCTTTCAAACTGTTCATTCTGGAAATCTCCTAAAGTCATAGCACCCATAGATACTGCATCTGCTCCCATACGGATAGCTGCGTCTACACATCCGAATACGATATCATTTGTAGGTGCTGTAGGAGAATAATTGGAAATTTTCTGTAATACAGAAATACCTGAACCTACATGTGGTCCCCAGCATCTTTCCTGAATACCTTTTGTCATAGTCATTGCATCCGGTTTTCCTGCAACAATTTTATCAATTGCTCCCTGAATATCATGAAGACCTGTCATAGGTGCAATTCCTCTGGAAATTGCATGGTCTACGGTAATTGCCATCATTTTGTTGCTCTTTGGATTTACTAATCTTGCTAATCTTACATCTTTTCCCATCATTGCCATAATTACATATCTCCTTTTCGTCTGCTTTTTATTTCTTCTCTTCTTATATTTTTACGGTTCAATTTCGACTTTTAATTCCTTGCCGCTTTTTACAGCCTCGTATGCTTCCTGAAATTCTTCCAGTTTAAATACCTTTGTAATAATCGGTTTCAGATTTACTGCTCCGCTCATAACCATCTGCGCCGCCTCATGATAATCCTGACGTTTATATGCACTGGAACCGCATACATTGATTTCTCCATAATGAATCAAGTTTGGATCAATTTCTGCCATAACACCTTTTGTAAATCCGGCAAACAGACAAACAGAACCTGTCTTTCTTACCAATTCTAAATTAGAATTAACAAGCTGTGGAATTCCAATAGCAATTAAAACAACATCTGCTCCAATTCCATCTGTTTCATTCATAACAATCTGTTTCAAATCTTCTTCTGCAGAATTTACAACAAAATCTGCACCACACTCGTAAGCTTTTTCACGTCTGAATTCATTTAATTCGCTAACGATTACTTTACGAGCTCCTGCTGCTTTTGCCAAAATAATGTGCATCAAACCAATAGGTCCTGCTCCGATAATAACGACAACATCGTTAAATTTTACTCCTGCATTTTTCTGTCCTCTCAGACAGCATGATAATGGTTCAATCAATGCACCTTCTCCAAAAGAAACATCATCTGACAGTTTTACTACATTTCCTCCTTCAATCGCTTCTTGAGGAAGCAGAACATATTCTGCAAATCCGCCGTCAAATTCATATCCAATTGCCTTTCTGTTCAGGCAAATATTATCGTGTCCACTTACACACATTGCACAGGAGCCGTCCGGTATTACGTTTTCCACAGCAACTCTATCTCCTACTTGATATCCCTGTACATTCTCTCCTACTTCACAAATCACACCGCTGATTTCATGTCCGATTACATGTCCATAGCGAACAGATTTTGTTTTCTTTCCTTCCAGAATTCTAATATCAGTACCGCAAATAGCCGTTCTTTTCATTTCCAGCAACATATCATTAGGTCCTATTGTGGTTCGGATAATCCTCACCGTTTTAAAATCATTTAGTGAATATAAAACTACCGCTTTCATTGCTTTCTCCTTTCCCTTTCTGATAATTGCATTATAGCACTAATGTAGTAA
>ENA-OQCB01000504-OQCB01000504.1-human-gut-metagenome-genome-assembly--contig:-NODE-504-length-18121-cov-4.837613_pt1 | contig 18121 bp, 18 predicted proteins | sample MGYA00242493_ERZ504568 | MGnify/ENA primary metagenome ERZ504568 (study PRJEB26092, sample SAMD00036229) | human gut metagenome | host: Homo sapiens | study: EMG produced TPA metagenomics assembly of...
TGGGACTTTCAAAGAGCGAAATCCTCTATCTGGGGGATACCAACACGGACATGGAGACCGGGGACAATGCAAAGGTGGATACAGTGGGAGTGACCTGGGGATTTAGGACCAGGGAAGAGCTTATGGCCTTTCATCCGGCGCTTATTGCGGACCATCCGTCCCAGGTTGTTCAGTATATAAAGGATGTGAATGGAATTGAGTGATAGAATGCCCGTGGGATACAGGGGGATTACGTGGCTCATGGCACTGCTTGGCGCCGTGGTCATGGTTATAAGTATATGGGGATGCGCTGCCGGACAGAGACCGCCTGAATCAGAAAACACACCTGTCCTCAGCCAGGAGGGCAAGGATGAACGCCTCCTCGTGGTGACCACCATCTTTCCCTACTATGATTTTGTGCGTCAGATTGCGGGGGATAAGGTGAAGCTTAAGCTGGTGGTGCCCGCGGGTATGGACAGCCATTCCTTTGAACCTACGCCCGCAGATATGATCGCCATGCAGGAGGCCGATGTGCTGATTTGCAACGGCGGCGAGATGGAGCAGTGGGTGAAGAAGGTGCTGGGCTCCCTGGACACCAGCCACATGAAGGTTTTGACCATGATGGATTATGTGGATGTGGTGGAGGAAGAGCATGTGGAAGGCATGGAGGAGAACGAACACCACCATGAGGACGTCTATGAGGAGGATGGTCATGAGAAGGATGACCATGAGGAGGAAGACGGCCATGAGATGCACATTGAATACGATGAGCATATATGGACCTCGCCGGTCAACGCGCAGGCCATCGTAAAAATCATAAGCCGGACCCTGGCGGAGGCGGCCCCTGGGGAGCAAAGCCGCTTTGAGGCCAATACCCAGGCGTATTTGCAGGAGCTTGAGGACTTGGACAGCCAGTTCAGACAGGTGGCAGACCAGGGACGCCTCCACATGATTGTGGTGGCGGACAAGTTTCCTTTCCGCTATTTCGCGGATGAGTACGGCCTTTCCTACCGCGCTGCCTTTTCCGGGTGCAGCGGGGACACGGAGCCCAGCGCCAGTACCATTGCCTATCTGATAGACAAGGTAAAAGAGGACCGGATTCCGGCCGTCTATTACCTGGAACTTTCCAGCCACAGGACAGCGGAAATCATTCAGGAGGAAACAGGGGCAGCGCCCCTTCTTCTCCATTCCTGCCACAACGTGACCAGGAAGCAGTTCGACGAGGGCGTCACCTATCTCCAGCTCATGAGACAGAATGTGGAGAACCTGCGGTATGGGCTGGAATAACCTGAGCCGGAACAACCAATGTAAAAGAGGTATAATATGTCACCATTAATTCAATGCCAGCATGTGGATTTCGGATATGATAACCAGGATGCTGTAATCGACGTAAATATGGAAGTGGACCCGGGGGATTATCTGTGTATCGTGGGTGAGAACGGCTCCGGCAAGAGTACTCTGATGAAGGGGCTTTTGGGCTTAATCAAGCCTGCCGGCGGGAAGCTTGTAACGGCGGAGGAGCTAAAGAGGACCGGTATCGGTTATCTGCCCCAGCAGACTGCCGCTCAGAAGGATTTTCCCGCCACTGTCTCAGAGGTGGTATTAAGCGGCTGCCTAAACCGCAGGGGAATGCTTCCGTTTTATTCTAAGAAAGAAAAAGAGATTGCGGACAGGAACATGGAGAAGCTGGGTATTACGCCCCTCAGAAAGCAGTGCTACCGGGAGCTGTCCGGCGGGCAGCAGCAGCGGGTGCTCATAGCCAGGGCCCTGTGCGCCACCAGCTCCCTGCTGATATTGGACGAGCCCATCACGGGGTTAGATCCCACGGCTATTCAGGAGTTTTACGCCATGATCCGGAGACTGAACCGGGAGGATAAGGTGGCCATCCTTATGGTGTCCCATGACCTGAGAAACGCGGTGGAGGAGGCAAATAAAATACTTCACCTGCAAAAAAGGGTCCTGTTTTACGGACCAGCCCATGACTATATGAACAGCCAGGCAGCCGGTCATTTCTTCCATGAGAAGGAACAGGGCAGATGCAAGCCCACAGCCGGATGCCACACGGTGAAGCTGCACATGCACAAGGAGGATAAATCATGAATCTGATACGAGAAATGCTTTCCTACCCGTTTCTGGTAAGGGCTCTTGCGGGCGGCATGATGGTATCCCTGTGCGCCTCTCTGCTGGGGGTGAGCCTGGTGCTCAGGCGGTACAGTATGATTGGGGACGGATTGTCCCATGTATCCTTTGGAGCCCTGTCCATTGCCCTGGCCATGGGCTGGTCCCCTCTCAGGATATCCATTCCCGTGGTGGTGCTGGCCGCCTTTTTTCTGCTCCGGATTACGGAGAACAGCCGGATTAAAAGCGATGCAGCCATTGCCCTTATATCAGCCAGCGCCCTGGCGTTAGGCATCATTGTTACCTCACTGACAACGGGCATGACCACGGACGTGAGCAGCTATATGTTCGGGAGCATCCTGGCCATGAGCAGGGAGGATGTATGGCTCAGCGTGGTGCTGTCCCTGGTAGTGCTGGGGTTGTTTGTGATATGCTACAACCGCATATTTGCGGTGACCTTTGACGAGAATTTTGCCAAGGCAACAGGGGTCAATGTGGGCCGCTACAATATCATCATAGCCGTTCTCACGGCAGTAACTATTGTACTGGGAATGAGGATGATGGGGGCTATGCTCATCTCCAGCCTCGTGATATTTCCCTGCCTTTCCTCCATGCGGGTATTCAAAAGCTTCGGAGGCGTCATGGTGTCTTCAGGTATCCTGTCCCTGGCCTGCTTTTTCGCGGGCATGGTGGCATCCTACCAGTTTTCCATACCGGCCGGGGCCAGCGTGGTGGTGGTGAACCTGTGCGCCTTCCTGCTGTTTATGGCGTGGCAGTCACTGGGCCGCCTGAGAGGCTGATGCCTCCGGCCGGCTGTTTTACCGGCCGGTTATTTCACCGGCCGGTTATTTCCTGTTTTTCAGTAGACAGTCCGGGGCTAAAGTGCTAAAATGCTCTTTATGCGGAGCGATTCGCCATATAAATAACTTGTGGGATTTAAAATGAGGGGAACATGAATGAGAAGCTGTTTGGAAAAAAACCAAAACATTACCGTTTAAAAAAACATATATCACAGACCCAGTTCATTGCCTATGGATTTTTCCTGATCATCATGACAGGCAGCCTGCTTCTGATGCTTCCCATTGCCAGCAGGGATGGTCAGAGCGAGCCTTTCCTCAACTGTCTGTTTACGGCCGCCAGCGCTTCCTGCGTGACGGGACTGGTGGTGGCGGATACCTGGACCCAGTGGAGCCTGTTCGGCCAGATGGTGCTGCTGGTGCTGATTCAGCTGGGCGGTCTGGGATTTATCAGCATCGGCATTTTCCTTTCCATTGTGCTGAGAAGGAAAATCGGGCTTAAGGAGCGGGGGCTTATGCAGGAAAGCGTCAACACCCTGCAGATTGGCGGCATGGTGAAGCTGGCTAAGAAAATCATCATCGGCACAGCTATATTTGAGGGGACAGGCGCTGTCATACTGTCCTGCCGGTTTATTCCGGAGTACGGTCTGGTCCGTGGTACCTGGTATGGAATATTTCATTCTGTTTCAGCCTTCTGCAACGCGGGCTTTGACCTGATGGGACACACCAGCCAATATATTTCCCTCTGCAATTATGAGGGGGACTGGGTGGTCATAGGAACCATATCCTTCCTGATTATCACGGGCGGCATCGGATTCATTGTCTGGGATGATTTGTCCAGGAAGAAACTGGATTTCCGCCACTACATGCTTCACACCAAAATCGTGCTGGTTACAACGGGGGTACTTCTGCTCACAAGCACCATACTCTTTTACCTGATGGAGCGTGGCAATATCCTGGTGGGACTGAATGGTTCCGAGACATTCCTGGCCTGTTTTTTCAGCGCGGTCACTCCCAGGACAGCGGGATTCAACAATGTAGACACGGCGGCCCTGACAGACGGGAGCAAGTTCCTGTCAGCCATTCTCATGTTCATCGGAGGAAGTCCGGGGTCCACGGCCGGCGGTATCAAGACAAGTACCCTGGCAGTGCTTCTGCTTTACGTCCATTCCAATATCCGCCAGACATACGGGGTGGAGATATTCGGAAGAAGGCTGGAGGACGAGTCCATCAGGCAGTCAGCCTGTATCCTGACCATCAACCTGGGGCTGATGCTGGCAGCAACCATAGCCATTATGGTATCCCAGAACCTGCCCATGTCGGATGTATTCTTTGAGACGTGTTCGGCCATTGGAACCTCAGGAATGAGCACGGGAGTTACCAGGAGCCTGAACTCATTTTCGCGGATTGTTATTATACTGCTTATGTACTGCGGACGAATCGGAAGCTTGTCCTTTGCCCTGGCATTTACCAGGTCCAACCGCAAGCCCCATGTGCAGCTGCCGGCAGAGCGGATTACCATAGGATAGAGAGGGGTATTAGAAATGAAATCAATACTTGTTATCGGAATCGGAAGGTTTGGCCAGCACCTGTGTGAGAACCTGGCCAAGCATGATAACCAAATCATGGCAGTGGACATATCGGAGGAAAAGCTGGAGCCTGTCCTGTCCTATGTGGTCAGCGCCAAGATTGGAGACTGTACCAATGAGGCAGTGCTTAAGAGCCTGGGAATCGGCAATTTCGATATCTGCTTCATATGTATTGGAAATAATTTCCAGAACAGTCTGGAGGTTACCAGTCTGATTAAGGAAATGGGGGCAAAGTACGTTGTCAGCAAGGCTAACCGAGATATTCACGCCAGACTGCTGCTAAAGAACGGAGCGGACGAGGTGGTCTATCCGGACCGGGATGTGGCCGAGAAGGTGGCGGTGCGTTACAGCGCCAACAATGTGTTTGATTATACGGAACTGGCAGACGGTATTTCCATCTACGAAATCAAACCCCTTCCCCAGTGGGTGGGAAAGAGCATAAAGGATTCCGATATCCGCCGGCTGTACGGCATATCGGTCATTGCGGTGAAGAGTCCGGACGGACACATGAGGTTCATGCCCGGCGCCGACCATGTCATAGCAGGTGATACCCACCTGATGGTGATTGGAAAACAGGAGAATGCGGAGAAAATCGTGAAGCATCTCACCAAGAATGTATAAGAAGGATGACAAGTCCAGCGGATAATCTGGCCGGAGGAATGGCTGCCTGTGCTGACAGGCTGCTGTTTTCTCCGGCTTTTTTCTTTCTCCGGCTTTTTTCGCGGTGGTTGTAAGTCTGCCAAAGAAGACTGGAGGATGATTTCCTTAAGTGTTAAATGCAAGACAAATTTTTGACAAGACGTCCGAAACATTATTGCCGGTATAAGGTTTTTTTAGTATAATTATGCTATATGAAACTAGAAAAATTACGCGCTAATTGGAAGTTATACATAATGAAAAGGTGGTGCATACTGTGAAAGAACTGTCAATAGGACAGATGGCCCGGCTGAACGGGCTGTCAGAGCAGGCATTGAGGCTATATGACAAGGCAGGGCTGTTTTCACCCATGTACCGGGATGCGGAAAATGGATACCGTTACTATGATATCCGCCAGAGCGCCCAGCTGGATATGATTCAGCACATGAAGGCTCTGGGCATGTCGCTGAAGGATATCAGGGAGCAGCTGACTCATTTTGAACTTGACATGTTCAAGACAATCCTGCACCGGAACCTGGAGGAGCTGGAGTTAAGATCCAGGGAGCTGATGTACCAGAGAAGGGCCATAGAGCGGACACTTGAAAGCTATGAATGGTATGAAAACGCGCCGCCGGACGGAACCATTGTACTGGAATACATACCCGGGAGACTGACGTATATGACGGATTCGGGGGTGAATTTCTATGATTACGACATTGATGTGTATGAAAAGATACTGAGGGATTTGAAGGAGAACCTGATTGCGAACCAGCTCTCCCCCATCTATTTTTACAACGCAGGCACCGTGATGCGCAGGGAATATCTGATGGAGGGGAAGTACTATTCCACGGAAATATTTGTGCTGGTGGACCGGGGCTTTGTAAAAGACAGCCTGATTACAGAGATACCGGCCAGTACATACCTGTGCATTTACTGCAATGGCTTTGAAAAGGAAAAGGAGTATATGGGCCGTCTGGTGGAGGAAATCAGGACAAGGGATTACCAGGTGACAGGCGACTACATCTGCGAGGTGGTGGCGGAGGTGCCCATGGATATGCAGGAGAGAGGTATGTTTCTGCGCCTTCAGGTGCCGGTATCTTTCAGGAAAAATAACCCTTGACCTGATACCGTGTATAAGCTTTATACTATTAACAGAAGCTAATAACACGTAACTTATTTTCAGGAAAGGGGTTTAAGAATCATGATGAATTGCGAGAAAATCCGTGTGGTACAGTATGGCTGCGGCAAGATGGCCAAGTACATTCTGCGCTATCTCTATGAGAAGGGCGCTGAGATTGTAGGGGCAATCGATGTGAATCCGGCCGTGGTAGGAATGGACGTAGGTGACTTTGCGGGGCTTGGGACAAAGCTGGGCGTGGTGATAAGAGACGATGCCGACGCGGTCCTGGACGAGTGCGACGCTGATATTGCCGTTATAACCCTGTTCAGCTTCATGACGGACGTATATCCCCATTTTGAGAAGTGCGTGTCCAGAGGAATTAATGTAGTAACCACCTGCGAGGAGGCTATCTATCCATGGACCACGTCCTCAGCCATCACCAACAGGCTGGATAAGCTGGCCAAGGAAAACGGCTGCACCGTTGTAGGCGCCGGTATGCAGGACATTTTCTGGATTAACATGATTGGCTGTGTGGCAGGAGGTGTACACCGCATAGACAGGATTGAGGGAGCCACCAGCTATAACGTTGAGGATTACGGGCTGGCCCTGGCAAAGGCCCACGGCGTGGGGCTTACGGCGGAGGAGTTTGAGGCCCGGATTGCTCATCCGGAGACACTGGAGCCCTGTTATGTCTGGAATTCCAATGAAGCTCTGTGCAATAAGATGGGATGGACCATCAGGTCCCAGTCACAGAAGTGCGTGCCTTATTTCTACCCCACGGACTTGTATTCAGAGACCATGGGAACGACCATACCAAAGGGAAACTGCATCGGCATGAGTGCCGTGGTGACCACCGAGACCTTCCAGGGGCCGGTTATTGAGACTCAGTGCATCGGTAAGGTATACGGGCCGGATGACGGTGATTTGTGCGACTGGAAAATCATAGGAGAACCGGACACCACGTTCTTTGTGCAGAAGCCGGCCACTGTGGAGCACACCTGCGCCACGATTGTAAACCGCATTCCGACCATCCTAAACGCGCCGGCAGGTTATATTACGGTGGAGAAGCTGGAGGATGTGGAGTATCTTTCCTATCCGATGCATATGTATTTGGATATTTAAGAAGAAGCAAAGAATGGGCTAGAGCCCCGCGGAATCGGGACAACAGCCAGGCAGGCATGAGGGTCTGCCTGGCTGTTTGCTGCGTTTTTTTTATCAAAAACTCTTACATAACCCTTTGGAGCGGTTAAAATATGGGTAAAATGAAAGTGTGATACAGCAAAATAGAAACAGAATGACAATAGAATAGGGCCATATGTCTTGACTTTATCCAGTGAATGTGCCACAATATTCAATTGACAGGCTTTACAACCAGGGCTTTGTCAGGACGGGGCGGCGGATGGTTTAGCTTGCTTTAGAGCCTGGCAGGGCTTCTGATATTGAGAAAGAGGGAAAGAATAAAATGACAAAGATTGATATTATCTCCGGATTCCTGGGAGCTGGCAAGACCACGTTCATTAAGAAGCTCCTGGAGGAGGCCATTTCCGGAGAACAGGTTGTCCTGATTGAGAATGAGTTTGGCGAGATTGGAATTGACGGCGGTTTTCTGAAGGATTCAGGCATTGAAATCCGGGAGATGAATTCAGGCTGCATATGCTGCTCCCTGGTAGGCGACTTCGGTACATCCCTGGCTGAGGTGCTGACACAATACAGACCGGAGCGTATCATCATTGAGCCATCCGGCGTGGGCAAGCTGTCAGATGTGATGAAGGCAGTCATTGACGTATCGGCTGACATGGATGTGGAGCTAAACAGCGCTGTGACCATTGTGGATGCGGCAAAATGCAAGATGTACATGAAGAATTTCGGAGAGTTCTTCAATAACCAGATAGAGAATGCGGGAACCATCGTACTGAGCCGTACGGACATTACCGATGCTTCTAAGATACAGAAGGATGTGGAAATGATTCGGGAGAAGAACGCCAATGCTGTCATCATCACCACTCCTTTGGACCAGCTTGACGGAAGCCAGCTTCTGGAAATTATTGAGAAGAAGGATACCATGCTGGATGATTTGCTGGCAGAGGTGCGGGAGAGCCGTCATGTCCATGACCACGGTGAGGAGAGCTTTGATCATCACCATCATGACCACGACGGGGAATGCTGCGGGCACCATGACCATGGTGAGGAATGCCACGACCATCACCATGGTGAGGAATGCCACGACCATCACCATGGTGAGGAATGTCACGACCATCACCACGGTGAGGAATGCCATGACCATCATCACGATGGCTGCGGCTGCGGCCACGACCATCACCATCATCATGCGGACGAGGTGTTTACCAGCTGGGGAATGGAAACCATTGTACCGGTGACCTATGAACAGCTGGAGGATATCCTGAAGCGTCTGTCCTCCACCAGGGAGTTGGGAGATGTGTTAAGGGCCAAGGGCATGCTCCCCACAGAGAATCCCGGCGAGTGGCTGTATTTTGATCTGGTGCCGGAACAGTATGAAATCCGCCAGGGCAAGCCGGATTATACAGGCAAGGTATGCGTGATTGGCGCCAGCCTGAAAGAGGAAGAGCTGAACAGCGTATTCGGCAGAGGCTGATTGGATAAGGGGAAACAGACATGGCTTATGAGATAGAAGACGATATCATGCCCTTGTTTTTGATCAATGGTTTCCTGGAGGCCGGTAAGACCCAGTTTCTGGATTTTACCATGCAGCAGGACTATTTTAAAACAGAGGGAAAGACCCTCCTCATTGTGTGTGAGGAAGGTGATACGGAATATGACGAGAAAAAGTTAAAGAAGAATAAAACGGCAGCGGTGTTTGTGGATGACATGAGAAAGCTGACTCCCCAGTATCTCAATGAACTGGAGGTTATCTATCAGCCGGAACGTGTGCTGATGGAGTGGAACGGCATGTGGAACCAGGATGATTTAAAGCTGCCGGATGACTGGACCATTTATCAGCAGATTACCATTATTGACGGTTCTACCTTTGAGCTCTACGTGCAGAATATGAAGCCGCTTCTGGGGGCCATGCTGCGGGGCTCGGAGCTGGTCATCGTGAACCGGTGCGACGGAATTCCGGACGACAAGCTGACCGCGTACCGCAGGACCATACGTGCCATGAGCCGGGAAAGCGAGATTGTCCTGGAGGACAAGGAGGGGGAAATTGAACAGGCTGCTCTGGAAGAGGACCTCCCCTATGACCTTGGCGCGGATGTAATTGAAATTAAGCCCGAGGATTACGGTATTTGGTATATTGACTGTATGGACCAGCCAGAGCGCTATAAGGACAAGGTGGTGGAATTCACTGCCATGGTTCTTAAGTCTCCCAAATTCCCCAAGGGCCAGTTTGTGCCTGGCCGCATGGCCATGACATGCTGCGAGGCGGACATGACGTTTCTGGGCTTCATGTGCAAATGGCCCGGAGCGGAGGATTACAAGACAAAGCAGTGGGTAAAGGTCCGGGCAAAGATAGGCATTGAATACCAGAAGGATTATCACGGTGAAGGGCCTGTCCTTTATGCCGAACATGTGGAACGGGCAGAAGAGATAAAGGACGTTGTGCAGTTTTAGGAATAATAATTTACAGTTTTGGTACTGGCCTTAGGGGCATTGAGAAACAGCAGCGGAACGGGGAATCCTGTATGGGAGGGATGCGGCCGGCTGCTGTTTTTTAGTATCACATCCATTCCATATCCGATTTTATATCGCATTCAAAGCCGGCCGGAACCGGCTAAAACCGACAAGAAACCGCAGGACATTTATCTTGCAAAATCCGGGAAAGTCCATTACAATATAAAGAAAGGGCTTTCGCAAAAACTGAAGCAGAATAAGGGGTGAAAGTACAGAAGCGTTAATCCATAAAAGGGGTGAAGGGATGAATATTTATGATATTGCGGCCGAGGCGGGGACTTCCATTTCCACGGTTTCACGGGTGCTCAACAATAAGGGAAATGTGAATCCCAAGATAAGGGACAGGGTGGAGGCGGTTCTTAAAAAGTATGACTATAAGCCCAGCGCCATAGCCAGGGGCATGGTTTCCAAGACCATGAAGAATATTGCCATCCTGACGGTGGATGTGCGGGTGACGCATTATGCAAGGATGATATATGTGATTGAACAGGAATTCAGCAATCTGGGATACAATGTTTCCGTGTGCAATACAGGCGGCTCCATACAGGAGTGCAACCGGTATTTTGAGATACTGTCAGAGAAACAGACGGACGGAATTGTGCTTATTGGATCTGTATTCAATGAACTGATAAAATATCCTGAGATTACTGCCAAGATAAAGGATACGCCTGTAGTCATTGCCAACGGACAGGTGAAGCTGCCTAATTTTTATTCGGTTCTGGTAGATGATACAAAGGCAATCCGCATGGCTTCGGATTATATGTTTGACCATGGGCGCATGGATTTGTTCTATGTCTTTGACATTGCCACGGACAGCGGCAGGGCAAAGCGGCAGGGCTTTTTGGAGGCCATGAAGCTGAGGGATGTGCCTGACGGAAACGACCGGGTGCCGGAGGATATAGCCATTACCGGCTGTAATAATTCGCCGGATTCCAGAATATGCGAACCTGAGCTGGCTACCCTGGACAACAAGCCGGAGCTTTTGGGCGGAATGTGCGCTTCCCTTCTCAGGGACAGGATGGAAGGAAAGGAGTCGGCCACAAGCGTGGCCATCCAGCCGGAGCTGGTGGTGCGGGGGTCCGCGTCATTTTGAGAGAGCGGATAAGCCGGCGCTGCATTGCGGCGGTTCCCGCGGATATCAGACGCCCGGTCTGCGTATATCCACACGGCATACAGCCGGCTGTGCTGTGGGCTGAGGCCGGCAGGGGGGAATCTGCTTTTGTGATTTGTTTTTATAATATGCAATTGCCCATATAACGCGGTACGGGGCTCGGTATAACTGTATATAGAAAAGCGCTTTTTTGTAATTGGAGTTGGTAAAAACAAAGTTATGTTTGTTCCGACTCCTTTTAGTTTTGACAAAATGAGAAAACGCTTTTATAAAATATAAAAAACACAATTATAATGCACAAAAAATCAACGAATAAATAGTGCATTATGCATGAAAATAAAGAGGATACTTCAGGGGATTTTGGAGAGCAGAGGTTTTTCAGGAAAGCATGCAGAGGACGCGGCCACCGTATTTGCAAACAACAGCCTGGACGGCGTATATTCCCACGGTGTGAACCGCTTCCCCAGGGTGGTGGAATATCTGGATAAGGGAGAAATTGATTCCGGAGCCATTGCATCCTGTGAATCCTCCATGGGAGCCATTGAGCGATGGAACGGCCACAGAGGCTTCGGCCCCCTCAATGCAAAGCTGGCCATGGACCGGGCCGTGGAGCTGGCAAAGGAGTACGGCGTGGGCGTGGTGGCCCTTGGAAATAATAACCATTGGATGCGCGGCGGCAGCTACGGCTGGCAGGCAGCGGACAGGGGATGCATCGGTATCTGCTGGTCCAACACCATGCCCAACATGCCTGCCTGGGGCGGAAAGGACAGAAAGATCGGAAACAATCCATTTATCATGTCTATTCCCAGAAGCAGCGGGAAACATGCCGTGATTGACTGCGCTGTATCCCAGTTCTCTTACGGAAAGATTGAGGAGGCAAAGCTGAAGGGACAGCAGCTTCCGGTTCCCGGCGGCTATGATACAAAGGGCAACCTGACCACGGACCCGGCTGAGATTGAGAAAACATGGAGGGTGCTTCCCATGGGATACTGGAAGGGCAGCGGCATCTCCATTGCCCTGGACCTGATAGCGACGGTTCTGACAAACGGCAATTCCGTCAGCAGGATTGGCACCTTTGGGGACGAGGTGGGACTGAGCCAGATTATGATAGCCATTGACCCCTTAAGGATTCAACACTCCGGAGAAAACGGACTCCATAGTGGATGAAATCCTGGCAGACATCAAGTCCTCAGAGCCAATCAGAGAGGGCGCAGAGGTGTATTATCCGAGAGAACTGGAGCTTATCACCAGGGAGAACAATACAAGGGACGGAATTCCGGTCATTGACGAGGTATGGGAAACGCTTAACAGCCTTGAGCGCTAGAAGGTAACGTTTAAGAGCAATATAGAGGGGGAGATTTAACTCATGGGAATATATCATAGGAATACTGATTTTATCGCGGCAAATGGGGACAGCATCCGGAACACATGGATACAGGCATTTTCCAAGGTGTTCCAGAGCGGCCCTGAGGGATGGGGCTCAGTGCTTGTGAATGTAGTGTTTGGCGCGTGGTTCGGGCGGGTGCTGTTAGAAACAGGCATCGCGGCAACTCTTATCCGCAAGACCACGGAGCTGGGCGGTGACAAGCCGGCCATCACCTGCATTCTCTTATGCATTGTTACGGCTGCCATATTTTCCTCCCTGTTTGGGGCGGGCGCAGTGGTAGCCATCAGCGTTATCATCCTTCCCATCTTCATGTCCCTGGGAATACCCAAGGTGCTGTCCGTTGTATCCTTCATGCTGAGCATCGGCACGGGCATGTTTTTGAACCCGGTACTCTTCGGGCAGTACACCGCATTCTTTCTGGATGGGGACGGCAAGGTTCTGTACCCCTATGAGCAGTATGTGAAATGGGGCGGCATTGCGCTGGCAGTACAGCTGGTATTTATCATCATCCTGATTCTGTTCTGCATGAGAAAGAAATCGGTTCACTCCTGGGCAGCCAGAAGACCGGTCCGGCGTAAACTGGATTTTGCTCCCACGCCGTCCCTGCTGACACCCTTTATCCCTGTGTTCCTTCTGATTGTATTCAAGGTTCCCATTATCATGGGCTTACTGATCGGCGGCTTCTATGCGCTGTTTGTATGCGGAAAACTAAAAAGCTTCCGGGCTGCCTGCAGGACCTTTAACAAGGACTTCTTTGACGGCGTGGTGGACACGGCTCCCCTGGTAGGGTTCCTGCTGGTGGTCCCCATGTTCAACAAGGCGGTGGAGCTGTGCATCCCCTATTTCAATGCGCTGCTGGGCAATATCATTCCACACAGCACCTTATTTATCACCGTTATCTTCTGTGTGCTGGCGCCGCTTGGAATGTTCAGGGGCCCCTTCACCCTTTACGGCTGCGGCGCGGCCACCCTGGGCATCCTAAAGGGGGTAGGCTTTGAGGCGGCCTTCCTGGCTCCCCTGATGATTGCCGCCACCACGGTTATGAACGTGTCCTGATGCATCACCCAGTCATGGATTGTATGGGGCATCAGCTACGCAAAGGTATCTACCAAGGAATTCTTAAAGATGAGCGTGGTGTGCGGCTGGATTATCTGCTGCATCCTGCAGGTTATTACATTTATCATGTTTGGTTAACGGGAGGAGAAGAAACATGGGAAACAGACTGGTGAGAATGGGAATCGACGTTGGAGGAACCCATACAAAGGCGGTTGCGATTGACAACGCCACATATGAAACCATAGGAAAATCTTCTGTCAAGACCACACACGATGACAGATACGGCGTGGCGGCCGGCGTGGTGAAGGCATTCCAGAACTGCTTAAGGGAAAATGATATTGCCCCTGAGGATGTTATTTTCGTGGCCCACAGCACTACCCAGGCCACCAATGCCCTGATAGAGGGGGATGTGGCCTGCGTGGGCGTGCTGGGCATGGGGCCAGGAGGAATGGAGAGCTTTCTGGCAAAGCACCAGACCCGCCTTAAGGATATCGACCTGGGATCCGGCAGAAGCATCCGGATAAAGAACCGCTATTTGAGCGACAGTGAAGAGGACGAGGATACGGTCAGGAAGGCGGTAAAGGAGCTTAAGGCGGAGGGCGCCCAGGTGCTGGTGGCGTCAGATGCTTACGGGGTGGACGACATTGCCGGGGAACAGTTTGTGTTTGAGATTGCCCACGATGAGATGGGCATGGAGACAACCGTTGCCTCGGACATTACCAAGCTCTACGGCCTGACCAGACGGACCAGGACAGCGGCCATCAACGCCAGCATCCTGACAAAGATGCTGAACACGGCCAACCCCACTGAGGAGAGTGTCAGGAAGGCCGGCGTGGAGGTGCCTCTCATGATTATGCGCGGAGACGGCGGCGTCATGGGCTCTCTCATGTACTTAAGGGCGTCCAACGGCGTGTGCTTTGAGGTGGGGGGCACCACCACCAATATCGGCGTTATCAAGAACGGACGCCCTGCCATTGATTACTCTGTGGTGGGCGGGCACAGAACATATATCAGTTCCCTGGATGTGCGGGTGCTGGGCGTTGCAGGAGGAAGCATGATTCGGGTGAACAAGAGCGGCGTCCACGATGTGGGCCCACGTTCCGCCCATATTGCGGGACTGGATTACGCCGTATTTACAGATGAGGAAGAAATCGTGGAGCCCCGGCTGGAATTCTTTTCTCCGAAGGAGGGAGATCCGGAGGATTACGTGGCTATCCGCTTAAAGAGCGGCAAGCGCATCACCATCACCAACAGCTGCGCGGCCAATGTGCTGGGACTGGTGACGCCCAAGGACTTTTCCTACGGCAGCGTAAATTCGGCCAGGAAAGCCATGCAGCCCATTGCCGATTACCTGAACACCACGGTGGAGGATGTGGCTTCCCAGATTCTTACCAGGGCCTATGAGAAGATCGAGCCTATTATCATGGAGCTGGCTGACAAGTACCGCCTGGAGCATGACCAGATATCCCTGGTGGGCGTGGGCGGCGGCGCCACATCCCTGATTGGGTTCTGCGCCAATAAGATGAATATTAAGTACAGTGTGCCTGAAAATGCAGAGGTTATTTCCTCCATAGGCGTGGCTCTGGCCATGGTCCGTGACGTGGTGGAGCGGGTGGTACCCAACCCCACGCCGGATGATATCAGAAGCATCAAGCGGGAGGCGGTGGACAAAGCAGTGGAGAGCGGGGCAGCGCCCGGATCCGTGGAGGTCCACATTGAAATTGACCCGCAGACCTCCAAGCTCACTGCCATTGCACTGGGCTCCACGGAGGTCAAGACAACGGACCTTCTTAAGGAGTGCAGCGAGGAGGAGGCAAGGAACCTGGCGGCGGAGGATTTAAGGTCCGGGCCGGAAGAGCTGAACCTGGTGGGCCAGACGCCTAACTTCTATGTCTATAATATGGAAAGCAGGGGCCGAAAGCCACTTCGTATCCTGGATAAGAAGGGATTTATCAAGGTGCAGAGGACAGACGGGGAAGTGGTTCTTGCCAAGGCATCCTCCTACCGGAGTATTGTTTCCAGAATGTGGGAAGAAATGGCCATTTTCAAGGCAGATGCCATCCTGCGGCCCGACTACTATCTGTGTGTGGGCGCCAGAGTCATGGACTTTAACGGCACAGGTGAGCTGGAGCAGATTCTCATGCTCATGGATGTGGAAATGCAGATGGTGGACCCGTCGGAAGATATTGTGATTGTCGGAGCGAAGAATCAGTTGTAGAATAGAAGGGGACGGGTGCAGAGGAGGTTTTTCCATGAAGAGAGAAGACGGCAGAAAGCTGTTCCGGGCTTTTTTGGGAAACAGCAGGGAAACGGCAGGGGAACAAAGGGCCATGATGGAGCAGATGGCGGTTCCGTCAAGGGAGAGGTCCCTGTATTCCATGGTGGAACACCTGCTGTCCCTGGACGAGACAGCCTGGTACCTCTATGCCTGGTCCAGGGACCCGCTGGAAGGCAGGTTTTCCAGGGAACAGAAGCTGGCATACGGCTTTCGGGCGGCAGAGTGCGGGCGAAGTGAGGCGCAGCTGATTCTGGGGAAGGACAGATTGGTCTGGGATATTGCTGCCGGCATGGGGCTTAAGGTTTTAACACCCAGTGCCGGGGGCGGCGGGCATGTGATTTTTGCCCAGTTATCAGGAACCGGATTCCATTACCATTTTCATGGACGGCGCAGAGCGGGCGCAGAGCTGATTCGGGAAGAAAAGCTGGAGGGGCTTCTGGGCAACAGGGCAGTGGAGGACGTGCTGCTGGCCCATGAACTGTTCCATGTGACGGAGTACAGGAAAAAGGATTCCATATTTACCCAGACAGAAAAGGTGGAGCTGTGGAAGAAACCGTTTTCTAACCGTTCCAGGATACTGTGTCTGGGAGAGATCGCGGGTATGGAGTTTGCCCGCTGCCTGACAGGAATCACCTTCACCCCATATGTCCTGGATGTGCTGATGATGTACGGCTATGACAAAGAGGCGGCCACGGCCCTCTACGAAGAAATCGCGGCGTTTGCCGGAAACGGCGAAGGAAAGGAAGGTTGACATGCTGACCACAAGTATTGATTTAATCCAGAAATACGATTACCTGGAGGACAAATTCAAAAAAGGCTATGAGTTCTTAAGAAACACGGATTTAAAGGCGCTGCCCCTGGGCCGTGTTGATATTGACGGGGATGAGGTATTTGCCTCGGTGCAGGAGTATACCACTATGCCGGCAGATGCATGCAGGTATGAATCCCACGATCTGTATTTTGATATACAGTATGTGGTGGAAGGCCAGGAGCAGTTCGGCTACACAAAGCGGGCAGGGCTGGAAGAGGAAGCGCCTTATAATGAAGCGGATGATATCGTGTTCTTTAAGGAACCGGAGCAGGGCGGCGCCGTTCTTTTGAAGGCCGGGGACTGCGCGGTGGTGGCTCCTGAGGACGCCCACAAGCCCAGATGTATTGCAGGTACTCCCTGCAAGGTGCGTAAGATTTGTAGTGAAGGTCAGGGTTTAGGAATAAACTATATTTCACCGGCTTCCCTCTGTCATATCCGGCTGTGCCAGTGCATATGTACCTATTACCGGTACGGCATTGACACGGGATAGGGCGGAGGGATTTATTATGGGATATGGATTGGCACTGGCAGGCGGAGGAACCAGGGGGCAGCCCATGTGGGGGTGCTTAAGGCCCTTATGGAGGCGGGACTGCGCCCGGATGCAGTGGCAGGAGCCAGCGCAGGGGGAATCGTGGCAGGACTTTTTGCCTCCGGGAATGTCTGTCTCCCGGATGGAGCAGGCAGTGCTTCATCTGGAGAAACACGGAGGGAGTATCTGGACCGGATTACAGCGGCCTGCTGGCATTTATGCCCCAGCTGCTGACGGGAAAGGGCGTAAACCTGTCCGGTCTTATTAAGGGAGATAAGCTGCAGGACTATTTTTTTTCAGATGACCGGCAGAAAGCATATGGACGAGGCTGTGTTTAAGTTAGTCATACCGGCAGTGGACCTGATTAGCGGAAATACCATCTGCTTTACAAACAGCGATAAGGTACGGGAGATGGAGCACGTGACATGGGAGTGGAACGGATATCTCTGTGAAGCCATGATGGCCGGAGCCAGCGTGCCTGCCATATTTGCGCCCAGAAAATTGGGACGGTATCTTCTGGTGGACGGTGGCGTTACGGATATTCTCCCGGTCAACCTTCTGCAGGCAGCCGGTATCCGGGATGTGCTGGCAGTGGACATCGGAGGGGATTACGAAGCGCCTTCGGACCACAGCGTTATGGAGGTGGCTTCCCACTCCTTTTCCATTATGAGCGGCCGGCTGAAGGACTGCGCCTCCACAGGTGAGGTACTGCTGCTGAAGCCGCCCTTAAGCTCCAAGGCAGGCCTTCTGACCTTTGAACTGATGGGGGAATGTATGGAACGGGGGTATGAGTACACCAGGAAAATGCTTCCGCAGATACGCAAAGTCCTTAATTGAATGAGAAATTGTGTGAAAACAGCTGCTTTAATCCTGCGAAAGTCTGGTAAATTCATGAAAAAAGCAGGCCGGGACCGTGAAAAATGCTTTATTCGGGCATTTTCACGGGAACCGGCCCTAAAATTGGGATAAAAATCTATAGACCCTCCATTGACACTAACTTTTATATCTGTTATAGTTAATAACCGTACGAAGCGAGAGGATGAAAGGCCCGAGACGTGC
>ENA-OQCB01000507-OQCB01000507.1-human-gut-metagenome-genome-assembly--contig:-NODE-507-length-18069-cov-3.100156_pt1 | contig 18069 bp, 20 predicted proteins | sample MGYA00242493_ERZ504568 | MGnify/ENA primary metagenome ERZ504568 (study PRJEB26092, sample SAMD00036229) | human gut metagenome | host: Homo sapiens | study: EMG produced TPA metagenomics assembly of...
GATGTACTGGATATGACCGTGGAGGAGGCCCTTGAATTTTTTGAACCGATTCCATCTATCCGAAGGAAAATTCAGACCTTATACGATGTGGGTTTGTCCTATATAAGGCTGGGGCAGCCTTCGACCACTCTGTCCGGCGGAGAGGCGCAGAGAATCAAGCTGGCCACAGAGCTGTCTAAGCGCAGTACTGGAAAGACCATCTACATTTTGGATGAGCCTACGACGGGGCTGCATTTTGAAGATGTGAGAAAATTGATCGAGATTTTGAAACGACTAGCAGAAGGAGGAAATACGGTTGTAGTGATTGAACACAACCTGGACGTGATTAAGACGGCAGATTATATTATTGATATTGGACCGGAAGGTGGAGACAAAGGGGGGAGGATTATTGCCCAGGGGACACCGGAGGAAATCGCTCAAAATCCTGACTCCTACACTGGCCAGTATGTAGCGAGATATCTGTGACGGCGAAGAGAAGACAGAATGTTGCAGTTTAGATCTCCAATGTCCCGTAAAGCGTGTTGCTGCTCATGAACCGATCTAAAATGCCTCTTTTCATATGGAGGAGTTTTGTATATAATGAGAGGTAATTCAGTAATGCGAAGGCTTTAGCAGAAGAAAGGAGTTCATATGCCTGCAGTTGATATCGGCATTGATCTGGGAACGACCAGTTCATTGGTTTATTCCACAGGAAAAGGAATTGTATTAAAAGAGCCCTCTATTGTGGCATACGATAAAGATACCGAGAAGATCAAGGCGATTGGAGAGGAAGCACGCCAAATGATTGGGCGGGCAGGAGGTAACATTGAGGCTATCCGTCCGATCAGACAGGGAGAGATCACAGACTATTTGATTTTGGAGAAGATGCTGAAATACTTTATCTCCAAGGCTATGGGCAGAAGGGCTTTTCGAAAACCTAGAATCAGTATCAGCGTTCCCAGTCAGGCTACCGAGGTAGAGCGCAGAGCGATGGAGGAAGCCACCTATCAGGCGGGGGCCAGAGAGGTCTATCTGATTGAAGAGCCGGTTGCGGCAGCGATTGGTTCTGGAATCGATATCTTAAAGCCGTTTGGAAATATGGTAGTGGATATTGGCGGTGGGACGACCGATGTGGCGATTATCTCCCTTGGAGATGTGGTGGAATTCAATTCCATTAAGGTGGCCGGGGATAGCTTTGACCAATCGATTATGAGATACGTCCGCAAGGCACATAATGCTGTTTATCGGGGAGCAGACGGCGGAGAGTATTAAAATTAAGATTGGGACAGCCTGTGAGCGGCCCGGCGGGACTACCATGGAAGTGAAGGGCAGAAATGTGGTGACTGGGCTTCCCAAGGTGGCGACTTTGACTTCAGAGGAAATTCGTGTCGCTCTAAAAGAAGACACGGCACAGATTGTCGAGATGGTGCATGGTGTTTTGGAAAAGACCCCACCTGAGTTGGCAGCAGACATTGTAGATCGGGGGATTGTGCTGACAGGAGGCGGAGCTTTGTTAAATGGCATGGAAGAGCTGATTGAGCAGAGGACTGGAATCAATACGATGATTGCTGAGAATCCAATGCTGGTAGCCGCAGAGGGAACTGGAAAATATGCGGAATTTGCAGCCCGCATGGAGTAAAAGAAGAGAGTGGCTGTTGCAGAACTCAAACTGTGTTCTGCAGCAGCCTATTTGCCTGATTTTAGGAGAAGATATGCAGGAGAAAATCAAAGGATACATAGATCACATTATATTTCGGAATGAGGACAATGGGTACACAGTTTTCGTGCTGATTCAGGGAAAAGAGGAGCTCACCTGTGTGGGAACATTTCAGAGTATCTCCCCGGGAGAACTGATCGAAGCCAGTGGAAAATATACTCAGCATCACACCTATGGAGATCAATTTCAGATCGATGCCTATGAGGTGAAAGTTCCGGAGGATGCCCAGGCAATGGAGCGATATCTCGGCTCTGGGGCTATCAAAGGGATTGGCCCCGCTTTGGCTGCGAAGATTGTGAAAAAGTTCGGAGAGGAGACGGTCCGCATTGTGGAAGAGGAGCCGGAGAGGCTTTCCGAGGTGAAGGGAATCAGTGAGAAGAAAGCTCAGGAGATCGCTGCCCAGATTACAGAGAAAGCGGATATGAGACAGGCCATGATGTTCCTGCAAAAATACGGTATCACCCTTAATCTGGGAGCAAAAATCTACCATAAATATGGGCAGTCCCTCTATGGAGTACTTCAGGAAAATCCTTACCGTTTGGCAGAGGACATTGAGGGAGTGGGGTTTAAAATTGCCGATGAAATCGCATCTAAGATTGGAATCCACACAGATTCTGACTATCGAATTCGCAGTGGATTGCTCTATACTCTGCTTCAGGCCGTGGGAGAGGGACATATATATCTTCCAAGAGAAATACTCTTGTCCAGAGCTGAGGATATCTTAGGGGTGGAATCAGAGTATATGGAGAAACACCTGATGGATTTGGCGATTGAGAGAAAGATCGTGGTGAAGACACAGGGAGAAGAGCAGAGAATTTATGGAAGCCAGTATTACTATTTGGAGCTGAATACGGCAAGAATGCTGACAGAACTAAATGTGCAGTGCCCGGAAAATCCAGTTATGGTGGAGAAGAACATCAGCAGAATTGAGCACGGTGTGGGAATTGAACTGGATGAGATGCAAAGAGAGGCAGTGCGGCAGGCAGCCGGCTGCGGTCTGTTTATCCTGACAGGAGGTCCGGGCACCGGAAAGACAACCACGATCAATATGATTATTCGATATTTCGAGGCGGAGGGCATGAGTATCGCGTTGGCGGCTCCCACAGGCAGAGCGGCCAAAAGGATGACTGAGACTACTGGGTGTGAGGCACAGACGATACATCGGTTGTTGGAACTAAACGGCATGGGACAGGAGGAAGGTAAGGGAATTCACTTTGAGAGAAATGAAGATAATCCTCTAGAGGCAGACGTGATTATCATTGATGAGATGTCGATGGTGGATATCCACCTGATACATGCTTTGCTGAGTGCAGTGACAGTGGGGACGAGGCTGATCTTGGTAGGAGACGTAGATCAGCTACCCAGTGTAGGGCCGGGAAACGTGCTCAGAGATATCATCCGCTCGAAAGCATTCCCCGTGGTGGAACTGAATAAGATTTTCCGTCAGGCGACGCAGAGCGATATTGTGGTAAATGCGCATAAGATCAATGCAGGGCAGCCGGTCGCCCTGGACAACAGAAGCCGCGATTTTTTCTTTTTGAAGAGAGATAACGCAGATATTATAGTGAGAGTAATTTCGGCGCTGATTCAGGAGAAGCTGCCGCCTTATGTCCAGTCGGAGCCTTTCGATATTCAAGTCTTGACGCCCATGAGAAAAGGACTTCTGGGAGTAGAGCGGCTGAATCAGATTTTGCAGTATTATCTGAATCCACCGTCTCATGAGAAAAAGGAAAAAGAGGTTGGAGGCGGACTTCTGCGTCAGGGTGATAAGGTGATGCAGGTGAAGAACAACTATCAGCTAGAGTGGGAGGTTCGGGGAAAATATAGAATACCGGTGGACAAAGGAGTCGGAGTTTTTAACGGAGATGTGGGGAGAATCTGTGAAATCAATGAGTTTGCGGAGATGTTGACTGTCGAATTTGAAGAGGGAAAGTTTGCAGACTATTCTTTCAAGCAGCTTGACGAGCTGGAATTGGCTTATGCGATTACCATTCATAAATCCCAGGGAAGTGAATATTCGGCGGTGGTTATCCCGCTGCTGAACGGCCCTAAGATGCTAATGAACCGGAATCTTCTCTATACAGCGGTGACCAGGGCTCGGAAATGCGTCACTTTGGTGGGGAGTCCTCAGACCTTTCAGGAGATGATTCGAAATGAGAGACAACAGAAAAAGATACAGCTCCTTGGATTTGCGGATTGAGGAATTTGGGAGAGCTGAAAATATAAAGGAGGGAATGAAATTTAGAATTAAGGAAAGTTTTTTAAACGCCCTCTATCCCCGTTGTTGTCCAATTTGTCACCAGATTTTGAAGGAACAGAATTGGCTGATTTGCCCCAAGTGCGAGAGCGAGCTAAAGCCGATAGGGGAACCGAGATGTAAAAAGTGTGGAAAGAGAATTTTTTACATGGAGAAAGAGTATTGTCAGGATTGCAGCAGAAGAGAGCATGTGTTTGATGAGGGAAGAGGAATTTTTGACTATGACGAGAAAATGCGTGCTTCCATTTTAAAATACAAAGATGGAGGCCGCAGAGAATATGGAGATTTTTATGCACAGGCTATGATTAGATATGGAAGAATAGACCTGAGGCGTTGGAGACCGCAGGCGGTTTTGTCCGTTCCGATTCATCCAAAAAAGCAGAGAATACGAGGATTCGATCAAGCGGGATATCTGGCGAAGGCTGTGGCAGAGGCGACGGGACTTCCCTTATGCTGCGGTTACATGAGAAAGAAATCTGTGACTTTCGCCCAAAAATCTCTGGAAGCTTCCATGAGAAGGAAAAACCTGGAAAATTCTTTTGAGGGAAGAGAAGGGGACTGGCAAATACGAAGACTTTTGGTGATTGACGATGTCTACACTACTGGGAGCACTATTGATGCAGTTAGTGTGGAAGCAAAACGACATGGTGTTGAAAACATCTATTTTTTGACGGTTTGTATCGGAAGAGGGGACTGAAAAAGCCCTTTTCATGGTCATAGATTTATGTTAAAATAATTTTATATGGATTCTGGGGCCAAAAGATTGGAGAATTCATCTGCGTTTGCACGATGTAAAAGATTCGTCAGGGAGCTTTTGACACCTTAGTCTGTATAAGAAATGAACAGTTTGACTGAAAAGATGGAGAGAAATGAGGAATTTCTGATGTTAAATCTGGAAAAAGTGAAGTTGATGAATCATTTTGGCGATGTACGAGAATAACGCGGGCAAAACGTATCTTCCGATCAGTAAGTTTTACCGGAGCGACTATATAGGGATGGCTTTGATTAAGAATTTTTTTTCTGGTCACTATTGGGTATCTTTTGCTGGTGGCAGTAATTTTTGCGTATTTTGCGGAATATCTGCTGAATAACATTCATAAAATGAATTTGGTGACTCTGGGGGCTGAACTTATTATTGGCTATCTCGTAGTCCTCGCGGTCTATACTGTGCTGACTTATGTACAGTATTCTGTCAGATATCACCGCGCGAAAAAAAGTGTCAAGCAGTACTATATTCAGCTTACAAAGCTTGAAAGAATGTACGGCAAGAATGAGAAGAAGAATGGTGACAGAAGAACCAGTAGGAGGAAATAAGAAAAATGACAACATTTTTGGAAATGAAGCAGAAGATAAAAAATTTCTATGGGCAGTATGAGATTTATATCGTCCCATTTTTGAAGTTTGTTTTGGCTTTGGCCAGCTTTATCTGGATTAATTCAATGCTTGGTTTCACAGAGGCTTTGACGAACCCATTTGTTGTTGTGATTCTGGCATTGTTATGTGCAATTTTGCCGGCAAACTTAATTTTATATCTAAGTTTTGCGATGGTGATTGGGCATTGTTATGGAATCGGGATTGAGGTGGCCGCCTTTGCACTGGTTCTGATTTTGTTTATGTTGATTTTGTTTCTGCGCTTCAGTAATAAAGTAAACCTTGTAATGGTTTTCACACCGCTGACTATGGGGTTGCACATACCGGCGCTACTTTCCTGTGGGAAGTGGATTGTTGGCCAATCCTATGGCAGCTCTTCCAGCCGGGTGCGGAGTGATCTTTTACTATTTTCATTGATCTGGTGAGAGAGCAGTCTGCGGTGCTACAGAATCAAGACACAGAGATTCCACAGAAACTCAAAGTTTTGATGGATGGACTGATGAAAAATCAGGAGATGTGGATGACCATGATTGCCTTTGTGGCAGTAATTCTATTGGTATATGCGATACGTACCAGAGCTTTTGACTATGCCTGGCGGGTATCCATTGTGGCAGGCGGAGTCACCTATATTTTTTTGATGCTGGTTGGTGGACTGTTCCTGAATGTACAGACTTCTATTTTAGAACTGTTGATTTTCAGTGTGATTGCAATCTTAATTGGGATGGTTTTGGAGCTCTTTGTGTTTGGAGGAGATTATAGTAGGACAGAGCGCTTGGAATATGAGGACGATGAGTACTATTATTATGTGAAAGCAGTTCCAAAGGCCACTGTGGCTACATCAGAGAGAAACATTAAAAAGATTAATGCTGCACCAGAGCGTGAGGAAGAGAAAGACCCGAAAAAGAAGGGGGCGGAATATGTGGTTTCTCGATCGAGAGAGCAGTGGGAGCCGCAAGGAGAACCTCTGGACAGTATTCCTACTGAGAGGATAGAAAGAGACAGTGAATTAGAAGCAGATGCGCTTCCTCTTAAGGATGTCTCAGAGATAAAAGAAGTAGACTTTGAAAAGAAATTGGAGGAGTCTTTGAAGGACCTGTAAAATTTAAGGAAAGGAGGACAGAATGAATAGTGTCAATCAGTTTCTGGAAAAGTATGTATCAAAGATTTCATTGCCAAGTATAGGCATTATTGATATTATTGAAATTCTGATTATCTCCGTTTTCATATATCAGTTTATGATTTGGATTAAGCAGACCAGAGCTTACACCTTGTTGAAGGGAATTATGGTAGTTCTGTGTTTTGTTATTGTGATTTATATTTTTCACATGAATACATTGATCTGGATCATCAATAATGTGGCAACTGTCATGTTGACGGCATTGGTAATTATTTTTCAGCCGGAACTGCGAAAAATACTGGAGCAGTTGGGGCAAAAAAATATTATTGCCTCAGTGATTCCCTTTGAGAGCGGGAAAGAAGTACAGGCCCGTTTCACAGATAAGACGATCAACGAGATTGTGAAGGCCTGTTTTGACATGGGTGAGGTTAAGACGGGAGCTTTGATAGTGATTGAGCAGGAAGTCGTGTTGACAGAGTATGAGAGGACAGGAATTCTTCTGGACTCACTGATTACTAGTCAGCTGTTGATTAATATATTTGAGCACAATACTCCTCTACATGATGGTGCGGTAATTGTGAGGGAAAATCGGATTGTAGCGGCTACTTGTTATCTGCCGTTGTCGGATAATATGGAGTTGAGTAAACAATTAGGAACTAGGCACCGCGCCGGTGTGGGTATCAGCGAGGTGAGCGATTCCTTTACGATTATTGTCTCAGAGGAGACAGGAGAAGTTTCGACTGCAATGAACGGTGTGCTGAAGCGAAATATCACCAGCGCAGAGCTGAAAGAACAGCTTTTGCACGTACAGAATAAGACCGTCATCAATAACAGCAAACTGATCAGTCTATGGAAGGGTAGGGGAAAGTATGAAAAAAAGTCTGACCACTAATATTCCTCTGAAGATCATGTCTGTTTTGGCGGCTATACTCATTTGGCTGATTATTGTCAATGTGGACAATCCGATAAAAACCAGGACGTTCCAAGATGTTCCGGTGGAGGTTTTAAATGAGGCATACATAGAAAGCGGAGGAAAAATGTGCCTGATTCCAGAGAATCAGGATTCAGTGAACGTAACGGTCACTGGAAAAAGAAAAATTGTCGATGATCTGACCAAAGAAGATTTGAAGGCCACGGCTGACTTGAAACAGGTTGTGGATTTGGATACGGAGCCCATTATGGTTCCCATCACGGTGACGTGTGCAGGAATTGACCAGAATAATGCCCAGGCAGCGCCAAGGAATATGGAAATCCAAATTGAGGAGATGATGACGCAGGAATTCATTGTCACTGTGGATACTGGCGATGAGAAGCCTGGGAAAGGCTATGAGATAGGCTCTGTGGAGGCAAATCCAGAGAAAGTGAGAATCACGGGACCTCAGTCACTGATTCGGAAGATTGACCAGGTCATTGCATATGTGGATGACGTAGAGGGAATCACCAGCGATACAACGAAACAGGTACAGCTGAAGATCATTGATAAAAATCAGGAAGGACTCTCAGAGAGTCAGATGAAGTATCTGAAATACGATATCTCATCGCCGGAGGTTTCTGTGACTGTGAATTTGTGGAAAGTGAAATCGGATGTGACTGTGAAGGCTGATTATGTGGGAACTCCCGCAGATGGCTATAAAGTGAATGGGTTGACAATGACACCCAGTGAGATTAGTGTGGCTGGAGATGAAGAGGCACTGAGAGAACTGGAGGAGCAGGGAAATACAATTTGGATATCAGCAGATCAGATTGATGTATCCGGGCGCAGTGAGGACTTTGAGACGAAGATAAATCTGACAGATTTTCTGCCCTCAAATTTGAAGCTCACGTCGGGTACGAGTGAGACGTTGATTGTAAAGACGGAAATATTACCTTTGGGAAGTCAAGCCTATACGATTTCTACCAAAGACATTACAGTGAAAAATGCACCATCTAATTTGGAAGTTGTGTTTGAGACCGATAAGATTGAGATCCGGGTGAGGGAGAATGGAGCCAGCTTGGATAGTCTGAAGGTAAGTGATATTCAGGCGTCTATTAACTTGGATGGAAAGAAGGCAGGCAGCTATCAGATACCGGTGGAAGTAGTTTTGCCGGATGGCTATACATTGGTAAGTGAGATCAACACAGATGTAAAATTATCGGAGACCACAGAGGTTACGATACCAGGAGAATAGAGGTGTTTTTATGAGAAGCTGTAAAGTACAGGTAAAAAATCCGACAGGGCTGCATCTGCGGCCAGCAGGTAACTTGTGTAAAGAAGCATTGAAGTATAAATCAATGGTTACTTTTAATTTTAACGGTGGGACCGCGAATGCGAAAAGCGTGCTGAGTGTTCTTGGGGCCTGCGTAAAATGTGGCGATGAGATTGAATTAGTATGCGAAGGGGAGGATGAAGAAGAAGCGTTAGAGACATTGACTAGCTTTATTGAGTCGGGGCTTGGAGAATGAAAAAAATTTATGAGTAAGGAGAACGAAGCAGGAGGAAAAAATGAAGAAAAAAAGTTTTGTGTGTAATGCTGAGTATGACTTTATGTGCTTCCATGTCCTGGAAGTTGGTGCAGCCGTCGCGGCTGACCCGCAGGCACAGGAGGGACAGCAGGAAACCGAAGAAAAACAGACTTGCCTAGTGCAGATGAGGAGACTGAAACAGAAGAGACAACTGTACCTGTTGAGGAGGATGACGCTGATTTCGAAACCGACGAGGAGGTAGACCCACTCCGACAGAAAAGCCTGAGGTAGAGGAAGAACCCGTTCAGGAAGAGACTATGACTGAGATTCGTACGGACGGAATAGTACATAAGCATTTGGTGGATTCGCAGGGAATTGTATCCGGAGACGATGTGGAATGGGTACAGGATGAAAATGGCAATTATCAGTTGTACTGTCATGTGGATGGTTGTGATTCGGCATATTTTACAGCGAATGACGGTATCGTGGGAGTCCAATCCGTAGAAGGAATTTCCTATTATTATTTTGATCAGAATGGATACATGGTGACAGGTGCGGCTGAGATACAGGCATCAGATACTGGCCTTCCCAGAGAAGATGGAATTTATTATTTCCTCAACGTGGGAGAAAATAATTCAGACGGTGTGATTGAGACGAGCAAGGTGGAATTGATGTCCGCAGATATCTCACCAATGGATTCTCAGGTGGGGACACTTCAGAATGGCTGGAAATGGACGCCGGATAAAGCTACTGGAAAGAATCACTGGTATTATTATGATGAGAGCGGTAAACGTCTGTCATTAGATGAGCTGAAGGCAAAACAGAGTGATCCTGGAAATACAATTTTTGAGATCGGCGGCCAGTACTACGCACTGACGGATGACTGCGTTCCTCAGACTGGGCGCTTTGCAGTAAAAAATCCATATAATAGTAAGAGCAGTTATTTCTACGGCAGTCAAAATGCGGATGAGAACGGATATACTGGTTTTCTTATGAAAGGTTGGGTATATCTTCCGACAAAGGTTTCTAGCGGAGCGATTGCATCCCGTTATCAGTATTACGGACTGTCGATCGACGGCGCTGAGCTAGATAAACAGACCGGAGGCAAATATTATAAAGGTTCTGAGTATATGTGGAACCAGACGATGTATGAGCTGCGTCAGATTGAGCAGTGTGTCAATGCTCCGGACAGAGATATGGGAGACGACCCCTGGTATTTTCTGACCAAGGGAGGTTACGTGGAGCATGATAAATTAGTAAAGGGAACATTTAACCGTCCGGGCAAATACTACGGTGTGAACAATAAAGGACATCTGTACCGCGGTGTGCTGGGAAAAGTAAAAGATTCCAGCGGAAAGTGGAAAACCTATTGCTTCTCTTCCTCCGGTGTGCGGGCTAGCTATCGGAATATCTGGGGAATGGTTCCTAAGACCAAGGAGTGGTATTATTTTGGAAACGATTATGCTCGGGTGATTAAGACTGGTTGGCAGAGCATCACTTTGAAGAGTGATCCGAAACGTGTATGTTGGGCATACTATTATAAGAGCGGAAGCGGATATGGCAAGATGAAAATGAATGGCTGGCAGGGTTCGCGTTATATTAAGTCCAACGGTGTGATGGCATCTGGCGTGTATAAAGGTTGGAAATACACTGTACTATTTTAAACCGTCTACCAAGACAAAATGCAATGGACAGATGGTCAAAGGCGGCTGGATTAAGAGCGGGAAATGGAAATACTATGCGTATCCCACCGGCAAGCTCTATAGAGGATGGCATACCATCAACGGAAAGAATTATTATTTTAATACCGAAAAAGGTATCATGATGACCTATAAGAGCAGACAGTACACTGGATGGAAGAGCAATCTGAAAGGAAAATGGGGTTATGCAGATGGTACCGGTGTATGGCAGACTGGATGGGTAAAGACCAATCTGGGAGAAAAAGAAGGCGATGGCCTACGCTATATTGACCCGTCCAACGGAAAATTTGTGAAAACAAATGGAAAACCATCGACGGTTTGAAATTCCACTTTAAAGCCGATGGATGGTTGAAACTGGACGTGAGCGATGAAATCAAAGGGCCGTACAGCGTCCAGGTAAATCGTACAACCTGTGTTATGACGATCTACAATGCGAGTGGTACGACACCAGTAAAGGCAATCCGTGTATCTGTAGGAAAAGCAGGCACGCCGACGCCTACAGGAACCTATCGTCTGAATCGCGCTGGAAGATGGCAGCTTCTGATGGGACCGTCTTATGGACAGTATGCGAGTCATGTGGTAGGAGCAGGACAGGGCGGAATCTTTGTTCATTCTGTGGCAGGGTCTGCACCAAACAGCTACAGCCTTCCAGCAGCAGAGTTTGACCTGTTAGGACAGCCGGCATCACATGGTTGTATCCGCACGAATGTGAGGGATGCTCTCTGGGTATATACGAATTGTAACGGTGCCACAATTCATATTGGCGATAACCTGAGAGATCCTCTGGGTAAACCAGGCTGGATTTGGATTCCGGGCAGCCAGAATTACGATCCGACGGACCCAGCAGTATAAAGAACGGGAAAGTGAATAGAAAGTAAAAAGAATAAAAAATCTCCGGTAGGAAATTCCTGTCGGAGATTTTTGTGTAATAAGCGCGATAAGCGGCCGCTTTGTCCACTTTTTAACTTGCGTGGACTTTGAAAATCTCCTATAATAGTGAGAAAAGAGTCAAAGAAGGTTATTGAGATGCAAAGTAGAATTCATTCTCTGATTTATCCAAATCAGAATGGTAATCAGTTGTTCATTATGAGGGAAGATTTACTGCCATTTTCTCTGGGTGGAAATAAAGTTCGTATAGGACAAGAATTTTTTGACGATATGACAGAGCAGGGATGTGACTGTATGTTGGTCTATGGAAATAGCCGTTCCAATCTGTGCAGAGTGTTGGCAAATCTGTGTTGGACAAAGGGAGTTCCCTGTTTTATGATAAGCTCCCGGGAAGTGAATGAAGAGAGGATTGAGACGAACAACAGCCGTCTGATGAGGTGGTTAGGAGCTGAAGTGATTCCCTGCGATAAGGACCAGATCGCTGAGACGGTGGAGAAGACTATGCTCAGACTTAGAAAGCAGGGATACCATCCTTATTATATTTATGGGAGCAAATTTGGTACTGGCAATGAGGGAGTGCCGGTGGGAGCCTACGTGAAGGCTTACCAGGAGATTTGCGAGTATGAGGCAGAGAGAGGAATTCACTTTGATTACAATTTTTTTTCCATCAGGGACTGGTGCGACTCAGAGCGGATTGATAAGCGGCCATCTTCTGAGAAAAGATTGCCGGGAAATCATCGGAGTGATGATTTCTTCTCGAGAAAAAGAGAGAGCGGAGCGAATCATTTGGGAGGGAATTGAGAGCTATTTTCAGAGAAACCGACTGCCGTTGAAGCCGGAGGACAGAGCGCAGATACATCTCTTAGATCAGTATAAGGCTGGAGGTTACGGGCAGTACAATCAGGAGATTCTGAGTCAGATCAGGGAGGAATTTTGCAGAAATGGAATTCCGATGGACCCTACCTACACCGGCAAAGCATTTTGGGGAATGAAAAATTATTTGGAAGAGAATGAGATTAGGGACAGCAATATCCTGTTTATCCATACAGGAGGGACTCCGCTGTTCTATGATAATCTGGGAAATGAGGGTTGAGAACATGCTAGTGTCGATTGTAATTCCGTGCTATAACTCAGAGGCCACGATTCGAAAAGTGGTGGAGATGGTGATGGAAGAATTTCGAAAGATGGAAGGTTATAATTGTGAATTTGTGCTGGTGAATGACTGTTCTAAGGACCGGACGTTTCATGAAATACAAAAACTAGGCGAGGACTATCCCCAAGTCAGAGGGATTAACCTGATGCGCAATTTTGGACAGCACAACGCGCTTATGGCAGCGATGAATTATACAAAAGGGGACTATGTGTTGGGAATGGACGACGATATGCAGACCCATCCCTCTCAGATACACAAATTGATTGAGAAAATGGAAGAAGGCTATGATCTTGTCTATGGCTGTTATCCACAGAAAAAAAATTCCCTGCTGAAAAATTTTTCCAGCAAATTAAATGAGGTCAGCTCTAGAATCTTGTTGGGCAGACCTAAGGATATTGTCTCTAGTAATTTTTGGATGATTACCAAGGCTGTCCGGGATGAGGTTGTGAAATATACCAGCTTTAATCCGTATGTGGACGGAATTTTCTACCGAACCACTCATAATATCGGCAATGTGGAGGTGGAGCATTTCAAGCGAGAAGTTGGAACCTCCAACTATACATTGAAGAAGTTGATACGCCTCTGGTTGGCCTATTGGAACTACTCTGTGATTCCTCTTCGGATTTCTTCTGTCTTGGGCGGCATCTCAGCCTGTGGCGGTTTTCTGGCAGCTCTTGTGATTGTGATACGTAAAATTCTAGACCCAGGTATTGTTGTGGGCTGGTCTTCTACGATCTGTATTATGGTCGTGTTCTTTGGACTGGTGCTCATGGTACTGGGGATTATCGGTGAATATTTGGGAAAGATTATTCTGTCTTTGAATAACACTCCTCAGTATATCGTCAGGGAGACAGTGAATATAGAAGAGAAGGATGGTGCGGATTGAAGAGGATAATGATTCTCGGAGCGGGCATTTATCAAGTACCGCTGATTCAAAAAGCGAAGGAGATGGGATTGGAGACCATCGTTGTGAGCATTCCCGGAAATTATCCAGGATTTGCCTTTGCCGACAAGGTTTATAAATTGGATACCAGAGATCAGGAAGCAGTGCTCAGAGCAGCCCAGAGCGAAAAGATTGACGGCATCTGTACTTCCGGAACTGATGTGGCAGTGGTTACGATTGGCTATGTGTGTGAGAAGTTGGGGCTGCGTGGAATCTCTTATAAGGCAGCGAGGACAGTCACAGATAAGGCCAGAATGAAAGCAGCTTTTGCGGCGCGAGGTGTCGCCGGATCAAAGTTTTACACAGCCGCAAGCTTGGAGGAAGCGAAAGCAGCCGCAGGGAATTTGGGATATCCTGTGGTGATAAAACGGGTGGACAGCTCTGGGAGCCGCGGTATTACCCTTGTGTCCGAGGAGCAAGGCATAGAGAAAGCCTATGAAGATGCCATGAGAGGGTCCAGGTGCCCTTATGTGTTGGTGGAAGAGTGTCTTACAGGAACAGAGATTGGTGTGGATGGTTTTTGTGAGAGACGGAAAGCTGGTTTTTTTGGAACCCCATGAAAAATTTGTGTTCCAGGGAGAAAAAATTACAGTGCCCATGGGACATGGTTTTCCTTACCGGGGCAGTGAGGCGCAAAGAAGAGAGATCAAACGGCAGATACAGTTGGCAGTGGAGGCGACAGGGATGGACCAGTGTCCTGTGAATGCGGATGTGTTTGTGAAGGGGGAAAAAGCCTGGGTGATCGAAGTAGGCGGACGGACAGGCGCGACCTGTATACCGGAACTGATTGAAAGGCACTGCGGTTTTAACTTTTATGAAAAAATGATACGGAATGCGTTGGGAGAGGACGTCCAGTTTGAACAGAAGGGCCATAAGCCTTGTATGGCGAAATTATTGATGAGCCCGGTCAGCGGGAAGATCACGGCTGTCTGTGAAAAGAATCTGGAAAAGATACGTACAGCTGGAACAGAGGTGGCCTTGGATTATGCTGTGGGAGACGATGTGACAGCTATGGCCAATGGGACAGACCGTATCGGCCATGTCATTGCGCAAGTAAACTCAGAAAGTGAGCTGGATAACATCATAGAGGAAGTGCAGCGGTGTGTCGCTGTCAATGGAAAAACACTGGAGGAGTTATGGGAAGAATCAAAGACTATATCTTACTGCATTTGAATATCATGCTTTTTTCTTTTACCAGTGTGTTCTCAAAATTGGCTTCTAACTGTCTGAACAGAGACGGTATCCGCAGTCTTTGGCTGTACGTCTTTTTGTTTTTGATGCTTTTAAACTGCTTCGTCTATGCGTTGGCATGGCAAAAGGTAATTAAGAAATTCGAGTTGAATGTGGCGTATGCGAATCGAAGTATTTACTTGATTTGGAGCCAGGTGTGGGCGGTGGTGATCTTTCATGAGAATTTAACTGTGAGGAATATCGTAGGCCTGCTGATCGTTTTTGCAGGCGTCATGATTGTCAGTACGCAGACAGGTGGGAAGGAAGGGGAGAGGACCGTATGAATGTATACATGCTATTGATGTTTGGAATGACATTTTTGACTGCGATCTCCCAGGTGCTGTTGAAAAAGAGTGCCAATCAGACTTATAAAAGCTGGATTTATGAGTATCTGAACTGGCGTGTAATCGTGGCATATGGTATTTTTTTTGGAGTGCTGTTGGTGAATACCTATGCCTATACTCAGGTGGATATGAAATATGGTGCTGTGATTGATACGTTCAGCTATGTGTTTGTGATGGTGTTGTCCTGGCTTCTTTTGCGGGAACAGTTCACCCGCAGAAAAGTATTGGGGAACTTGATTATCATGGTCGGAGTCCTGATTTATACTCTGCCGTAAAGATAGGAAAAGACCGGGAATGTTTTGATTTTATACAAAAAATGCCGTATAGTCATCAACAGAGATGGCTGCACGGCATTTATTTTTATGTAAGCGGTGTTGCGGCGGCGCGCTTTGCTATAGAAGCATAATACCTTTTTCTTCGGCGGATTTACGCATCTCGTCCGGCCAGATGGATACATGAACTTCCCCAATGTGCGCTTTTCTCAGGAAAAACATACAGATACGGGACTGGCCGATTCCTCCGCCTATGGTATAGGGGAGTTCTTTGTTCAGCACGGCTTTTTGGAAATCCAGTTCCCGGCGGTCGTCACAACCTGAGATGCTTAGCTGCCGGTCTAAAGATTCTTCGTCCACACGGATACCCATAGAGGTAAGCTCCAACGCGATATCCAGAACAGGATAGTAGACCAAAATGTCACCGTTTAATTCCCAATCGTCGTAATCAGGAGCACGCCCGTCATGGCGCTCCCCGTTGCTGAGTGTCTTTCCGATTTTCATAAGGAAAACAGCGCCTTTTTCTTTTGTGATTTTGTACTCCCGTTCCTTTGGAGTGCAGTCTGGATAGAGATCTAGAAGCTCCTGAGTGGTGATAAAGAAAATATCTTTGGGGAGGATTTCTTCTATGTAATCATATTGAATGGCCATATATTTTTCTGTTTTGCGGAGTACCTTATAGATGGTACGAACGACTTCTTTTAGAGTGTCCACAGTACGGTTTTCTTTAGAAATGATTTTTTCCCAATCCCACTGGTCCACATAGACAGAATGGATATTGTCGAGATCCTCATCCCGGCGAATCGCGGTCATATCTGTGTAGAGGCCTTCTCCTTCAGAAAAACCGTATTTTTTCAAAGCGTAACGTTTCCACTTCGCGAGGGAATGGACGATTTCTGCAGTGTTTGTCATATTTTTAATGTCAAAACTTACTGGGCGTTCTACACCATTTAAGTTATCATTTAACCCGGATTTAGGATCGACGAAGAGAGGTGCCGAGACACGTAGAAGATTCAGACGCTGAGCCAGGGTCTGCTGAAAAAAATCTTTGACGGTTTTGATGGCGACCTGAGTATCGTGCAGATTCAGCTCTGCATGGTAATCTTTGGGTACAGTAAAGTTTTCCATTTTGAACCCCTCCTATTCATTAATGGAAACATTATATCAGGAATTGAAAAGAATAGCAATTTTTCTCTTGAAAGATTTATTGGAAATGCTAAAATAGATGGAGTCTGTTTAGATTAAGAAGAAAAAAAGATAGGGGGAAAGACATGAAAACGGAATTAAATTCAAGGCAATTTTACCGGACAGTGGCTGTACTGGTACTGCCGATAGCGCTTCAGAATCTGATCAACGTCGGAGTGACTTCCGCCGATGTCATTATGCTTGGGAGGGTCGGGGAAAACGCATTGTCAGGCGTTTCCTTGGCCAACCAAGTATATTTCATTTTGTCACTGATCTATTTTGGTTTGACATCTGGAGCAGCAGTGTTGACAGCACAGTATTGGGGAAAACAAGATGTGCGGACAATTGAGAAAGTTTTGGGGATTTCTTTGAGAGTGGGAATATATGCGGGACTATTGTTTACAGTTGTGGCCTGGTTTTTTCCGGTATCCGTAATGAAGATTTTTACCAACGAGCCTGCAGTGATCGCCGAGGGAGTGAAATATCTTAAGATTGTATCCTGTTCTTATGTGATTTCAGGCATAACCTGTGTGTATCTGAGTATCATGAGAAGTGTAGAGAGGGTAATCGTGGCCACAGTGGTATATTTAATCTCACTGATTGTGAATGTTGTCATCAATGCGATTTTAATTTTCGGCCTTTTAGGTGCGCCACAGCTTGGCAGCCAAGGAGCGGCAGTGGGTACTCTGGTAGCCAGATGTACAGAAATTCTTCTGGTTATGATCTATGCCAGAAAATTCAATGATACAGTCAAAGTTCGTTTTCGTGATCTGTTGGAGAGAAGCCCTCAGCTGATGAGCGACTTTAGAGTCTACGCGGTTCCCGTTTTGCTGAATGAACTGGCCTGGGGATTGGGAATGGCAATGATCTCAGCGATTGTGGGACATCTGGGCAGTGCCGCGGTGGCAGCGCATTCCGTGACGCAGGTAAGCCGGCAGTTGGCTATGGTTGTTGGGTTTGGAGTGGCAAGTGCCACGGCGATTCTCTGTGGAAAAGCGATCGGTGAGCGCAAAGAGGAACTTGCGAAGGAATATGCCCGGAGACTCACTCGGCTATCCGTTGTCGTGGGAGTCTGCGGTTCCTGTGTAATTCTTGCAGTTCTGCCACTGCTTCACAAGGTGATGAATCTGACGCCTCAGGCCAGGTCTTATCTGACAGTGATGTTTTTCATCATGGCTTATTTTGTGATTTTCCAAACTTTGAATAGTACTTGGATTGTAGGAGTTTTCCGGTCTGGGGGAGATACGAGATATGGGTTGATCTTGGATTCTGCGGCTCTCTGGGGTGTTTCCATCTGTGTTGGGAGCGTTTTCTGCTTTTGTACTGAAGATTCCCATGCCTTGGTGATTTCCTCTACTATATTGGAGGATTACGAGGAAGGACGTCTGGATGAGGTTTGGATTATATATACGCAGATGATGAACAGCATGCAGATGGAGGCGGAGATGACAGAGCTTCTTCCCCTTAAACG
>ENA-OQCB01000508-OQCB01000508.1-human-gut-metagenome-genome-assembly--contig:-NODE-508-length-18030-cov-3.411719_pt1 | contig 18030 bp, 20 predicted proteins | sample MGYA00242493_ERZ504568 | MGnify/ENA primary metagenome ERZ504568 (study PRJEB26092, sample SAMD00036229) | human gut metagenome | host: Homo sapiens | study: EMG produced TPA metagenomics assembly of...
TGTACACGTTTTTTTTCATAACATTTGCAGTATCAAAATGTTAGTACTCGATTTTAATTACTGGTTATGTCAACTGGCTGACATTTTACCGGATTATGCTGGAATCCATAATCCGGTTTTAATTTTATCTATATTTCTTTTCCCATAGGCGATTCATTTTATCGTTATCAGATTCAATTCATTATCTTTTACATAGGTAAATTTATGCTCTAACTGCAAGACTTTCAGTACTTGTTCGACACCTTCCTTTACTCGGAATTTGCCGGAATAGCGTTCTTCCAAGAAAGGTAGATCCGCTACTTCTATTCTGATATCATAATACAAGCGTAATTTATCGATTATCACATGTATCGGCTGGTTATTAAAGCTGAGAACCCCTTCTTTCCACTTAAAATAATCCATATTGCCAATTTGGGCCGAGACATATTTTCCTTCTCTGTAAAAGATCTGCTCACCAGCCTTCATCCTATATTTTCCGGAACGATCCGACGAATTCAACTCGACACTTCCTCTCAATAATGCAATATTGAATTCCTCGATGCCAGAATAAGCAGACACATTAAATTCCGTTCCCAGCACCGTCACATTCATCGATTTAGTTCTAACAACAAAAGGATTATCTCCATTATGCTTCACATCAAAATAAGCCTCTCCATCCAATTCAACCTGTCGAATTCCTTCTTTAAAACTGGTCGGATAGACCAGTTTCGAGTTTGCATTCAGCCATACTTTCGTACTATCAGGCAAAACCAATTCTGCACGCTGACCCGCCGGAACATATAGAGTCTGAAACGAAGGAAAAGATTCCATCTGATCATCTTTTTGTAACAAGAAGTTTCCACCGAGCAAAATCAGTACAATAGCTGCAACTTTTAATAGTTCTATTACGATGCGATGAAAAATGGCATAGTGGTCTTTTTTCTGAGATTCTTTCAAATGCGATTGAGATTTTAGCTTTTTGTCTACTTTCCAATACGCCCTTAAAGGATCTCGAGAAACAATCCGTTCTTGTGTCCGGCAAGCATAATAAATGCGGGCAATTTGTAATAATGCCTCCTCGTTGTCCGGATGTTTCTTCAGCCAAAGATCAACTTCCGCTTTCTCTTCTTCAGAAGCAGTACCCCGGATGTATTTCAGAATAACTGAACTTTCCGGTTCACCAACAGCCATATATGTATGTTCTTTTTCCATTCTATATATATGACAAATACCAAATGAGGATACCCTAAACAACATTGTATAATTATTTCAAATAGACGGGTTGGCAAAAAAGAATTGGACCGTTATTGTAGTTTTATTCATTTTTTCCCTACATTTGTATAAGGAAATCGAAAATAACGTAGAAGCGTTTAGATATTATTTTGGACTCCGAAATCTGGTAAATTTCTAAAATCCCAAAATAGTAGTCTGAATGCCTGCGCCCTTATAGGCGTGGGATGTTCAGGCTTATTATGGGGATTGGGCATACCAGAGCCTCGGAGTCCGAATAAGCAAGAACATTTCCACGCTCTTTTTCATAAAAACCAAGGGATATGGATGAAAATAACCTGATAATACTATTGCAACAAGGAGACCAGGATGCTTACAAACAACTGTTTATCAAGTATTACTCCCCCCTTTGCGAATACGCGTCACAGTATATTTCTGATGATGATTCTGAAGAGCTTGTGCAGGAGTTGATGCTTTTTCTTTGGGAAACACGGGAAAATCTTGTGATTGAGACGTCTTTGAAATCCTATCTATTTATATCCACCAAACACCGTTGCCTCAATGCGATCAGGAAAAACCTGTATCACGAGCGTATCCAGACCCAGATATATGAGAAGATAAAAGACCAGTTTGAAGACCCGGACTACTATTTTGTAAATGAACTGACAGAAAACATACAGAAAGCAATCGAGAACCTGCCCGAAAACCTATCGGGAAACATTTGCTATGAGCCGATTCGGGGAAAATACGAATGTGCAAATTGCCCAAAAACTCGGAGTATCGGTAAAAACCGTCGAATACAGGATATCGCAGGCACTTAAGATACTCCGTCTTAAATTGAAAGATTATCTGCCTTTCTTGATAAATATTCTGGGATAAACCTGCTTTGACAAATTGTCACTTCCATCCCATCAAAATCAGATTAGTACCCCATATTTTTAAAATTAGTACTGCGGGTAATATTTTTTAACATTCATATAGACAGCAAAAATAGGAGAACAGCATCAATCTGTCAGACACCAGTTATTCGTTAATAAATTAAAATCAAGCCAAAGCTTATTAAACTTACAGAGAACTTCCGTGTCTATCTTTTCGTATTTAATATCAGATAAGATAAAACAAAAGTTATGAAATCGGGAAGGTATTTTTTCATTCTGTTTTTAATTCTGTTGACTATGCCTGCATATGCACAAAAAGGTGTAGACATCACCGGAACGGTGATTGAGGAGGGGACCAATGAACCGATCGAACAGGCAACGGTCCGTTTGTTAAGCGTCAAAGATAGTTCTATGATCGGAGGTGTCGCCACATCACGCAACGGAGGTTTCGTACTCAAGAACATTAAAAACGGCAGCTACTTGCTGCACGTATCATTTGTCGGATTCGATCCGCTCTACCAGCCCCTGCGCATCACGGGAAAAAACAATCCTGTCAAATTAGGTAAACTTGCACTTGCCGACGGAGCGATCCTATTGGGCGAAGCTGTCGTGATCGGGAAAGCACCGGAAGTAACCGTACGCAACGATACGATGGAGTACAACGCCGATTCCTACAAGACTACAGAAGGTTCCATGTTGGAAGATTTGCTGAAAAAGATGCCCGGTGTGGAAGTGGACAGCGAAGGGAAAATTACCGTCAACGGGAAAGAGATCAAAAAGGTGTTGATCGACGGAAAAGAGTTCTTTTCCGATGACCCTAAGGTGGCCTCCAAGAACCTGCCATCCAAAATGATTGACAAAGTACAGGTGTTGGACAAGCTGAGCGATATGGCCAAGATGACCGGATTCGACGACGGAGAAGAGGAAACCGTCATCAACCTAACCGTCAAGCCCGGCATGAAACAAGGCTGGTTCGGAAACGCTTTTGCCGGTTACGGTAGCGAAGACCGGTACGAAGGAAACTTCATGGTGAACCGTTTTATCAACAACGATCAGCTGACTTTGATGGGAGGAATCAACAACACGAATAATATGGGATTCTCGGACCTTGCCTCCAGTATGTTCTCAGGGATGGGCGGACCACGTGGACGCCGGGGTGGAGGAGCCGGCAATGGGATCACGACATCCGGCAATATCGGTCTGAATTTCAGTAAGGAGTTTAACCCGAAGTTGACGGTCGGAGGCAACCTCCGTTATTCCCATTCCGACAACGACGCAATCAGCAAAAGCAACCGGCAGAATATACTACCGGGTGACAGCACCTCTTTCTACAACGAGAATAACAATAGCAACACACGCAGCGACAATGTAGCCGCCGACCTTCGCATGGAATGGAAACCGGACTCGCTCACCCAGATCATCTTCCGTCCGAGTTTCAGCTATAGCGACAGCCATAGTCGCGAAGGGAGCACTTTCAACACACTGAGCGGAAACCGCGACACGGTCAACATAGGCGAATCCGAATATCTTTCCGACGGAAGCGGATATAACCTTAACGCCCGCCTGGAATTCAGCCGTAAGCTAAACAGCGAAGGACGTGTTTTCAGCGGATCTCTGTCGGGAGGACTAAGCGATTCCTACAATAAAGGGCTGAACTATTCGAACACCGAGTATCTGATGATGGCGGAGGGGATGGACAACGAACTGGTGGACCAACGCTTCCGCTACGACAACAAAGGGTTTAACTACCGGGCTTATCTATCCTGGGTAGAACCGATCGGCCACAACAACTTCATCCAGGCAACCTACAGCATCCGGCAAAACAAACAGGAATCTCTGAAAAACTCTTACACTCGCGAAGAGGGAAGCGAAGATTACAATGTCTTAGACACAGCCTACAGCAAGAGCTACCGCAACAATTTCATCAACCAGCAGGTCAGCCTCGCCTTCAAAGCCGTCCGAGCCAAATATGATTACACGGTCGGTTTGACGGTAGACCCGTCTCATAGTACGAGCGAGAACTTCGTGGGTGACACGGTTCTCTCCAAGTTGTCGCGCAATGTGGTGAACCTTTCACCGATGGTCCGCTTCAACTATAAATTCAACAAGCGGACAAACCTCCGCATCAATTATCGCGGACGTACCAGCCAGCCCAGCATGACGCAACTGCAACCCGTGGCCGACATCTCCGACCCGTTGAATACGACAATGGGTAACCCAGATTTGAAACCGACCTACACAAACAACCTGTTCATCCGTTTCCAGAAATTCGTGCCCGAAAAGCAAACGGCCCTGATGGTGATGGCGAATCTCAACTACGTGATCAACGATATCGTCAACAAGTCCGTCTATGTCGGCAATACAGGTAAGAAGATGACGACCTACGACAATGTAAACGGGAACTACAACGGAAACATCCGCGTCCTGTTCAACACACCGCTCAAAAACCGGAAGTTCTCGATCAACTCCATGACAATGGCCTCTTATGCCAACAGCAACGGGTTCATCAACGATGAGAAAAACACAAACAAAAATCTGGTTTTAATGGAACGTGCCGGAATCGATTTCCGCTCCGACTATCTGGACCTCGGGCTCAACAGCAACATCCGTTACAACGGGACACAGAACTCACTTCAAGGACAAACCGACCTGAACGCATTCAATTACGGTGTGGGCGGAACGACAACGATCTATCTCCCACTCGATTTCAAAGTGGAAAGCGATATCAACTGGTCCACCAACTCCGGTTATTCGGATGGTTTCAAGCAAAACGAAGTGCTATGGAACGCCGCCGCCTCCAAGTCATTCCTGAAAGGGAAACAGGCTACACTCCGTTTTAAGATATACGACATACTGAAACAACGCAGCAATATCTCCCGTAGTGTGACTGCCAGCTATACACAAGATTCCGAATACAATACCTTGGGTAGCTACTTTATGGTGCATTTCATCTACCGTTTCAGCATCTTTAAAGGAGGAGCCAGCATGAACGATGTGCAGGGACCGGGCGGAAGAGGGCCGAGACATGGTGGTCCGATGGGCCCGCCTCCGGGTGGAAGATTTTGATGATTTATCTGTTACTTTTCTTTCAAGAGAAAAGTAACAGATAGAGCCTTTTGATCAACGAAGGTTCCAATATAGCCGGATAAATCAAACCGTAAAGTGCTCCATAAAAGTGGGCATTATGATTAATATTATCTCCCGCCTTTTTCGCCATATACTGGCAATAGGCCAAGTAGATCACACCAAAAATAATTCCCGGAATCGGCAGTACGGCAAAAAACAGAATTTTTCCCCACGGGTCCAAAAAGATGGAAGTGAACAAGACAGCCGACACAGCACCAGAAGCGCCTATCGACACATAATAGGGATCATTGCGACGACGGGCCAGATCATAAAGGGAAGCAGCAACCATCCCACCAAAATACAATCCTAAATAGCCGCCTGTACCCAACCCCAAATAGCCGAAAGCACTCTCCATATATGTCCCGAACGACCAGAAGGTGAACATATTCACAAGCAGGTGCGTCATGTCGGCATGCACAAAACCATGCGTAATCAACCGGTACCATTCATTATTATGAACGGTACGATACGGTATGAATGCTAACTTCCGGAACAACTCATGGTCGCCGAAACAGATATAGGACACGACAACCGTGATCCCGATAATAACATAAGTAATCATGATCTATTCTATATTTAATGCGTCAAATGTAGTAAAGATTGAACAATGTATTCCTTATATGGTTTATAAAAACAAAGCTTTTACATTTGCAATTTCCGCATTAGCTTTCTATCTTTACGAATTGCAACATACTGACAGATACAAAAAGCACCCGGAATGCTGGCACTCGTACACATACATATACAATGGATAGTGGGTATAATATTCATCATATTATACTGCGTCACCATTCTTGGGTTAGTACTGGTTATCATCACAGAGAATAGGAATCCGTTGAAAACGATCCCCTGGGTGATCGTGTTGCTCCTTGCTCCCGGTATCGGGCTCCTGTTCTATTTCTTCTTCGGACAGGATAACCGGAAGCAACGGATTATCTCCCGGCGCACCTATAAGCGCATCATGAAGCGACCGCAGGAAGGGAAACTCCCGCAAGATGCCTGCTCCGTTCCAGCTCCCTATCAGCCATTGGTCACACTGTTGACAAACAGCAACCAGTCCTCCCTGCTCTATGGAAGCGACATCACGATCTATACGAACGGGGCAGACAAGTTTCACGACCTTTTACAAGAGATTGCGGGGGCAACCCATCATATACACATCCAATATTATATCTTCTGCGACGACGAAATTGGTAATAAGGTCAAAGAACTGTTGATCGAAAAAGCCAAAAGAAGGAGTCGAAGTCCGTGTTCTTTACGACGATGTAGGTTGCTGGAACGTGAAAGACAAGTTCTTCAAGGAAATGTCGGGTGCCGGTATCGAGGTCAACGCCTTCCTGAAAGTAGCGTTCCCGGTCTTCACCAGCAAGGTAAACTACCGGAACCACCGGAAAATCGTTGTCATAGACGGTAAAGTCGGTTTTATGGGCGGCATGAACATTGCAGACCGCTACACGAAAGGAACCAGTTGGGGGACATGGCGGGACACGCATTTCAAGATTATCGGAAAAGGTGTACATGGTTTGCAGGCGGCTTTCCTTATCGATTGGTACGTGGTCAGCAAGAAACTCCTGAACGACAAGATTTACTATCCACCGCTTCCGGTCTATTCGGACGATAATATCATGCAGATCTGCACCAGCGGCCCCGTCGGACAGTGGCGCACGCTCTTGCAGGCGGCCATCTTCACGGTTGCCAATGCCAAGAAATATGTATTTATCCAGACCCCTTATTTCCTTCCGACCGAAGGGCTGAACCAGGCTTTGCAGATAGCAGCTTTGGGAGGTGTCGACGTACGGCTGATGCTCCCAAAGCGTTCGGACACGCGTACGGCAAACATGGCGACTCACTCTTTCATTGATGAGATGATAAAAGCAGGCGTCAAAGTCTATTTCTATAAACCGGGATTCCTACATTCTAAACTGATGGTGGCAGACGACGAACTGACCTGCATCGGTTCCGCCAATATGGACTTCCGCAGTTTCGAGCATAATTTCGAGATCAACGCCTTTGTTTACCAACCTTCGTTTGCCTTACAGATGAAGAAGGTATTCCTGCACGACATGCATAGTTGCGAAAGACTGGTTCCATCACGCTGGCTGAAGCGTCCGATCAAGCAACGCATAGCCGAATCGTTTATGCGTCTGTTTTCTCCTCTTCTTTAATATCTTCTTTGATAAAGATAGAAAAATTCACCGAACCGTAGACGCGGTGCTGATAGAAATAGGGCAACCCGGAGAAATCATTTGTCTTCGGATGTTCTATCACGAAGATTCCCCCGTCTCGCAGCAGATCACGTTCGAAGACAAGTTCCGGCACTTCGGGTAATTCTTTCAGAGCATAAGGAGGATCGGCAAAGATGAAATCGAAATGCCGGGCCGGAGCCGAATGGAGATAACGGAAGACATCGCCGCGAATCAGCGTCAGCGAATCCGTTTTCAACTCTTTGGCTACTTTGGCGATAAAAGAAGCATGCGCATTATTCTTTTCGACGGCTGTCACGCTCCGGCACTCACGTGAAAGCAGTTCGAAAGAGATACTTCCTGTCCCGGCAAACAAGTCGAGTGCGTCCAACCCTTCAAGGTCGATATGGTTGGAGATCACATTAAAGATATTTTCCTTCGCAAAATCCGTCGTCGGACGGGCACTGAAGGTAGACGGGACATCAAAACGGCGCCGTCCGTATATTCCACTTATAATTCGCATAAAGATAAAGCTATAAGATCCAGCGGAGCCTGCAACACCTCCGGCCCCATCAGATAGGCTTCGGAAGGGATCTCCTGCGGATCGATGTATTGTAAATAATTCCGCAACGTATTCGTTATTTCACTCCGCAAAGGCACATCGCCGAAAAGACGCAACTGGTCTTTCTGTTGATCCATTCCAGCCTGCTTCCATACATATAATATATAATACAAGATATCGTCCGTATGTTCATACTCGAACGAGTTCACGAAAAGCAGGTTCCCCTGTGCATAGCACGCCACATCCATTCTCCGGCGATGCAGCACGACATATAGCTGGCGAGGCAAGCGGCACGGCTCTGCTCTTCCACAACGAAAGCAGCGGACTGACATGATGGACAAAACGGGGATTGACCAGCGAACGGGAACAAAATTCATATACTTCTTCATCCACCCCGAATATCAGTTCTGCCGGTTCGTCTTTCAGTTCATTGCTCAGGCAACGTCCTTCGGGAGACGAGAATGTGAACGCCAGCAGTTCCGCTTTCTGCTTTTCCTGAAAAACTTCTTTCGGCACAAGCGTATATTGGGGAGTGACACAAACCACATTGACCTGTTTGTAGAACCAGGTCAGGAAATCGTTTTCAAAGAAACATTCTTTCAGGGAAGAGACATAAGGCTTTGTCCGGTCGAATTCGATGTCTCTATAAAAGAGACTCTCATTTACCGAAGGACTGTATGCGGAAAAAGAAAGTCCACCCGACCGAAGCCGGATGGACATTATATAATTTTCCGAATAATCAGCTGTTAACTTATCAGACAGATGAATAGCCATAGGCAATCATTAATCTTCCCAGTTACCTGCGTTGTTATTGATTTCTTCGATAGAACCTACGCGCAGACCCGGATATTTGTTCATCTTTTCGGCCTTGTCATTCAAGTTATAAAGCAACTGCTTGTTCAAGTCGCCCAAGTAATCGTTATACAGGACACCGCACTGGAATACTTTCACCGTATAACCGGAGCCGGAAGTCAAAGTAGCCGTATCCATTGAGAACTTGATGCTCGTACCCGGTACATTACCCAAGTCATCCACGTTGTAACCCTTACCGAACAATGTGTCCACAGCTGTTACCCAAACAGTGTCACGTCTGATCAAACCTTTCTTAACGGCTTCCTGTTCAGTCATACCCTTTTCGAGCTGTTCGTCCGTCAATACACCTTCCTTGATAAGGAACGGCAATTTTTCATCTTTTAAAAACTTACTCAGTTCATCAAAATTGGCTGCATGTACCTTGTGGATGTTCTTGTATTCGATCTGTGCTTTACGAATATCGATCAAACGAGCTTTGATCAAATTTTCACGTTGTTCTCTCGTCTTATCGAATTCGATCGGACCCATAACACTTCTGTAACACATGTACGCAAGCAGTACTACTGCCACAGCCAATAAAATCTTTAATGTAACTTTCATGGTTTGTATTGTTTTTTGAATTTATTTCGTTCGGCAAATTTAAAAAAGAATATTTAATACACTACCTTTATCGCGAAAATTATTGCGATCAAAATGATAAATAGTTATTTAAGCCGCCAAATTACACAAAATTTCCCATATAATCCGACCGAAGACCAGGTTTTAGCGTTAAATGTCCTATCCGATTTCCTTCTTTCGGAAGAACCGGATTCGCTTTTATTACTCAAAGGATATGCTGGAACCGGTAAAACTTCTTTGGTCGGAGCCCTGGTGAAGACGATGGCGGAGCTAAAACAGAAAAGCATCCTGCTCGCCCCAACCGGACGGGCGGCAAAGGTATTTTCCGGCTATGCCGAACAGAAAGCATTTACGATACACAAAAAGATCTATCGTCAGAAAGCCTTTTCAAACGAACCGACAGGTTTTCATCCGGCTGACAACTTGCATAAAGACACACTATTTATTGTAGACGAAGCCTCCATGATAGCCAATGAGGGATTGGACTCGTTTGTTTTTGGCACCGGACGCCTGTTGGACGACCTGATCCAGTATGTCTATTCCGGCGAAAACTGCCGCCTGATCCTAATGGGCGATGTGGCACAGTTACCTCCCGTCATGCAAACCGAAAGCCCCGCCCTCAACCCGGAAATCCTGCGGGGATATAATTTACAGGTACAGGAAATCACCCTCACCCAGGTTGTCCGCCAAAGCGAAGACTCCGGGATCTTGTTCAATGCAACCCGCCTTCGGGACGCCTTGCGGAACGAAACGGTCGAGATTTTCCCCAAACTAAAGCTGAAAGGCTTCACCGATTTCAGAAAGGTAAACGGAGACGAACTGATCGAAGAAATATCTTCGGCCTACAGTCGGGACGGAATCGAAGAGACCATGATTATTTCTCGCTCCAATAAGCGGGCTACCCTATATAATAATGGTATCCGCAATCGCATCCTGTACCGGGAAGAAGAACTTTCGTCCGGCGACCGGCTGATGATTGCCAAGAATAACTATTTCTGGACAGCCGACAACAAGGAGATGGACTTCATCGCAAACGGCGAGATCATACAGGTGCTGCGTGTACGAAGAACTTACGAACTCTACGGTTTCCGTTTTGCCGACGTATCGGTCCGTTTCCAGGACTACGATCTTGAAATGGATGTCAAGATTCTCCTCGACACCTTGCAGACAGATGCCCCCGCACTGCCCAAAGAGCTTAATGACAAGCTCTTCTATACCATCCTCGAAGATTACGACGATATCCCGACAAAGGCGGGAAAGATGAAAAAGATGAAAACCGATCCCCACTACAACGTCCTGCAAGTCAAATTCGCCTATGCCGTCACCTGCCACAAAGCGCAGGGCGGCCAATGGATGAATGTATTTCTGGATATCGGCTATATTACGGAAGAAATGCTTGGGGAAGATTTCTATCGCTGGCTTTACACCGCCTTTACACGTGCAACCCACCGGCTCTATCTGGTGAATTTGCCGGAGGAGTTCGAAGAGTAACAGTCGGCCGTATTGATACCCCTTTTACTTTTTAGACTGATAGCAGTCAACTAAATTCATTAAACTACAGGTATCTATAACTATTACTACCACTCTTTTACTTTTCGCCCTTAGTCGAAAAGGTTTTTGACAAGTGTCGAAAGAGCTTTTGACCAAGGGCGAAAGGGTATTCGACCAAGGCCAAAAGCTCTATGATTAGGCTGTTTGACAACAGAGGCATGGCTATTGTCACTTAAATAGAACCTTCCGAGGACGACTTGATCCCTGACAATGGAATATTTTGATGTGGTTGTCCTAACTTCATAACGAAAGGAATAACAATATTTCATATAATAAATACGTTACATATATAAGAAATGCCTATTTTTGTTGCAATATAAACGAAAACTTGCTTGCAGGTTTTCATGAATGGTAAAAGGAATGGCGAATAAAGAAAAAATAGATTATCTGCTCCTGGATATCCGGGAGCTTGAAACGTTGGTTGCCGGCATGCGGGATGCAGAAGTGTATCCGGTGTCTTTTTTCGGCCAGACTTTCGACCTCACCCATAAGATTCTGAAGGATCTGCATGCTCTGGAAACAGCTCAGATCGAAATGCTACGCAAACAGATGGAAGAACATCAGGCGCTGATTCAGTCTATTCCCCCATCGGTCGCCACCTCGGTACAGACGGTACGGGCAGAAACAAAGCCAGTCACCCAAGAACCGGAAACCGAACGGGCCGTAACGGAAGAAACCGCAAAAGAGGTCCCCTTGGAGGAAAAGTCCGAAGAAGAACCGGTGATTGTTCAACCAGCCCCCTCTCTGATTCCCGCAGAGGAAATCAGAGAGGGACTTCCCACAGAGAAGGAATCCCCGGCCCAACCGGAGTCAAATCCTGTTGAAGAATCGGAGGCTCCCGTTGTGGAAACGCCCGAAAAAGTGATCCCCGCAGAACGTCCCGGATTATTCCTCAACGACCTGTTGGAGAAGAAAAATCTTTCGGACTTCCGTAAGGCATTCAGCCTGAATGACCGCTTCCGTTTCCGCCGCGAATTGTTCGGAGGGGATGAGGCACGGATGAACAAAGCAATCAACGACCTGAACGATCTTCATTCATACGAAGAGTCGGTCACCTATTTGAATAACGAATTAAAATGGAATATAGAAGATGAAGCGGTAGCAGACTTTATCAAGCTGCTTGAAAAACGCTTCCTCTAAGCAATGGACAATTGACAGTGGACAATTGACAATGTATTTGTCTTTGTCTTTTTAATTGTCAATTGTCAATTATCAATTGTCAATTAAAAAGTGCTATGGCAAAATTAACAGTAGTACCCACTCCCGTCGGAAATCTGGAAGACATGACGTTCCGGGCAATCCGCGTGCTGAAAGAGGCCGATCTCATTCTGGCGGAAGACACGCGTACTACCGGTATCCTACTCAAACATTTCGAGATACAAAACAGAATGCAGTCGCACCATAAGTTCAACGAGCATAAAACAGTCGAACAAGTGGCTACCCGTATCAAGGCAGGCGAAAACATTGCGTTGGTGTCGGATGCCGGTACGCCCGCAATATCCGATCCCGGATTCATGTTAGTGCGTGAATGTGTACGCCAAGGAGTAGAAGTGGAATGTCTGCCGGGAGCCACAGCTTTCGTCCCGGCATTAGTTGCTTCAGGGTTGCCTAACGAGAAATTTTGTTTCGAAGGCTTTCTTCCCCAGAAGAAGGGCAGACAGACGCGCCTGAAAGAACTCTCGACGGAGTATCGCACTATCATTTTCTATGAGTCGCCTTTCCGGCTGGTCAAAACATTGACTCAATTAGCCGAGTTTTTCGGGAATGACCGCCCGGTTTCCGTTTCACGTGAAATATCGAAGATACACGAAGAAACCGTACGCGGCACGCTGGAAGAAGTGATCGCCCATTTCACCGTGAACGAACCAAAAGGTGAAATTGTTATCGTATTAGCAGGCTTAAAAGATAAAAAGGACAAAGAGACAGAGACAGGAACAGAAGTTTAACGTAACAACAGAAAGAACATGAAGAAAGTATTAATTGCAACAACGATTTGCACAGCCATGCTGGCCTCCTGCGGACAGAATTCAGCAGAATATAAGAAGCTGAAAGCAGAAAACGACTCTCTGAGAATCGAAAACACTAAAAGTAATGCCGAGATGGATGAAATTCTCGGTACCCTCAATGACGTAGAGGCTGATATCCAGTCTATCCGTGATGCAGAAAATTATCTCAACATACAGCAGCAAAAAGGAGATCTGAATAAGAGTAGCCGCGAACAGATCAAAGAAAATATGCAGTTGATCAGCGAAACACTGAAAAAGAACAAACAGCAGATCAGCGAACTGGAAGAGAAACTGAAAAAGAGCGGAATCCAGTCTTCCGCCTTGCGAAAAACAATCAGCCGCCTTTCTTCCGAACTTGACCAGAAAGCCAATATGATTGTCACGCTACAGGAAGATCTGGCTAAGAAGAATGTTCGCATCCAGGAATTGGATGAAATGGTTGCTTCTTTGAATGAAGACGTGGAAGACTTGTCAACTACGACTGCAGCCCAATCCGAAAAGTTGCAGGAACAGGACAAGAAACTTCATACTGCTTATTATTGCTTCGGTACGGCAAAAGAGCTGAAAGACCAGAAGATCCTTTCCGGAGGTGGCTTATTTGCTAAATCCAAAGTATTGCAGAGCGGCTTCAACAAAGATTATTTCATCTCTATCGATATCCGCGAAGTGAAGGAAATCCCATTGTTCGCAGGTAAAGCAAAACTGAAATCCAATCACCCGGAAGGTTCTTATGAATTTGTAAAGGACGAAGACGGCAATATGACATTGAAGATCACAGACGAAAAAGCATTCTGGAGCCTTGGCAAGTATTTGGTGATTGAAGTAGGATAATGAAATACAAAAGTCTTTTTATTGATTTGGACGATACCCTTTGGGACACGTACCATAATAATAAGGAATGCCTCGAAGAAGTATATGTCGCTCACCACTTTGACCGGCATTATGCCTCCTTCGAGGCTTTCTTCGATATCTACTGGCCGCACAACAACCTGCTATGGGAACAGTACCGCAACAATGAAATAGACCGCCAGACATTGATCATCGAACGTTTTCGCTATATGCTCCGCCCTTTAGGGATAGAAGACACAAAATCGGTACTGGAGATCAACAACGACTTCCTGCAACGGACAACCCGTAAGACACGCTTGGTGCCGGGCGCAATCGAGCTATTGGAATACCTGCGTCCCTCCTATCGCATGTATATCCTATCCAACGGTTTCCGGGAAGTCCAGTTCAAAAAAGCTCAGCAATTCGGGCCTGGCCCCCTATTTCGAAAAGATGATCCTTTCCGAAGACGCCTGCATCCAGAAACCTCATAAAGGCATTTTCGATTTCGCCCTTAAAAACACCAACTCCCGCCGGAGCGAAAGCCTGATGATCGGCGACAGTTGGGAAGCGGATATCATCGGTGCCTATAACTCTAAAATCGACCAACTGTGGCTGAACCCGGAAGGACTGCCGACAAAAGGTTTTACACCGACTTACACGGTAGGAAACTTGGAGGAGATTAAACGGATCTTATGACTTACACCTAAAAGAAAAGGAACCGGAAAAGCCGTCTTCCGCCCTTTCCGATTCCTTCCCTCTCATCAGGATACTTCCTGTCAAAAATTATAATGGAAACCCGATACTGATATTTTCCGTGTCGAAGTTCACACCTGCAAAATCAGAAGTTCCGTTATACGAATCGCTATAACCAAGAAATCCGACTTTAGTGACAAAAGATAGATGTTCCGTCGCTTTCAAAGAAAGTCCCGGACGCAATCCCAACCGGAAACCAGTATCACCGTCACCAGCGGCAATCCCAACCGTCCCATCGACAAACAACCCCACAATACCCGTCTTATAAAACGTGTAGCGAGCATACGGAGCAAACTGGAAACGGTTATAATTATCGTAATGCATATAACCGATTTCACCACCCACAGCCCATTGGTCAGTCAAGTGACATCCTACTTCCGGTGAAATCTGGAAAACAAACTCATCATCTGTACTACCGACTGTAAAACCACCGCCGATATACACCTCCTGTGCACCGACCGAGCAAATCGCCATAAAGGCAATCATGCATGAAACAAATAACTTCTTCATTTTACTTTATATAAACTTGTAGATTATAAACCTTATCAGAACTCCGACGTGAAGTGAAACTTGATATCTGGGAAATCCTGTTGCGCCATCATCAGTACATAACCGGAATCGGCCAGATAGACATCGCGTCCCTCCTTATCGAGAGCCATATACTGGGCTTTACGGCGTTTGAAGTTTTCAAGAGCGGCAGTATTGTCGCTTTCTATCCAGCAAGCCTTATAGAGGCTGATCGGTTCCCACTTACACTGTGCACCATATTCGTGAAGTAAGCGGTACTGAATCACTTCGAACTGCAACTGTCCGACCGTACCGATAATCTTACGTCCGTTGAATTGGTTGGTAAAGAGCTGGGCGACACCTTCATCCATCAACTGTTCGATACCCTTGTTCAGCTGCTTGGCCTTCATCGGGTCGGCATTCTCGATATATTTGAACATTTCAGGAGAGAAGCTCGGTAATCCTTTAAAGTGAAGTTCTTCACCGGAGGTCAGTGTATCGCCGATCTTGAAGTTTCCGGTATCAGGCAAACCGATGATATCGCCGGCAAAAGCCTCGTCCACCACTTCCTTCTTCTGCGCCATGAAAGCTGTAGGACTGCTGAAACGCATCATCTTTCCGAAACGGACATGCTTGTAGTTGGCATTACGTTCGAAACGTCCGGAACAAATCTTCACGAAAGCGATACAACTACGATGGTTCGGATCCATATTGGCATGGATCTTGAAAACGAAGCCGGAGAAGGCATCCTCTTCTGGATCGACCACCCGTTCCACGGCCGACACGGGACGGGGAGAAGGAGCGATATTGATAAAGCAATCCAGCAGTTCTTTCACTCCGAAGTTATTCAAGGCAGAACCAAAGAACACGGGAGCGATATCTCCTTTCAGGTAGGTATCGACATCAAATTCGGGATAAACCCCTTCTATCAGTTCGATATCGGAACGGAGCTTTTCTGCCTGTCCGGCATCGATATAGTTTTCAAGTTCCGGGCTGTTGATATCCTTAAATTCCACATTCTCCGTCACATATTGTTTGCTCGGAGTATAGAGATTCAGTTTCTGTTCATATATATTATAGACGCCACGGAACCGCTGTCCCATGTCGATCGGCCAGCTCAGCGGGCGCACATTGATATGCAGCTCCTCTTCGATCTCGTCCAGCAAGTCGAACGGGTCCTTACCGTCGCGGTCCATCTTATTGACAAACACGATCACGGGAGTCTTACGCATACGGCAGACTTCCATCAACTTACGGGTCTGGGCTTCCACACCTTTTGCGGTATCGATCACGATAATAACGCTATCCACAGCCGTCAGCGTACGGAACGTATCTTCGGCGAAGTCCTGGTGGCCAGGAGTATCGAGGATATTGATTTTATGACCGGAATAGTCGAAAGCCATCACGGAGGTTGCGACGGAGATTCCACGCTGCTTTTCAATTTCCATCCAGTCGGAGGTAGCTGTCTTCTTGATCTTGTTAGACTTTACGGCACCTGCCACATGAATGGCCCCCCCAAAGAGCAACAGTTTTTCGGTAAGGGTCGTCTTACCGGCATCCGGGTGGCTGATAATAGCAAACGTTCTTCTTCTCTCAATCTCTTCTGAATACTGACTCATTGTTATTTATCTTATTTTGTTATTCTTTTCATACATTCACGCAGACTCGCTTCCCAATGGGGTATGCTGATTGTATAGATCGTTTTAATCTTAGTCTTGTTCAGGACGCTGAAATGCGGACGGGCAGCCTTCGCAGGATAATCTTTGGACTCGATCGGGAGAACATGGCAGGGCGCATCGCCCAACTCCATAATCTTCACGGCGAAATCATACCAGCTGCAAACTCCTTCGTTGGAATAATGATAGATACCGGGAACAAAAGCACCCACCTCCGCCTGCACCAACACCGCTAAAATGGTAGCCGCCAGGTCACCGGCATACGTCGGCGAACCAATCTGGTCGAACACGACAGACAACTGCTCCCGCTCATTTCCCAGACGCAACATCGTCTTGACAAAATTATTACCGAACTCGGAGTACAGCCATGCCGTACGGATGATTACCGCATCCGGGCAAACCTCCTGCAAAGCCTGTTCACCGGCAAGTTTCGTACGCCCGTAAGCAGAAGCCGGACAAGTCACGTCCGTTTCCACATAAGGCAAATGATTCGTACCGTCGAATACATAGTCGGTAGAAACATGGATCACCCTCGCCCCAGCCATACGCGCCGCCTCTCCTAAGTTCCGAACGGCATCCCGATTGATACGGAAACAAAGAGCTTCGTCATCTTCCGCCTTATCCACAGCCGTATAGGCAGCACAATTGATGATATAATCGGCTTGCTTCTCCTTGACAAAAGCATCCACAGCCTGAGCGTCACAAATATCGAGCGTATCCACATCCGTAAACACAAACGCATATTGCGGATATCCGGCAGCCAACTGACGGATCGAATTGCCCAGTTGCCCGTTAGCTCCTGTTACTAAAATTGTTTTCATCTTGTCTTATTCTTCTAATTTCAGTTCCCCATTCATATCTTCACGATATTTCTCGGCCAGAAGCGCCAGGAACGAGCTGATCTGTTTGATCCCCTCCATCGTTTCGGGGCTGATTTCCTTTCCTTGCATCTTCAGCATCAGGAAACCATAAATAGCATTGAAGCAAGTCTCCAACTCAGGCAAGTCCTCGCCACCCGATTTGGCACGGAGCTGGACGATAAAGGGGAGTGTTTTATAATAAGCCGCCCCGTACACCATTTCCTTCGACGATTTCAGAAGGCGGAGGTGCAGGTCGGTCAGAGCAATAATCACATTCTTATTCAGCTGGATATGTCCTTTTTCCTTCACCCCTTCGGAACGCATCATCTCGATCAGTTCCTCATACCATTTGGCAATCTCTTCCTTTACATCGTCCGGCTGGTCGTAACGTTCCACGATCGTGCGGCGAATCGAGTCCATATCGAAATTATTGGCACGTATCAGGTCTTCCACCTGCCAC
>ENA-OQCB01000509-OQCB01000509.1-human-gut-metagenome-genome-assembly--contig:-NODE-509-length-17986-cov-3.157848_pt1 | contig 17986 bp, 22 predicted proteins | sample MGYA00242493_ERZ504568 | MGnify/ENA primary metagenome ERZ504568 (study PRJEB26092, sample SAMD00036229) | human gut metagenome | host: Homo sapiens | study: EMG produced TPA metagenomics assembly of...
GCTCTTCCTTATATTTTTCATGAAAAATAACGGGATTTCCCATTTCTTTTCCATATTTTACACAGCCAATGGTTTTACCCGTTTGAACAAAAGCCCGCAAAAAATCTTCTATTGTTTTCTCTTGCAAATACGGTTGGTCTGCCACAAAAAATATATAATAATTCTCGTCCTCTTTTTCTTCAAATTCCTGTGCCTTACAAAGCCCTAATTTTAAAGAAGATGAAATCCCCTGCCTGCTGTTCTCATTTTTTATTGCTTCTATCTTTCTTTTCTTCATTTCCTGAAGAATTTCATCATACTGTGTAACCATTACCAAACTGTCCAATGTCCCTTTTTTTAAAAGCTTTTCCAAACGTTCTGTCAAATGAAGATACAGCGCTTTTCCTTTTAAAGGATACAATAATTTATTTCCCAAAAACCTATGTGAAAATCCTGCTGCCAGCAAAATTCCATGTATTCTTTTTCCCATCTGTTCCCTCCTAAAAAATAGAAAAAAGGGTTGACACCCATCCTTTTTTTTGATAAAATTCATAATTGTGAAACGACAAAATAATTTGCTGCCATGGCTCAGTCGGTAGAGCGTCGCCTTGGTAAGGCGGAGGTCGGCGGTTCAAGTCCGCTTGGCAGCTTTTAAAAAATCCCTTGATATTTCAAGGGTTTTTTTATTATATAAGTATCTACCACAGGTTTATAATTATATTTACCATTTCTATTCCATGAATTTTATTTTTTATTCTTTGCAGTGCATTATCAATGGACTTGGGCTGCTTTCCTGTCATTTCTGCAATCTGAAGATAATCTGCTCCATCCAGATAAGCATCCAGCACCTGATTTTCAAAAGAACTTAACCGTTCCTTAATCTCCTCCATCATTCTGCTTACATTTTCTTTTCCAATAACAATTTCCTCCGGATTTTGCTGTGTAATATCTTCCGCATTATACAGCGGTCCTTCCATCTCACTTAAAGAAATGTAAGAATTTAATGGCTTGTGCTTCTGCCTTCCTGAAATTTCAATGGCCTTATACATCTGCCTTTCTATACATAAATTAGCAAAAGTGGAAAATGAAGCATTTTTGTCAGGATGGTATCCTCGGACTGCCTTAAACAGCCCAATCATACCCTCCTGAATTAAATCCTCCTGCTCTCCTCCGATTAGAAACATGGCATGTGCCTTCTTCAGCACCATTCCCTTATATTTGTTAATGAGGTAATCCTCCAAGCCTTCCTGTCCCTGCCATAAAAGCTCAAAAAGCTCCTCATCTTTTAAATTTTCATATTCCTTCATCATAAATGAATTCCTGTACTATTTCCCCATTCTCTGTCTTACAATTTCGTATGCCAATACCCCTGCTGCCACAGAGGCATTCAAAGAGTCGATATTTCCCTGCATTGGTATGGATGCAATAAAATCGCATTTTTCACGTACCAGCTTTGATACGCCGTCGCCCTCGTTTCCGATAACCAGTCCGATTGCGCCTTTTAAATCAAGGTCGTACATCTGTGTTCCGCCCATATCCGCACATACAAACCAAATTCCTTCTTTTTTCAGATTTTCAATGGTTCTTGCAAGATTGGTAACCTTTGCAACCGGTGTATAATTCAATGCTCCGGCAGAAGTTCTTGCAACCGTTGCAGTCAGCCCCACGGCTCTGTTCTTTGGAATAATCACGCCATGAGCACCTGCCAGATTTGCTGTACGGATAATTGCTCCCAGATTATGAGGGTCTTCGATATTATCCAGCAATACCAGAAACGGCGGTTCTCCTTTTTCTCTGGCTGCTGCCAGAATATCTTCTACTTCTGCGTAATTATACGCCGCAGTCATGGCAATCACACCCTGATGTTTTCCTGTTTCCGATAACTGATCCAGTCTTTCTTTTTTTACATATTTAATCATGGTATCATGCTTCTTTGCTTCACGCAAAATGGTGCGTACCGGACCGTCCTCGCATTTTTCCAGAACAAATAACTTATCCACAGATTTTCCGGAACGAAACGCTTCTAAAACCGCATTTCTGCCTTCTACCTTTGTTTCCTGGAATTTATTCTCCATCCTTTTCTCCTTCTGTAATTCCTATTTTTATCAATTCTAACATTCTGTCCCACTGCTCTGTCAGATACAAATGTCCCATTAACGCCTCAAATCCCGTAGCTCTTCTGTAATCGGACATACTGGCATTTTTTGCCATGGTAAAGGATTTTGCATTTCTTCCTCTTTTGAAAATTCCCATTTCTTCTTCTGTAAGATATGGTTTCAGCTTTTCGATAATCTCTGACTGGGCAGATGCTTTTACTAATTTGCTGGCTCTTTGATGCAGCTTATTTACTTGAGTATTTCCTTTTTCCACTAAAATAGTACGGATAACCAGCTCATAAATGGCATCTCCGATGTAGGCAAGGGTTAAAGGAGAATAGGTTCTGATATCCGTATCCTCCAGTTCAAACAGCTCCTTGAATTTCTTTAAGCTCGCTTCCATTGTACACCCTCTCTTGTATCTTTTAAGATGATACCCATAGCAGCCAATTCATCTCTGATTTCATCTGCTCTTTTCAAATGTTTTTTCTCTTTTTCTTGCCATCTGACGTTCTTCAATCAGTTTTTCAATTTCTTCATCTAAAATTTCAGCTTCCTTGTTCACAATCAGACCTAACACATCGCTTAAATGCACAATGGTATCAAAAAGATACTGTACAAAAGCTGCTGTGCTGTTTTCATTTGCTTTTGTATTGGCAAATTTAACCAACTCAAAAATAGCGGCAATGGCATCTGCGGTATTAAAATCATCTTCCATGGAATTTTCATATTTCTTTACATATTCCAGAACTTCCGCTTCCAAGGCTTTTTCTTCTGCTGTCATTTCTGTTTTTTCTGCTGTTTCCAACAGGTGTTTTAACTGCTCCACACAAGTAATAATTCTTTCCAGAGAATTTTTAGAAGCTTCCATCAGCTCAGCGCTGAAATTCAGCGGACTTCTGTAATGTGCATTTAACATAAAGAAGCGAAGCACCTGTAAATCATATTTTTCTCCGATTTCTCTTACGGTAAAGAAGTTTCCAAGAGATTTTGACATTTTGCGATTGTCAATATTCAAGAAAGCGTTGTGCATCCAGTATCTTGCAAACTGCTTTCCGTTGCAGCATTCAGACTGAGCAATTTCGTTTTCATGATGTGGGAAAACAAGGTCTTCACCGCCTGCATGGATGTCAATTTCTTCACCTAGATATTTTTTAGACATCACAGAACACTCAATATGCCAGCCCGGACGACCTTCACTCCATGGGGATACCCAGAAAGGTTCTCCTTCTTTTTTCGGTTTCCAAAGTACGAAATCCAATGGGTCTTCCTTCTGATTTTCTCCCGAAACCTGTAAAGAACGAAATCCTGACTGCAAATCCTCCAGATTTTTATGAGACAGCTTTCCGTATTCTTTGAAATTCTTTACGCGGAAATATACAGTACCGTTTACCTCATAGGCAAAGCCTTTGTCCATTAAAGTCTGTATCATATCAATCATTCCGTCAATTTCCTGTGTTGCCAGCGGATGAGTAGTCGCCGGTTTTACATTCATATCTGCCATATCTTTTTTACATTCTTTAATATAACGGCTGGAAATCTCCTCTGCACTTACACCTTCTTCTACTGCCTTCGCAATAATCTTGTCATCTACATCTGTAAAATTGGATACATAATTTACTTCATATCCTTTGTATTCCATATAGCGGCGTACTGTATCAAATACAATCATCGGTCTTGCATTTCCGATGTGGATAAAATTATAAACCGTAGGTCCGCAGACATACATCTTTACTTTTCCTTCTTCTAAAGGAATAAATTCTTCTTTTTTCTTTGTCAGTGTGTTATAAATTCTCATATTTCTCTTTCTTCCTCCTGTCTTCTTCCTTTTGCCTCCAAGGCTCTTGCCCTGCGGCATTGCGCTTCTCTTTCTTTTATATCATTTAATTCATAACCCATACGCTGTAATTCGGAACGCAGTCTGTCATTTTCCTGCTGAAGCTTATGGATATCATCTAAGGTTGGATCCGGAAGATGAATTTGGTCCATATCACTTCTAGGAACCTTCTGGTTTCCTTTTCTTACCACACGCCCCGGTACGCCTACAACTGTACAATTAGGCGGAACCTCCTCTAAAACCACGCTTCCGGCACCGATTTTGGAGTTTTCTCCAATGGTAAATGAGCCTAAAATCTTTGCTCCGGCGCTTACCATAACGTTGTTTTTCAAAGTAGGATGTCGTTTTCCCGTTTCTTTTCCTGTGCCGCCTAAAGTAACTCCCTGATACAGTGTTACATTATCACCGATAATAGCCGTTTCTCCGATAATCACTCCTGAGCCGTGGTCAATAAACAGCCCTTTTCCAATCTGCGCTCCCGGATGAATTTCAATTCCTGTTTTTCTGGCTGCCCGCTGAGATACCCACCGTGCCAGAAAGAAATGTCCTTTTTCGTATAATTTATGAGCCCGCCTGTACTGTATCATAACACGAAAGCTGGGATACAATAAAACCTCTAAAGGTGTTTTAATTGCAGGGTCCCGTTCCCTGATAACCTGAAAATTTCTTCTTTTATATGACTAATAAATCCCATATTTCACGTCCTTTCTATCAATTTTCCATAAACGAATATAACGAAAACGCCTCTATGTCAAAACGACATAGAGGCGAAAAATCCGCGGTTCCACTCTATTTGAAGATAGTATCTCCCACTTATTTCCCATAACGCAGGACTGCGTATCCGGCTTAGGCTTACCCCTCACCAAATCAACTCCCGAATGCACTTTCCAAAGCTTCCTCTAAGACAGCTTCCAGCCGATGACTGTCTCTCTCTGAAAAGGATTTACTCTGTACTCTTTTCGTTCCATGCCTTTTCCTATCTTCTCTTAGTTTATTCATAAATACGGGATTTGTCAACAGGATTTTCTTAGCAAACGCCCTGTGCAATCATAGCATCTGCAACTTTTTCAAATCCGGCTGCATTGGCACCTACCACATAGTTGCCTTCAAATCCGTATTTTTTCGCTGCATCTACCATATTGTGGCAAATATTTACCATAATTCCCTGAAGCTTTTCATCTACTTCTTCAAAACTCCAGCTTAATCTTTCACTGTTCTGTGACATTTCTAATCCGGAAGTAGCTACACCGCCGGCATTTGCAGCTTTACCAGGTGCAAAGATAATACCATTTTCCTGCAGGTATTTAGTAGCTTCTAAAGTTGTTGGCATATTTGCACCTTCTGCAACTGCAAAGCATCCGTTAGCAACTAATGCTTTTGCATCTTCTAAATGCAGCTCATTCTGTGTTGCACATGGAAGAGCAATATCACATTTTACAGTCCATACCCCTTTTCCCTCATGGTACTCTGCATTTGGTCTGTAATTTGTATATTCTGTTAAACGTGCACGTTTTACTTCTTTGATTTCTTTTAATGCTTCTAAATCAATGCCTTCCGGATCGTATACCCAGCCAGTGGAGTCAGAGCATGTCACAGGCTTTGCACCTAACTGATAAGCTTTCTCAATAGCATAAATCGCTACATTTCCCGCTCCGGAAACAGCAACTGTTTTTCCCTTTAATTCTTTGCCGTTAAGCTTTAATAATTCTTCTGTAAGATAAAGAAGACCATATCCTGTCGCCTGTTTTCTTACTAAAGAACCGCCGTAGGTCAGTCCCTTACCTGTAAGCACACCTTCGTAAGCATCACGAATTCTCTTATACTGTCCAAACAGATAACCGATTTCTCTTGCACCTACTCCGATATCACCTGCGGGAACATCTGTATCTGCACCGATATGACGGTATAACTCGGTCATATAGCTCTGGCAGAATGCCATAACTTCTCTGTCTGATTTTCCTTTCGGGTCAAAATCAGCTCCACCTTTACCGCCACCAATAGGAAGCCCTGTCAGGGAATTTTTAAAGATCTGTTCAAATCCTAAAAATTTAATAATTCCCAAATATACGGATGGATGAAAACGCAGACCGCCTTTGTATGGTCCGATTGCACTGTTGAACTGTACACGGAAGCCTTTGTTCACCTGTACATTTCCGTTGTCATCTACCCACGGAACACGGAACATAATCACTCTTTCAGGCTCAACTAAACGCTCTAAAAGTGCTTCTTTGCGATACTTTTCTTCATTTGCCTCTACTACCGGTTTTAAAGACTCTAAAACTTCTTTTACTGCCTGATGAAATTCCGGTTCTCCTGGATTTTTCTTTTCTACTAATTCAATAACCTCATCTACGTATGACATGACTTTCCTCCTGTATCTGATTTTTTCTTGTATTATAAATCCAAGTCGGTATTTTTGCAAGTTTATTTTTATTTCCTGCATATTTTTATTTATACCTGCTATTCCTTTATATACAATACTGTATTTGCATTTTCTTTATTCAGGTGTTTCATTTCTAAATACGTGTTGTCCATTGAGAGCAATCCCATACATCCGTTGCAAGACCTTCATAAAACTCCGGCTCATGACAAACCATTAAAATTGTGCCTTTGTACTCCTTTAAAGCCCTCTTTAATTCTTCTTTTGCATCTACGTCTAAATGGTTGGTAGGCTCGTCCAAAATCAATACATTGGTTTCTCTGTTGATAATCTTGCACAGACGCACCTTTGCCTGCTCACCACCGCTTAACACACGCACAAGACTTTCGATATGCTTTGTTGTCAAACCACATTTCGCTAATGCTGCACGAACCTCATACTGTGTATAGGAAGGAAAGATCCTCCCAGATTTCGTTCTGATTACCAGGTATTTTTATTTCCCTGTGGCATCTCCTGCTCAAAATATCCGATTTCCAGATAGTCGCCTAAGTGCACCTTTCCTGAAATCGGTGGAATAATGCCCAGTATACTTTTTAATAATGTGGATTTTCCAATCCCGTTTGCTCCGGTAAGAGCAATCTTTTCTCCTCTTTCTACTTTTAAATTCAATGGCTTGGAAAGAGGTTCGTCATAGCCGATAATCAAATCATCGGTTTCTACCACAAAACGGCTTGGTGTTCTGGCTGTTTTAAAGTTAAACTCCGGCTTTGGTTTTTCCTTTGCCAGCTCAATCACATCCATTTTATCCAGCTTTTTCTGTCTGGACATTGCCATATTTCTGGTTGCCACTCTCGCCTTGTTTCTAGCCACAAAGTCTTTCAGCTCGTTGATTTCCTGCTGCTGACGATTGTAAGCCGCTTCAAGCTGTGCTTTCTTTACTGCGTAAACCTCCTGAAAATGGTCATAATCTCCCACATAACGGTTTAATTCCTGATTATCCATATGATAGATGAGATTTACAACGCTGTTTAAGAACGGAATATCATGAGAAATCAAAATAAAGGCATTTTCATATTCCTGCAAATATCGTTTCAACCATTCAATATGCTCTGCGTCTAAATAGTTGGTCGGCTCGTCTAAAAGCAGAATGTCCGGCTTTTCCAAAAGCAGTTTTCCCAACAGGATTTTTGTTCTCTGTCCGCCGCTTAAATCTGTAACATCCTTGTCTAAGCCAATTGCCGTAAGTCCCAACGCTCTTGCCACTTCCTCCACCTTGGAGTCAATAATGTAGAAATCGTGCATAGTCAGCATATCCTGTATGGTTCCCAGCTCTTCCATCATGGTTTCCAATTCTTCCGGAGATGCCTCGCCCATTTTGTCACAAATTCCGTTCATCTGCGCTTCCATTTCAAACAGCCATGAAAACGCTGATTTCAGTACGTCTCGAATGGTCATTCCCTTTCCAACACGGTATGCTGGTCCAGATATCCCACACGGACATTTTTTGCCCATTCGATTTTTCCTTCATCCGGCATCAGCTTTCCTGTAATAATATTCATAAAGGTAGATTTACCCTCACCGTTGGCGCCTACCAATCCAATATGTTCTCCTTTCAACAGTCGAAAAGAAACGTCCTGAAAAATAGCCCTGTCACCAAACCCGTGGGACAAATTCTGCACATTTAATATACTCATCTTCTGTTCTCCTTACAGCAGCCTCCACAACCGCCGCTTCTGTCATCTGTCATAAAATCCTGCACGTGTGTCAGCGCACAGATTGCCTGTGCGGATATACCTTCCATACTTCCTGTAAATCCCAGACCTTCCTCTGTGGTCGCTTTTATATTTACCTGATTGGCTTCCAAATGTAAGGCATTTGCCACATTTTCAATCATGGTGTCAATATATGGTAAAAGCTTTGGTTTCTGCGCAATAATCGTTGCATCAATGTTATTAATCACGTACATATTTTCTTCTAAAAGCTTTCCTACATGCTGCAAGAGCTTGATACTGGAAATTCCTTTATACTGGGGGTCTGTATCCGGAAAATGTCTTCCGATATCCCGAAGAGCTGCTGCCCCTAAAAGTGCGTCCATAATGGCATGAACCACTACATCGGCATCCGAATGTCCCAACAGACCTTTTTCCCATGGAATATTTACACCGCCTAAAATCAAATCTCTTCCTTCTGTAAGCTTATGGACATCATATCCCATTCCTACTCGCATCATGGTTTTCTTCCTTTCCGCCTATTCTACTGAAAGCACCTGATAGCCTGCATCTTCTACTGCTTTCTTTAAAGCTTCTTTTTCAAGTCCTGTTTCTACATAAGCTTCTTTTTCTCTAAATTCACTTCTGCTTTTGTTCCTTCCAAAGCTTCTAACGCTTTGTAACTGCTGCCTGACAGTGCGGGCACATCATTCCTTCGATTTTCATTGTATACATATTTTTTCCTCCTTTTCTCCTGAATACTTTCAGGCTGTGTTTTTCCCTTTTCAGAGAATGAAAAAATCGTAATCGCAATGCGTTACTTACAACAAAAAGACTACTGAGACTCATAGCCGCCGCTCCGAACATAGGGCTTAATTTCAATCCGAATACCGGATAAAGCACTCCTGCCGCAAGTGGAATTCCACATACATTATAAAAGAATGCCCAGAATAAATTTTCCTTAATATTTCGGATAACTGCTTTACTCAGTTCTATGGCAGTTGCCACATCCTGTAAATCGTTTTTCATCAGGACAATGTCTGCGCTTTCAATGGCAACATCTGTTCCTGCTCCAATGGCAATTCCTACATCTGCTCTTGCAAGAGCCGGCGCGTCATTTAATCCGTCCCCTACCATGACTACGGTCTTTCCTTCCTCCTGAAGTCTGGAAATCTCTCTTTCTTTATCCTGTGGAAGAACCTCGGCAATCACTGTATCAATATCCAGCTGCTTTTGAATTGCTTTTGCTGTTCTGGCATTATCGCCTGTAAGCATAATAACCTGAATACCCAGTTTTTTCAACTCCTGAATTGCCTTTGCGCTGGTTGGTTTTACCACATCGGCAACACCGATTATACCAAACACCTGTTTCTCATCTGCCAAAATAAGAGGTGTCTTTCCTTCTTTGGAAAGCTTTTCCATACTGCTTAACGCCTTTTCACAGGAAATTCCCTGTTCCTGCATCAATTTTTGGTTTCCTGCATAATAAATGTTCCCCTGAATTTTTGCAGTAATTCCTTTTCCGGGAATTGCTGCGAAATTTTCCGCATTTGGAAGCTCCATGCCCTTTGCCTTTAAAAGCACGGCTTCTGCCAGAGGATGTTCACTTTTCTTTTCCAGAGCTGCGCTGATTTCTAAAATTTTGTTTTCGGACATTCCGAAGCTGATAATATCGGTAACCACCGGCTTACCCTCTGTAATAGTTCCTGTTTTGTCTAATACAACGCTTTGTACATTATGAGTGATTTCCAATGCTTCGCCGGATTTAATTAAAATTCCGTTTTCCGCACCTTTTCCTGTTCCTACCATAATGGCAACCGGTGTGGCAAGACCTAAAGCGCAGGGGCAGGAAATCACTAAAACTGCAATGGCACAGGACAATGCAAATTCAAATTCTGCTCCCATAAGCAGCCAGACAATTCCCGTAAGCAGCGCAATTCCCATAACCGTAGGAACGAAAATTCCCGCAATTTTATCTGCCATTCTGGCAATCGGCGCTTTGCTGGAGCTGGCTTCCTCTACCAGACGGATAATCTGAGAAAAAGTGGTGTCCTGTCCCACTCTTGCAGCTCTCATTCTGATAAATCCTGTTTTATTTAAAGTAGCTGCAGTTACCGTATCTCCTTCTTTCTTTTCAACAGGCATACTCTCTCCTGTAATGGCTGCCTCATCCACGCTGGTTCTTCCCTCAATTACAACACCGTCTGCCGGAATACTGCTTCCCGGCTTTACCTGTAAAATATCTCCGGTCAACATATCTTCTGCTGCAATTTCTACCACCTGTCCGTTTCTTTCCACCAGCGCTGTCTTAGGCGCTAAGTCCATGAGCTTTTGAATGGCTTCACTTGTTTTTCCTTTGGAACGTGCCTCCAAATATTTTCCGAATTGATTAAGGCAAGTATCATCACTGCTGACTCAAAGTACAAATCATGTAAATAACGGTGTACCAGCTCCATATTCTGAGTACCCAAACCATATCCCATGCGGTAAATGGCAAATATTCCATATATTAAAGAAGCCCCGGAGCCTACGGATATCAATGTATCCATATTGGGCGCTCCGTGGATAAGAGAGCGAAATCCCCTTTCAAAATAAGCTCTGTTGATATACAACACAGGTATACACAAAAGAAGCTGTGTCAATGCAAAGGACACTGCGTTGGCGTCTCCTCTTAAAAAGGAAGGCTGTGGAAGTCCTGCCATGTGTCCCATTGCCACATACATCAAGGGAATTAAGAAGATAAAGGACCAGATGGTACGCTTTTTCATGTTCTCAATATTTTTTTCTACAATATCTTCTTTTTCCTCTTTTTTCTCAGATTTCCCTGTGGGAATTTCCATCCCGTACCCAGCTTGTGTCACGCTGTCTGCTATTTTTTCTTCTGTCAGTTTACTCTCATCGAAATCTATCTGCATGCTGTTTGTCAGTAAATTGACGCTGACGGTATTGACTCCATCCAGCTTTCCCACGCACTTCTCAACTCTGGAAGAGCATGCAGAGCAGGTCATTCCTGTTACTTTATATTTTTTATTCAAATATTTCACCTCCTGTTATAAGATTTTACCCAATAAAGCTACCATTTCATCTACTTTTTCTTCTCTTTCTTCATCTGTCTTTGCTCCTGTCACACAACTTTTTAAATGTGCTGTGAGGATTTCTTTATTTGCCCTGTTTAAAACAGCTTCTGTTGCCATAAGCTGATGCGCTATATCCATACAGTAACGGTCTTCCTCCACCATTTTCAAAATACCGTCAATCTGGCCTCTGGCTGTCTTTAATAATCGGTTTATCTGTGCTTTATCTGCTCTCATCTCTTTTACCTCCTATACCCCGTGGGGGTGTATTTGATAAGATAAATATAACATAACATTTTAAGCATTGCAAGAAGGAATGTTTATTTAAAACAACACACATCTGCTAATTTTTATTGTAGTGAATATATAGAACTGCTATAATATGGCTAGATAAAAATAACAAATACAAGAGCAGAAGTCGTAAACTCATTAGGTAAGAAAAATCTTGAAAAAATCTATGACTTGGCAGATATCTATCACAGCGATAAGTGTCCGCATGTCAATACGCTATTCCATCCCAGTGGGATATCGGCAAAGTATATAAAAGATTGATTAAGTCCGTGGCAGAATATGAAAAGATAGGTGTTATTGATGCCTTATTCAAAGTTTACAACTCATTTATCAGCGCTAAAATAGATGACTACAACAGCAGTATGTATTATGAAAATCCATCGTATTTGTTGGAATGTTACTTTAGAAAATAAAGTAATTTAATTATTTTCTGTTTACTTCTATTCTCTACTTTTGCCTAAGATGTTAAAAAGACACCCCCGTCACCAAAGGATGTCTCTTAACCTTTTCTCTATTCCTTTCTGAGAAATTTCTCCTCCTGTATTTCCACCAGAATAATATCCTCCCCAATCTGGCGAATACAGGAGAAAGGAATAACATATTCACTGACAGAGCCAAATAATCCACACATTTTCCCCGGAACAGGCACAATCAGCGCTTCTATTTTCCCTGTTTTACAATTAAACTCCACATCTAAAGGACAGCCCAAAGTTTTACATGTACAGATATTGATGACTTCTTTTTGCTTCAGCTCACATACACGCATAAAAAACTCCCAAACCCATGGTTTTAATCTATCCTATGAGTTTGAGAGTCAATCCAACACTCCTATCTGTCCATTTCTAGCTGAAGTCCTGTACTTTGATGATTTTTTATAATACGCTCAATTTCATCTAATCCGCTGGAAGGCAAGTCCCCCGGAATGGTATTTTTCACCGCACTGGTAGCATTGCCGTACTCCAAAGCTTTTCGGCAGTTAAAATTATGCTTTAACAGCCCGTACAAAGCCCCTGAAATGTAGGCATCCCCACTTCCAATTCGGTCCACCACCTCAATATTTTTATAAGGTTCTTCTTCGTAAAACTTATCTTCTTTGGCATTATAAAATACAGAGCCGAAAGAATGTACCTTCGGGCTATGTACTACCCTCTGTGTAGAAGCAACAAAGGAAATCGGATATTCCTCTGTAAAGCTTTTCATAATTTCATAGACGTTTCCCTGTTTTAAGAAAGTCAGTTTTGCTGTTTCTTCCGAGCAGAAGAAAATATCCACATACGGCAAAATTGTTTCGATACATTCCCTTGCCTCATCTCCTGTCCAGAGATTTCCCCGAAAATTCACATCAAAGGAAATAATTGTCCCATTTTCTTTAAACCGCTTTATCATTTCTATGGCATTTTTACGGGTATTTTCTGACAATGCCAGTGTAATTCCTGTGGTATGGAAGCATCTTGTTGAGCCGTACATTTCCTCCGGAAAATCATCTGCGGAAAACTTGCAAAAGGACGCATGCTTTCTGTCATAAACCACGCTGGGTTTTCTGGGATATGCACCGTTTTCGTAGTAATAAATTCCAAGTCTTGCATCTGTATCCTTGTCATAAATCAGGTAATCATCGCTGACACCGCAAAAACGCACACGGTTTTTTGCATAAGTTCCCAAGGCATTATCCGGCAGCATGGAAATCATACCTGTGCGAAGTCCCAGCAAAGATACGCCGGAAACCACATTTAATTCTGCACCGCCCACCTGTTTTTGAAAGGTATCGCCTCTTACAATCCTCTCATTATCAGGAGGTGACAGACGCAGTAAAATTTCCCCAAGTGACAATAAATCAAAATCCCTTCTCATAAACTGTCTCCTTTTTTCTTTATATAAATCAGGGACTGCAATCAAGCAGCCCCCTTCTATCTAAATGTTCCCCAATGGCAATAAGGGTTTCATTTCATTATAAAATTCGATTATCTCTGCACACGGCCTGAACCGTCTCCTCCTGCAAGCTTTGTCACTTCATCCATGGAAACCATGTTAAAGTCACCTTCAATAGAATGTTTCAGACAAGATGCCGCTACTGCAAATTCGATGGTAGACTGTGCATCATATCCGTTTAAGCAAGCACAAATCAATCCGCCGCCAAAGGAGTCGCCACCGCCTACACGGTCAACAATGTGCATTTTGTATTTTTTGCTGAAATAGTAATCCTGTCCGTCATATAACATTGCAGACCAGTTGTTGTCGTTGGCAGATAAGGACTCTCTCAATGTAATGGCAACCTTCTGGAAACCAAAACGGTCTGCCAGCTGTTTTGCAACATCTTTATAGCCTTCATGATTTACTGTACCGGTTGTAACATCTGTGTTTGCGGCTTTAATGCCGAATACGTCTGCTGCATCTTCTTCATTTGCAATACAAACATCTACGTATTTGCAGATTTCACCCATTACCTGACCGGCTTTTTCTTTAGACCATAATTTATTTCTGTAATTTAAGTCACAGGAAATGGTAAGACCTGCTTCTTTTGCAGCTTTACAAGCTTCCAGACAAATATTTGCAACTTCATCGTTTAATGCAGGTGTAATTCCTGTAAAGTGGAACCAGTCTGCTCCGTCAAAAATTTTCTTCCAGTCAAAATCAGAAGCCTGTGCAGTGGCAATAGAAGAACCTGCACGGTCGTAAATAACTTTGGAAGGTCTCTGAGAAGCTCCTTTTTCCAAGAAATAAATGCCTACTCTGTCGCCGCCACGTACAATCTCAGTAGTATCCACACCGTATTTTCTTAAAGAATTGATAGCAGCCTGTCCGATTTCATGTTTTGGAAGTTTTGTAACAAATTTTTGCATCAAATCCATAATTTGCCAGAGAAACTGCTACGTTTGCTTCTCCGCCGCCGTAAGTTGCTCCGAAGGTATCTGCCTGTACAAAGCGATAATATCCTTCCGGTGCCAGTCTCAACATAATTTCACCAAAAGTAATTACTTTTTTTGCCATGAGTTTTTTCTCCTTTTTGTACTTATTTATTTCTGATTTCTGCTACCAGCTTCACAGCTTCTTCTGTCATTGCTTTAATTTCGTCAAATTTACCTGCTTTTACTAAATCGCCTTTTACCATCCAGCTTCCGCCACATGCAACAATTTTATCACAGCTTAAATAGCTTTCCAGATTTTTTGCGCTGACACCGCCTGTGGGCATGAACTTCAATCCCACATAAGGAGCTGCCATTGCTTTGATTGTTGCAACACCGCCGAACTGCTCTGCCGGGAAGAATTTTACAACCTTTAATCCTCTTTTCACTGCCTGTGCTACTTCAGACGGTGTAATACATCCCGGAAATACAGGAATTTCTTTACTTAAACAATAATCTACAATTTCCGGATCAAATCCCGGGCTTACAATAAATTTTGCTCCTGCTGCTACTGCACGGTCTACCTGTTCAATGGTAAGAACTGTACCGGCTCCCACAAACATATCAGGATATTCAGAAGTCATAATTTTAATAGACTCCTCTGCTGCATCTGTGCGGAAAGTTACCTCTGCACATGGAAGTCCGCCTTCTACTAATGCTTTTGCCAAAGGCGCTGCGTCCTTTGCATCTTCTAATACAACAACGGGTACAACGCCAAGTGTTGAAATCTTTTCTGTAACTGTGCTCATATTCTCCTCCTGTTTTTATCGTTCCATATTACGGAATATCGTTTCGTTATGTGGTATTTTGTAATTTGAATTATACTACACTTCCAAAAAAAGTCAAGTGTTTTTCATTGCCACAAGTAGCAGAAAGTGTTACAATAGCGCCAACACATAAAAAGGAGATTTGTTTTATATGGAAACGAAAAATCCAATTCAGGTGGCTGACCGCCTTTTTCTTATTCTGGAAACCTTGGCAGAAACCGGTCCTGTTACACTTGCAGAGCTTTGCAGCCATCTTGACTTAAATAAAAGTACGGTTCACAGACTTCTATGCTCACTCATCTACATGGGTTATGTGAAGCAGGAAGGGGAAACCGGTAAATATTCTCTTTCCTTTAAGCTGCTGGCGCTTTCCAATAAGCTGCTGGCACGTATGGATATTCTGGATACCGTCAGACCTTATTTAAAAAAGCTTTCCAGGCTTACAGGGGAAACAGTTCATTTTGTTCAGCGAGAACACACCGATGCAGTCTATATTTATAAAGAAGAGTCGTATCAAAATTCCATTCGCATGGTTTCTAAGGTTGGCAGTCGTATCCCCCTTTACTGCTCCGGTGTAGGAAAAGCCATCGCGGCAGATTTAGACGAAGCGCAAATCAAGGCTCTGTGGGAAAACAGCTCCATTCAAAAGCTGACGCCTCACACTATTACTGATTATGCCCAGTTTTTGAAAAAAATTGAAGAAGTAAGAAAAAAAGGATATGCTCTTGATGATGAAGAAAACGAACTGGGAGTCCGCTGTATTGCTGTAAGCATACCGGACTATCGAAATAAGCCCAAATATGCTTTTTCCATTTCCGCCCCTGTGGTACGGATGTCAGACTCCCGTATTCAAGAATTATCCAAAATTGCTCTGGAAATTAAAAGTGAAATTTGCAGTACCATGAAATAAACTTAACGCCTGCGGTTTAATTTTTTCAGAAAGATAAGTGCAACTATACCGCACAACAGTAAAACCAAAAGGCTGCATAGCTTCTCCTGCGCAGTGGTTTCATAATAACCAGAAACACCAAAGATTGCCGTTATCGGATAAAAAGTTCTTAAAGTATTCGACATACTCATAAACAAGCCTGCAAAGGAATAGATTTCCGCTACCGCCAAAGCCAGCCAATAGTTCTTTTTCAAATAAGGCACAAGGGCAATTATCGGTGAAACAGCGAAAAAGACGCCTATTCCTTCCAGCAGGTACATTTTCAGAAAATCAAAGAATATTTTTATAGATAATTCCGAAGCATGCAAAACCATTTCTATTGAAAAAGTAAGTAAAAAAAGCAAGACATAAGCCAAAATGCTAAAAAGAAAGAGAATTATCATTTTCGCTGCTGTTAATTTTCTTTCATTTACAGGAATGAGACTCAGATTTTTTATGGTATCATCCTGCTCCTCACGGCAAATCATGTAGCTTCCCAAAAGTGCAATTACCGCAGGAAGCACAAGAACGGTCTCCCATACCTGCGTCATTGTCATATACCAGCCTACACTGCTGACTGTCATTTGTTCCGGAGATGCTGTTGTCGTTCCTGCCAAAAAGACAAAAACAGCTGTAAAAACGATTGCAAAAACTGTAAATAAAATAATGTTGGAACGGCGGAGTTTCTGAAATTCTGCCCATAATAAGATTTTCATTTCTTTTCCCTACTTTCTTTTACCCAATGTAGCGACAGCCAATACCACAGAAGCAATTCCCCATACACACATACTGAAAAATGCAAGAGGAAGATTTGGTTCTAAAAGTGCAACCCCCGGAATTACTCCTCCTCTGGAGATAATTACGGAAATACAGGAAAGCGGATGCAAATAAGAATTTACAGGCGTTATAAAAAATCCGGCAAAAATATAAATGAGCGTTATGCACATAGGAAAAATATATCCTTTTTGAGAAACCGTCACTGCGAAAACAGGTAAAATCGCAAAAGCAGTCAATCCTGCAATCTCCAAACATCTTTCCACCAAAAAAGCAATACTCCTCCAATCGAAAGCCACATAATTGGGAATTACACTGAATAATACGGAAGCCGCTGCATTAATCATCATAAAACAGAGAGAATAAAGAAATACCATAAAAAATTTGCCGAAAAAATATCCCGCTTTACTCACCGGTACAATCCAAAGCTGTTTTAACATATCATACCGGTTTTCATCATGCAGCAGCATAATGCTCAAAAGCCCTAAAATAAACGGCAGTATAAGAAACAATGTAAAACCGAAAGCAGACCATTTATAAAAAAGTACAGGCTCTATATTTTTCTTTCCCAAATAACCAAAATATAAAAAAGCAAAAAACGGCATAACAAGAGCAGCCAGAAGCATCATCCACATTACTTTTTGCGGCGCAGCTTATAAAATTCAACTTCCACCAATCTAAGCAATCCCCTCACCTCCCGTAAGCTTCTTGAAATAATCTTCCAAGGTATCATTGCAAATTCCGGAGGAAAGCACTGCAATAGCTTCCATAACAAGAGCCTTATTTAGCTCTCCCATATTTAATTCCGTATCATAAATACGTATGGTCTGCTCATCCTGAACAGAATAATCCTTTACCTGAAATCTGCGTTCTAAAACCAAAATGGTTTTTGGAATGTCGGAAACCTGTAATAAAATATATTTCCTGTTTTTCTTTTCCAGCTCCTCCATGCTGCTTTCTTCTAAAAGAACGCCTTTGTCAATAATTCCGATGTCATCTGCAAGAAGTGCGATTTCTGAAAGAATATGGCTGGAAATTAAAATTGTTTTTCCTTTCTCTGTACTTAGCTTTTTTATAAATTCCCGCATTTTTGCAATACCAATAGGGTCTAAGCCATTAGTGGCTCATCTAATATCAATACCTCCGGATCATGCAAAATTGCATTGGCATTCCTAAACGTGCTTCATACCCAGAGAATACTTCGAAAAAATTTTTTTCATCTCTATACGGAAGTCCTACTACTTCCAA
>ENA-OQCB01000510-OQCB01000510.1-human-gut-metagenome-genome-assembly--contig:-NODE-510-length-17976-cov-3.457617_pt1 | contig 17976 bp, 20 predicted proteins | sample MGYA00242493_ERZ504568 | MGnify/ENA primary metagenome ERZ504568 (study PRJEB26092, sample SAMD00036229) | human gut metagenome | host: Homo sapiens | study: EMG produced TPA metagenomics assembly of...
AATTCGAGTATATCCGCCGGTTGGCAATCGAGCTCCTTACAAATTGCCTCAAGAGTAGAAAAGCGTATAGCTTTGGCTTTACCCGTTTTAAAATCGAAAGGTTTGCCGGGGTAATACCGATACGATCAGCCAAATCGCCCAAAGCGATCTTTCTTTTGCCATCATCACATCCAAATTCACTATTATAGCCATATCTTACTCCTCTGATTATTAGTTAATTAAAATACCACCGGACGTATCATCCATATTTCTCGATACTTGCCAGGCCGGCACACCAAAACTCCTATTCAATCCATAAAGACAACCGGCTGACAGTAGTACACTCAGAACTACAAGCCCGATAAAAGGAAGCACTCCCATCAATTCATATACGGAACGGACATCCGGATAACAAATTGTAAGCAGAACGGGAATTCCATTCATAATCATAGTCGAAAGAATACATAAGCTCAAACTGCCGGAACGGTAATAAAGATATCCTAAAAGCAAGCCGAAAAGGAAGTACGGGATATTCTCGCCCGGATTGAGAGCTCCGTATATCAGAGCCGAAGCTAAAATAGCATATTTAGGAGCCAACCTTTCTTTCTCAAGTAGTAAACGTAGTATGGAACCACGAAACAAAAGTTCTTCGACAATCGGACTGGCTAAAAGGAACACGAGTCCGAACGAATGATGACTCATCTTTCGCAGGATACTTATCCCATTGCTCCACCGTTCATTGCTCCAGTTCACCCAGTTACCCAAGCTATCCGCCAAAAAGAAAAAGGAAAAACTCAGTAAAATGGTCAAGAGTACCGCCTTCAAAGATCGGAGCGACCAAGTCTGCATATTGAACCGGACATATTTTTTAGAAAATATATACCATGCAAGGAAGAGAGTCCCCAAAGACAGGCCCGATATCATCCAATAAACATCCGTTCCCTCCTCTTCCTTTTCCGTCACAAAAAAGGGGAAGCGACAGAAAAACACCCAAAAATACAAATCCGAGTTGGGCAAGCAACAATTTTACAATCTTATCCATATCCGCCTTACTTTAAACCGTCAGATCCTGTTCCTCTTTCAATTTAACCCCCAATGCAAATATTTCGGCAAAAAGGCCGAACAAGAGAGCTAAAAAGAACGTACTATATTCAAACTCAAAACCGGCAATCTGATAGCCGGGGAAAGAGACACTGCTATCTTTTAACAGCAGAAAATAGTCCACCCCTGTAAACATATTCCTCATAATCCCGACAAACAACAACATCCAGCAAATAACACGGAGTCTCTTGACATTCGGACGAATGAATATCTGCTGCCGTTGCACATCCCGGATAAAACGGAAGAAAGACAATCCCGCCCAAACAATCAGGAACAGAGAGACCGGTGCGGAAACAAATCCTATAATGCCCGAAAACAGCTCGTAGACCTTATCGGTCTTCATCCCCAAAGCGATATTTCCTATCTGATAAGGTATTTTCCGATTATCCGCCAGTTGCAACGTATCGGGCAAACTATATGCGACAGCAGGATTCAATGCCACTTCCACACGATGGATCTTTCCTTCCGGCTTCTTATCCAAATCACGGCCGGCACTGTTCCATCCGTCTTTAAAGCCCTGAAAGCCGTCACCCAACACCACCATAGAAAGAAGCAGTATCAAAATACTCAATATCCTTATACTTTTCGATTTCATTTTCATATCCTCCATTAGACCGTCAGATCCTGTTCTTCTTTCATTCTCAGGCCAATCGCAAAAATCTCCGCGACCATTAAGACAAATATTGCTGCGATCACTCCTTGATAATCAAACGGATTTCCTTCAAAAGTCTCTGATGCCTGTTTTTCCACATAATTAATAGCAGAAGAAACCAAAGCGTGAATACCCAACAAATATCCGATCCACCTGAACAATGTGATATTCTGCCAGACAAAAACAAGTCCCTTATTTATTTTCGAGACAACTATAATCAAAAGTATGCCTGCTATCAACAATATATTCATATCTACGGCACGAATCATAGTCTTTATCAAAAAACTTCTCTGTGTAGCATCAGTATAAGCCGTACCTTTCCCCATTTCATAGCAAAGCTGTAAAGCATCTATATTATTTTGATAAAAGAGCGACAATACAAAGCATCACCAATACAAAACATAAGGTATTCAAATTCCGTTTCATCTCAACTGATATTAAATTGTCAAATCTTGTTCTTCTTTCATCTGCAGACCGATTGCAAAAATACGGCCTACCAATAAAGCAATCAGGCCCATTATCAATGTCATCGGCTGAAAGTCACACCAGAAATTATGTTCATAACCTTCTAACTCGAATAATCGGGTTGCCTCCCAGTAATTCGTTATCATATAAGCCTGTGACAGCATAAAGAAATCAGCAGATTGCGCCCGATGCGATTCAAACGGCGTACATTCATCCAATCGAAGATCACCTCGTGATTAATCGCATTGATAAGCTTATAGAATTGTACGATCGCCTTTATTATAAAGAATATGCCGATCAGCACAAGGAAACTTGCATATCTTGTAATTACGGTATCTTTGGATTTCGCCCAGACTACTGTTTGGATATGTGAAGCCGGATACCATTCCTGATCTTTATGGTTGAATAGTTTATCCGAAGTGACAGCCAAAGATTTCGGCCATAGACTAAGAGTCATCGGAGTTAATATTTCCGCACTAATGTTTGTTGTTTCCTGTCCATGCACATCTTCCACCTGCGACATTCCGACTTCAAAGCCGTCCATAAAAGCATTGCTCATCGAATAGATGCTCGGAACTAAAGACAAACCGACAAAGAAAAATATCAATACACAGATTAAATTCAATTGCTTTTTCATAATCTACAAAAAGGGCGGGCTTACCCCGCCCCTATATTCCATTATAAACCTTTTATATCAAACGGCATACGGGCAATAATACCGGATTCCGTTTCAGCCCGGCGGATCGTTGAGAACAGTTTAAATTGCTCTTCGCCCATTACCGATTTGGCGATGGAGACTTTTGCTTCATCCATCTGCTTCTCCATGAATTTGGTAAAGAAATCTTTCGGACCATCTGCTACTGTTACAGAATAATCAGTCAATTCCGCCAGAGTCGCAGCCTCTTTGATTGCATCATCCATACCCCCCAGCTGGTCGACCAAGCCTCTCTCCAACGCCTGTTCACCTGTCCAAACACGTCCTTGTCCGATCGAATCGATCTCAGCCTTTGTCATACCGCGGCCATCTGCGCAACGGGTCAGGAATAAATCATACGTCTGTTCTACACCACGCTGGATCAGTGCCTTTTCATCTTCACGCATCGGACGGCTCATATCTCCCAAGTCAGCGAATGTATTTGTCTTTACGACATCCGTAGTTACACCTACCTTATCAAATGTTCCGGTAAAATTACGAACGACACCGAATACCCCGATTGAACCTGTCAGGGTCGTACGTTCAGCCACAATCTTGTTAGCAGCACAAGAAATGTAATAGCCACCGGAAGCAGCATAGTTACCCATCGAAACAACGATCGGCTTCTTAGCTTTCAGCTCGACCACTTCTTTCCATATCTGTTCGGAGATATAAGCGCTACCGCCCGGAGAGTTCACACGAAAGACTACGGCTTTTACATCATCGTCATCTTTCAGCTTGCGCAATTTATTTGCCATTTCTTCTGAAATCACCTGTTCGTCGGCACTGAAAGGAGAAGAAGAATCTTCGTCTCGGATTTCACCTTCCGCATACAGGACAGCGATCTTATTCTTGTTCTCTTTTTCTTTTACTTTGATAGAGACAATTTTGTCCACTCCTGCCGTTTTCAGCTTGCCTTTTACATCCTGTCCGGCCATTTCTTTCACACAGTTTTCCACTTCATAACGGTAACGAAGCCCGTCTGCCAATTTATAATCAATAGCATTGGAAGCCTGCCCCATTGCAAGGCCTTCGTTCAAGTAGCGGTTCAATTCGTCGGAAGATATATTACGGCTTTTCTCGATAGCGGTTGTCAAGTTTCCCCATACGCTGCCCAAGAAAGAAGTCAACTGTTCACGATTAGCATCACTAAACTTTTTCAGGAAAAACGGTTCTACGGCACTCTTATAAGTTCCGACCTTAAAAATATAATGTTCCACTCCGACTTTTTCAGCCAAACCGGTAAAGAATATGCCCTGTGATGCAAGTCCTACCAATGAGACACTCCCCTGTGGATTCAGAAAAACAGAGTCGGCCACACTACACAGGTAGTAAGAACCCTGCGTATAAAAATCACCGTATGACACGATAAACTTACCGCTATCCTTAAAGTCCACCAGCTCGCGGCGGATCGCTTCGATTCCTGCAAAGCCAGTAGAAAGCGAACCGGCTTCCAGATAAATACCTTTGATATTATCGTTTGCTTTTGCACGACGGATCGCTTTGATCACATCCGATACAGCCATCTGGTTACTACTTTCTCCCATCAGTTCCGAGAAAGGATTCTTCACTGTCTGATCGACCAAGACACCATCCAAAGACAACTTGAACACCGTATTCTTATCCGGTTTGTACTCAGAAGAACCGTCAGCACTGGCAGCTACTCCTATGATGAAAAAAATGGAACCCATTGTTACGATTCCCAAAGCAACCAACACGCCCAGCGTGGATGCAAATACTGTTTTGAAGAATTGTTTCATAATGTTTTATGTATTTGTTATTATATCGTAAACTCTTGCTCTTCTTTCAATCTCAATCCAATCGCAAAAACTTCTGCAGCCAAGAATGCTATTAAAGCATTTATCAGAGCGGGGAATTCAATCATTCCTTCACTTGTAATTTCATAACCGGATATTTCTACTACAGAGCGGACAAATGCCAGTTCCATATAATTGCCTATCGTATATATAACAGCAATCAACAACAGACATCCACCAATCCATCTCAAGCGTAACACGTTTGTTTTCGTAAATAGCAAAGCAGATTGTATCGCACCAATCAACCTCAAAAAAAGGACAATCACGGCTATTACAGCCGGAACCAAGAGTAATACCATTACAGCAATTGACACTTGGTAACCTACACTTTGATTATCTGGAATGCTTATTTGTATCTTTTGTATATCTGTTGGAATATAACTATTCGTTTTTATATTATAAATCGAATCAATTATCGCTGTACTCCCAAGCTTCTTCCTAATACAAATATCATGCCTGGACAAATCCGACAGATTGGGCTGCCTTGGTAATTTCCCCGCCTTCTCATACCCTTCTTTATAAGCTGTAGAAATTTCCCCCCAGGAATAAAATAGAGTATATCCGGTATGGATACTCAAAGCCATAAGTATCAATAGGGCAAATATATTCAATCGTTTTTTCATACAAAATCTTTTGTTATTCGTTTTCCAAATAATATTTATCGTTTTCGATATGCAAAAGAATATATTATTTTTGACTCCACCAAATATTTTTATCGTTTTTCGATAAAAATTATCACGAAATGCAGAAAATATATATTGAAACATAGGTATTTCAATTGTAAACCCGGGGGCACCTACGAAAAAAGACTTAATGCTCAACAATTTATTGTGAAGGATGTAAAATTGATTCACTGTCTGCCGGCTTGTACATATCTGCTACCGCATTATTGAATAAAGAAAAGTTCGGTTCTAAGAACTGAGCCAAATTGCCTTCACCAAAGATAAAGTCGGCTCCAGAAGGTTCTATTTTAGTGACAATGGGGATGCTATTGTTGTCAAACAGCCTACTCATAGACCTTTTGCCTTTAGTCGAAAACCTTTTCGCCCTTGGTCAAAAGCCCTTTCGACACTGGTCAAAAAACTTTTTGACTAAGGGCGAAAAAGTAAAGGAGTGGTAGTAATAGCTGTTAATACCTGTTTACTTATTGATTAATTAATATTGTAGCATCCTTGTTTTTGCTTAAATATATAGATGTGAAAACGGAGGCATAATCAACCCAAATCAGACTCTTCCTAAATACTCATCCACTGTATAATTCAAGAATTGGTTGAACGGATATAAAAGTTTGAAATCTTCAATAGCCTTATCCATCCAATCCGGTTCGAGAAAGAATTCATCCGGTTTATAGGAGACGACACTGAAATCTTTATGGCGTAGGATTTCGTCATATTTGAAATCGGAAGGATAGCCGGCAGGCATACGTTTCAGGACTTCGCCCTCCATCGTCGGATATGTCTTCTTGAAAGTCGGCTTTTCCATGATGGCGACAAAATCTTCTATATTTTCATAAATGTCTTTACGAAGCGCTTTCAATAAGGCCGGCGGCGGACACCAAACACCACCCGAAAGCAGGCAGCCACCCGGTTCAAGATGAATATAATAGCCTGCACGTTCGCTGCCTCGTCCCCCACAGGAAGCCATATAGGCTGCAAAGTGAATCTTATACGGAGTCTTGTCCGGTGAAAAACGAATATCCCGGTAAATGCGGAACAGGCAATCTTTCGCCTCCAATCCCGCTATTTCCGGATCGAAGAGGGCGATCCGGTCAATCAGTTGTTGTACTTCGTCAATAAAGACCTTGCGAAGGAAATCGTAACGGCTTTTATTGGCCTGAAACCATTCCCGGTTATTGTTCTGACGCAGTTCCGTCAGGAATTGTATTATTTCTGCATTCATCCTTTGATATATTATTTAAAACATAAATCCTAAATTCATATAAAACTGCAAATGCGAATTACGGTTGGACATGCCGAACGTTGCACTCAAAGGACCGGCAATACTGTTATAGGCATATCCCAGGCTGCCTCCCCAAAGGCTTTTCCCCTCCAGCAGATGAAAAAAATTCGTTGTTATGAATGCCATAGTTGCCGGTCAGCGTGATATAATTGTTCCCCGCGATACGTTGCCGGAGCTGGAGACGGGCCACTACGACCGAATTATCCAGAATTTCCACATGATTGATTCCGGCAAAAGGCAATTGTTGAGACAAATAACGTCCGAACGTCTCTCCACCGATCGCGTTCAAGAACGGATAAGCCGTATTTCCTCCGATCAGGACACGCCCGTAAAACGCAGGCAACAAACTCAAACGTGAACTAATGGGACAAACCGTCATAAACTTCAAGCCGATAGCCGAGAAAGGAGAGCGACCATTATACTTCACAAAATTATCCGTATAGAGCGAATAATCCGCTTCTAAAGAAACCCCTTTATTCGGGAAATACCGCCGGTCCAATGTTTCGAGGTGTGCCGATGCGAAATAACTGAAAAAGCCCTCCGGTTTCACCGTATACAATTCATCACTTCCTGTGTAAAGAAAGGAATTATAATTAAAATATTCATAACGCAGTCCAGCCTTCACTTTGAAGCTCAACCAGTTCATATCCGAATAAGCAAATTCGGCAAGATGGTGCGTATAGGTAGTGTTGAACCTTTTATCTCCCTTTTCATAAATGTCCAAATTATTATAGCTGAACTTATACGACAAATTGAAATTGCGCAGCGGAGAACGTTCTATCGAGTAATCCAGCATCGCAGAGGATATCTTACTCCCCACACGCCCGGTAAAAGCAAAACGGGAATGATTCCGTTTCCCCTTATGATAGGTGGCATTCACCAACACTCCGATAATTTCCTCCGAATCGAAACGTATACCCAAATTCACAGAACTTTCCGATTTAGGTTGCAAGGTCAGGACCAGATCCTGCTGGCTCTCTCCAGTCAACTTGTAGTTCACATAAGCATAGGCATTTGTCCCAACCAGGATAGACATGGATTTGCGCAGTTCTTTCAATGTAATATAGCTGTTCTCCTTCAGCGCACAGATACGATGCAACCAGTTTAGATCACGCGGATCAGCTCCGTCAAAACGGATATGACGGACATAGAAAGTATCGGCAGGCAAAACGGGACGATGTGCCAGACGCCGTGCCTGTATGGAAAAGGTATCAGTATCCGAAAGGCCGATCTTACGCTTCAAAGCCATGATTTCGTTCCAACGACAGCGAGCCTCGGCTTCCCCCCTGTGCAACATCGTATCGAGAGCGGCAGGAGCAAAACTGGAGGAACGGTAAGGTTCCATATCCGGACGAAACAGCAAATCAGTCCGGTCACGGTTCCGCGCATATTTGTCATAGCCATGCAAAGCGATGATCTGCGTTGCGATATCACCGGGAGAATGTAGACGGTCGTAAGTACGCAAATCGCTCGTTGCCAGATCCACACCGATAATGATATCCGCCCCCATAGCAAGTGCGACATCCACCGGATAGTTATTGTTCAACCCGCCATCGACAAGCACCATACTATCCAGCCGGACAGGGGTAAACACTGCCGGAATCGCCATACTGGCACGCATGGCAAGCGGAAGGCTGCCTTTATGGAATATATAATCTTTTCCACTGACCATATCGACTGCCACACAGGCAAACGGAATCTGAAACGAATTGAAATCGACCGAATCGTGATAACCGATCGTCAAGTCCGAAAAGAGGTTTTGCAAGTTCTGGCCTTTCACAACCCCGTCAATCACCCTGTCTTTCTTCTCCAACCCGAAAGGTAAAGAGACTATATAGCGCTCCGCCTTCTCTTTTTCAGGGAAGAGAAGATGGCTACGTTTCACTTTGTCACTCAACAACATATCCCAATCTTGCGCCTCTACCATTTCCTTGATTTCGTCTGGGCTGTAACCGATCGCATACAAACCTCCGACAATCGCTCCCATACTGGTCCCGGCCACGATATCGATCGGGATACCGGCTTCCTCCAACACTTTCAATACCCCGATATGCGCCACACCTTTTGCTCCGCCACCGCCTAATACGACAGCGACTTTCTTGCGCTCCCCAGCCATCGCAGGCCAGGCAAACAAGCATATAAGCAAAAGAGACAGGTATTTCTTCACCATCACAATCCCTTTATTTAATTGTTATCCACGGATATATTCTTCTACGAACAGGCACTTATCAATCGTTATTACTTCGTAACGAATATCTCATTTGTAGCCAATGACAAAGATATATTTTGTTATTGCTTCACGCAATAAAAGGATTGAAAAAACACAGCACCCCGTCTACTTTCCTGTAAACAAAAGCTCGAACCAGATATATTCTTTCATACCAGCCTTATCAATAGTAACAATCCTGCAAAATGCATCATAGCTTATTTCATATAAACGACCATCAGTACCGGATTATCATCTTCAGTCAGTTTTTTCAATTGGGGATGTTCCAGAACAGCCGGATTCTTTTCTGCTTCTTTCATAAGATCACCTACTTCCCAGACAGAGACCAGAATATTCCGATCCAAAGAAGTTGCCGGGCGCAAAGGTAGCGCACCGGGAAAATCATTCTTTATATAACCACTGGGAACGGAAAAACATTCTTTCGTCTTTTTGTCATAAAGCACCATATGACGCTCCCGCTGTTTTTCTCCCGCCCAGTAATTATAAGGCATAAAAAGCAATGAATCGGTTTCTATCACTTGGTTGCGGATATATGGAGCAGCAACCGTATTGTAAGTCTTCCAGTCACCGTCGCAAGCTTCCATACGGCAGTCAATAGGGATGGAATATTTGCCTAAATCGAAGACATAACGGGGTTGGAGTTCTTTTTCCGTCACAACGAACAGGGTATCATTGTAGAACTCTTTGTAGCAAATCAAATCTTTATAACGGAACATATATCTGTCTATGCCACTCATCATCAGCCACCGAGTTCCACTTTTGACTTCAAACAGGTCTGAACGATAAAAGGTATTCAATATATTCCCTTTTTGACCGGAGATATAGATACGTTCTTTTTGCTGTCCGCTGCTATTCAACATGAAGGCTACCACCAGGTATCATTCAACATAGCAAATTGCGCCGTTTCTTTATCCGGTATCTTTATGTCATAAAGGAATTTTCCTGTTGCCATCTCATAGACATTAACTTTCCCGGAAGTCGTCAACATAAAGATCAATCCTGTATCCTCGTTCACATCTATCTGCTGGAAATAGTTGAATTGTCCAGGGCCACCACCCCTCGAACCGATGTTCCTGACAAACTTTCCATCCGCCGTATATTGATACAACCTCGTATTACTGGATACGAACCAATATTTACCAGTCTTTACCACCTTCCCTGAATTTATGAAATCGATCAGGCACTTATCATTCGTTTCCAACGGAACATACTGTACGGAATCGGCAATATCGCTCAGCTTAATCTCCCGCTCGACACCGACTCCCGCCTCGAACGGAACGGTTATCGGATATTCCGGCTCCATAGGTTCGACTTCGTCAGTTACTGGCTGCTCGACATTCTTTCCCGCACAGGCTGAAAGGAGCATGACTACACTAAACAAGAATACATTTCTATACATAATCTATCGTTTAATCTTTTAAAGTAACTAACACCAACACTGGATCATCACCCGGCTTTAAATCAGATACGAGATCGTCAGACGGAGTTGTTCCATATTTACATCGATTATATTGTTCAGATATTCTACCTATTCCAAGCCGGCGTCTTTCAACATTTTCCGTGCTTTCTCTTTTTCTTCCTTACTCAGGGCGAGCGTATCGAGTTTAGCACCGCTTTTACGCAATTCCTTTTCTTTTTCCCTGGCTTTTTTAATATGTTCCTGCATCTTCTCGCGCCTCAAACGTTCATCTTCCGGCATTTGTGGTAACTGGGCGACCAAGGCACGCAGATCAGCGACAGCCAACTTCGTCTTCTTCCCATCGGGAGCCAACATCGTCACTTCGTCGGCATTCCGGAAAAAGGCATCTTCACAAACCGCTTTCCAAGAAAGGGCGGTAATTATAAAGATACTTTTGCGACTTGTCTGTCTTCATATAGGCCGTCAGGTAAGTGTATCTACTGAAAATCGTCTTTTGCAATTTTTCCTCCTGCTGGAAGAGTCCCGGATCGACATCCCAGTATTGTGTGCTGATCTTATACAGGAAGTGCAACTGGCTAGGGTCTTCCTTCCATGTGGCATAATACAGCTTTTCCGCTTCGGGCCAACGGCCGTCCCTTTCCAAGGCATCACCTCGGAAGGTCGTCAACATATTGACGAGGAATTTTTTCGGCTGCATATTCGTTTCCGCCAGATCGAAAAGTTCGTAAGCCCGTTTACGATCGTATGTTTTTCCCAGGGAAGCGCCATATAACATGGCAGTCTCCACATCCGTCGAATCTATTTCAAAGGCTTTCTCCAACAACTCGACCCCATCAAGCGCATGACCGGACATATAGCGGGCCGCCCCTGCATATTTAAGATTCAAGAAAGAAGAATCGCCATCGGCCAACAGACTGGTATAGATCGTATCAGCCTGCTTATAATCTTTCGTCATATAGAGAGCCATCCCTTTACTCTGCCGTATCTGGCTATTATCCGGATTATAAAACAAGGCGGTATCGCACACCTGCAAAGCACCCTTTCCGTCTCCCATCCGTAATAACGTGTTTATCAGAGAAGAAGCTACACGCACATTTTCCGGATTCAGCTCCAGAGCACGGGCATATAGAGAAAGGGCAATCATCGTATTAGGGCCGGTCCCTCTTTTGATATGACAGTCAGCCAGACCGGTCAGGATAGAAGGATTTTCACCTTCGATGGAAGCAAGTATATGATAATGTTCCGTAGCTTTACCATAATCACCCAACTGATAATAGAGACGTGCCAGCTGATAGTTGGCATAGAAATTCATGCTGTCGGCCTCCAATACTTTATGATAGCATTGTTTAGCTTCCGCTATCCTTCCGAAATTGATCGCATTCCTGGCAACGGCATTCAACGCATCCACATTGTTCGTATCCATCTTCAGGCAATAGGAAAAGCACAGATAGGCGTCCTTATAGCGCAATAGCCCCTCATAGGCTTGCCCGATTGCCGACATCGTGGCATAATCGGCAGAATCGGCGGGAGTAAGACTGTCCGCACGCGCTACAACTTCCTGAAATTGTTTCCTGTTGACCAATTCCTGAAGATTAAAACTCTGCGCCTGCCCCCAAAAGGACAGTACGCAAAGAAACAGTAATAGAGAAAACTTACATTTCATAATGGTATCGTATTAATGATCTATTCCGGTCGATTACTGCAAACGGAAAGTAACCGGAACCGTATATTTTACGGCTACAGCCATATTGTTTTGTACGCCAGGATTCCACTTCGGCATTTCCCGAATCACGCGGACAGCCTCCCTGTCCAGCGAAGGATCGATTCCACGGATCACTTCAATATCTTTCAAACTTCCATCCGTGTCGACAACGAAAGAGCAAGAGACACGACCTTGTATTCCATTCTCCTGAGCAATAGTCGGATATTTTATGCGTGTTGCCAGATATTTCAACAACGAGGTCTGTCCACCCGGAAATTCCGGCATATGCTGCACGACCGTAAAGACACGGCCGGACGTATCGACTTCTTTAATCAGCCTCTGAGCAATACGCGAAGATGTTTTTTTCTTTCCACCGGAAAGCCGGAAAGTTACCGGTACCGTATATTTCACATTAACCGCTTCGCCCCGCTGTTTTCCCGGCGACCATACCGGCATGGAGTTTATCACGCGCAAAGCCTCCTCATTCAGTTCCGGGCTTACCCCACGGATCACTTCCGCCTCCGAGATAGCCCCGTCTTTTCCAACCACGAAAGAACAGCTAACCCGTCCTTCTATGCCATTTTTAACGGCCGATTCCGGATATCTGACATTCGTTGCCAGGAATTTCAGCAGAGCGCCCTGTCCGCCCGGGAATTCCGGCATTACCTCCACAACGGTAAAGATCTGGTTACGGGCACGTTTGACAGCCTCGATCCCTTCCTCTGATAACACATACTCCTCACGCTTTTCAGCGGGGGAAGCATCACCAGCAAAAGGGAATGGCAAGATAGCCTCCGGCAACAGGACATCGGCAAATGTACTTTCCGCCAATTCGTCTGTGATCCGGGCCGAAGCATCGACATTGCTCAAAATCAGCAAGACACCCACAACCGGTATAAAAATCAGGTACTTCGTCTTCCCTATACTCCGGGAACGTTTCTTATTCATCATGCTGATCCGGTTTTTCAGATGCAGCATATTAAAGTTATTGGATAAAGAGGTCGCCGATCTATTGGTATGTGCCAACCCCAAAAGGTGGTACTGGTAGCTACGGCTGTCATAGCCCGATTCAAGTACCGTATCGTCCGCCAGATATTCCAGGTTATGACGCACTTCCCTTTTCAACAGCCAAACAAACGGATTCACCCAACAGATAATACAAACCAATTCGCAAATAATCACGTCGATCGAATGCCACTGGTTGACATGCGTACACTCGTGTGTCAAAATCTCATCGATCTCTTTCTCGGAATGGCTGTCGGGATGCAGGAATACCAGCCGGAAAAAAGAAAAAGGACCGGCCGGTTTACTCAATAGATGTACACGAACATTACGGATCAAGGCCACTTCCGACCGCCGTGCCAGCAACAAGATGCTGCTCAACTGTACTAAAAAGCGGAGCAACAAGGCAATTACACCGCCCCAGTAAAGATAAGAAACACCGGAAAGCAACAGATCATGCCAGTTGGTTTCAGGAACATTATCGGGGGTTATCGTCGTTTCGGGCAAAATAGCCGAATACATTTGTATGACTTCCACCATCGGCTCCTGCTCCCGGACCCAATCCTGAATATTCATCAGCGGATAAAGCAATGACACTCCAAAGAATGCCAACAAGATGGTACGGCGCAATTTGAAGAAGGTGTCCTTGTAAAAGAACAGCCGGTAGAAGGCATAAAGGAGTATAAAAGCTACATTTACCTTCAAGAAGTAGGCAAATTCCGGTGTCATGGCATTATGTATTTAACGGTTTATTCTCGTCCTTTTTCAATCATGTCGATAATCTCTTTCAACTCATCAGTCGAAATCTTCTGTTCCTTAGCAAAGAAGGAGACCATTTCTTTGTAAGAGTTCTCGAAATAGTTGTTCACCACACTTCCCATAAACGTCCGTTTATATTCTTCCTGTGGGATCAACGGCCTGTATTCGTAAGTATTTCCGTAACGTTTCGCTTTCACGTACTTCTTACGTTCCAGATTCTTCACAATAGAAGCGAGTGTCGTATAAGGAGGCTTAGGCTCTTCATACTTCGCCAGGATGTCTTTGATAAAACACGGCTCGATCTGCCAGATCCAGCGCATCACATCCTCTTCCTGTCTTGTTAATCTTTCCATTTTCTATATTATTTTTACGATCGTATCGCAAATCTACGAATTTGTCGTAAATACACAAGGAATAATACGTTAATTTGTATTAATGATTCGGCATCTATTTCCTGCATCCTCCGGAAAAAGGAATTTATCTGTAATCAGCCACACCAAAAACTCTCCCCCCTACCCTATATCTCTTGTCTCACCCTGCTATTATTCTATAATCAATGGCAGTGATTATAAAATCAGTGCCGGCAATTATATAATCAGTGCCAGCGATTATATAATCACAACCGACAATTAAAGAATAGCATAGGGGTAAAATGGTTTTATATGCGACAAAGGGATATTTTTTGAAGCAGGGATGTACTTTTTCCAGTGAAGGAAAGGCATGCAAGTATTAAAATTAACAGTTTTTGAATGTAATCTATATAATTTAAAAACAACCAACATTTCTTAGCAAAACGGCCATTAAGCATTAACATACATTACAAACAAAAAGCTTGACAAACAAGCTTGGAGAGTATATTTTTGTATTGTGGTTTTTTCATAATAGTATTAGATTTAAGGTTAACAAAGTTGGTTAGGGGTTGTCGGGATGACAATCCTTAATTTTTTATATACCTACCTCTTCCCTTGATTTCTTAATTTCCGGTCATATTTTCATGTTTTTGTAGCGCATTTTGTAGTATGACACTGGTAAAAAAGTCTTACTTTTAAGCCTTGTAATCGATAAGTAATCTATGTAAATACGAATATCATGAAAATACTATCTTTTATTTTAGTGGTCCTTTTAGGAGGTTTTATACCTGCCGGGAATCTTTCGGCTGCGGACAAAAAACAAAATCCTCATCATATTACTGTAAAAAACAGCCGGGATCTGCAAGCCTATTTCCGATATTCTCCCGACCGTCCGATTGTAATCAGTGGACATCGTGGCGGAATGCTGGACGGCTATCCAGAGAACTGCATCGAATCATTCGAAAAGACCCTGTCCTATATGGAGTCGTTTTTCGAGATAGATCCGCGTTTGACAAAAGACGGAGTGATCGTACTGATGCATGACGAAACCATCGACCGGACAACTACCGGAAAAGGAAAGGTTTCGGATTACACATATGCAGAACTGCAACAATTCAATCTGGTAGACCGGAATGGCAACGTGACGGCTTTTAAGATTCCAACTTTAAAAGAATGCCTGGAATGGAGCAAGGGCAAAACAATCCTGAATTTGGATATCAAGGATGTACCTTTGGAAGTCATGGCTGATTTTATAGAAAAGGAAAAACCTGTCAACGTCATGTACACAGTACATAACGCCGGTCAGGCCCGCTACTATCTCGACCGAGAACCGGATGCGATGTTTTCCTGCTGGTGTAAGAACCGGGAAGAATTCGATAAATATGAGAAAGCCGGCATTCCCTGGAGGCAGGTGATGGTTTATGTCGGCCCGAAGATGAAGCCCGAACAGCAAGCGTTGTATGATGCCCTACACCGAAATGGAGTCATGTGCATGATTTCCGTTGCTCCGACACACGACCGCGCGAAAACGGAAGCCGAGAAAATCGCCGGTTATCAGTCGGAGATCGGCACTTGTCCCGATGTGATAGAAACGGACTATCCATACCTGTTCCAAGGACTTGACTTAACAAAATAGTACGGCTTAAAAGACTCTTTATAGTCGATTAAAATCTTTTTGCTATTTACATCTATCCGGTTAACAAGTATTAGCGGTAAAATGCTTGACAAATGCTCTTGACAAGTGTATCTTTGTAATGTGGTTTTTTCATAATAGTATTAGATTTAAGGTTAACAAAGTTGGTTAGGGGTTGTCGTGAGACAGCCTTTAATTGTTTATAGGGGTTTCGTTTCTCTCCCACATACAAACCATACATGAAAAGGACGATCAGGACAGTTTATAGATATTCCCCGGTAACGCTTTTATTTTCCCGTTTATTTCCAGTTCGAACAATAGCGTAGAAAGTTGATGCACCGGCATCTCCAATACTAAGGCAAGCTCGTTGATATGAATTTCGTTCCGCGTTCGCATGATGGCTAAAACCGGATTTTGTTCCGGGACGGAAACATCCGTATCGGCGAAAAGCAGTTCCGTTTGAGCGGGAGTAGCCGTAGCTTGAATATCCCAACAAAGAGCAGATAGCAAGTCGTCGGCAGAAGTAATCAGGCCGGCTTTATTTTGTCGGATCAAGTTGTTGCATCCTTTGGAATGGCTGTCGCCGACACGTCCAGGAAAGCTATAGACATCCCGGCCATAAGAAAATGCAATATCGGCAGTCACCAGAGAACCTCCTTTCTCAGCCGATTCAACCACGATCGTACAATCCGACATTCCAGCGACAATCCGGTTCCGCCGGAGGAAATTAGGACGGTCCGGTTCTGTCCCGCTGGGAAAGTCAGTCAACAAACCGCCTGATTCCAGCATTTCCACAGCCGTATTCCGATGGCTGGAAGGATAGATACGGTCCAGACCATGCGCCAGTACGGCAACGGTCGGCAGTTGGTTGTGTAAGGCGCTCCGGTGGGCACAGATATCGATACCGTAAGCCAGTCCGCTCACGACCAACAAATTAGGAATCGCCTCTGCCAGGTCTTTTATAAGGGATTCGGTAAGCCCCCGGCCGTATTCGGTCGCGTTACGAGTACCTACGACACTGATAATACGGCTTGCATCAAGATTTGTATTTCCCTTGAAATAGAAAAGTATGGGAGCATCCGGACATTCTCTTAGGCGTGCCGGATAATCTGCATCAATCAGGTAATAACAGGAAATATTATTTTTCTCGATAAACGCCAACTCTTTTTCCGCCCGTTGGAGGATTTCCGGGCGCTTGATCTCGGCAGCGAGATGGCTGCCGATACCGGGGATTCTTCCTAACAACTGTTGCTTTTCAGCAAACACAGCTTCTGCATCGCCCAAGGTCTGCAGGAGATGGCGTGCCAGGATATCTCCCACGCCGTTTATCATAGTAAGGCCTATTTGGTAAATCAGTTTGTCTGTCATGTATGTTCTATTCTTTTTAGCATTTCGTCGAAATATTCACCGCGTGTCAGCTTTCCGTTCTCAACAATAACCGACTCGACGATCCCTTTCGTTGCCAGCGCATTGTCGGAAGTTCTGTAAATGTCCTGTTCGAAGACAAGCTTGACACCCTTTTTATAGACATTGAGGCAAGAGATGTAGCTATCGCCACTCTTAAGCGAGGTCTTATACTGGATTTCTACTCGCGACACAAATCCGTCAACCCCTTTTTCGTGCATCTTTCCGAAGTTCTCGCCGAGTGATTCCAGGAATTCATGCCGGGTATGTTCCATATAACGCTGGTAGTTAGAGTTGTTGACCACTCCCTGCAGGTCGCATTCGTAATCGCGAACCTTATCTGTCAGTTTAAAATATACTCTTTCATCATTCAAATACTTTTTCAAGTTGAACCTTTTCCATTTTATACAACCGGTCGGACGGACGGATCTTCTCGTTCACCTTAAAGGAGAATCGTTCGCCTTTGACGGTTTCGTCCACCGGTTTCAAATCTACGCGGATTTCTTCTATTGTTTGCATGACCGCACCCGTTGTCGGTCCGGTAATCAGGATCTCATCGCCCACTTTCAGGCTGCCGGATTCCATTTCGAACTCAGCCACACCGATCTTGTCAAAATATTTGATCCCTTTAGCGACATACACTTTCTTCTTTGTCGCGCCGGAACCATATTTACTGCTCCATTCACCCAACCGTTGCCCCAGGTAATAACCGTCCCAGAATCCCCGGTTGAACACACTACGCAAGCGTTCGTCCCAAGTGGCAACTTTCTCTTCGTCGAACGTGCCGTTGCAGTAGGCACGTACGGCTTCCT
>ENA-OQCB01000517-OQCB01000517.1-human-gut-metagenome-genome-assembly--contig:-NODE-517-length-17908-cov-3.723525_pt1 | contig 17908 bp, 17 predicted proteins | sample MGYA00242493_ERZ504568 | MGnify/ENA primary metagenome ERZ504568 (study PRJEB26092, sample SAMD00036229) | human gut metagenome | host: Homo sapiens | study: EMG produced TPA metagenomics assembly of...
GAGCTTCCAAGCTTCAGGTGCGTCCTATTTTGGTAAAAGGAGAGCTTGTTTATCAGATAACCAGAACAGAGGGCAAAAGGAGCTTCACCAAAACTTTGATAAAGAAAGTGTGGTTGCATATTTAGTTTGTCAGATAGAGGAAAACTTTAAGCAGCTTCAGTTGGAAGCAAGGGAAGCTTCTGTCTCTGCGCTGGTAAGCAAAAAAGGAAAAGTAACCATTAAAGTAAAAGAAAATAAGGGGAGGGCAAAGGAAGCTTATACACCGATGCTTTCCCATAACAGAACCAAGAATTACCTTTTAAAAGAAGGTGTATCTGTCCCGTGGCTCGTGGATTTAGGCGTCATGAGTCAGGATGGTAAGGTGAAAAATGCCCTGTTATGATAAATTCAAACAGTTAAACCGCTTTTTGGAATTTATCGAAGACGTGCTGCCAAAGCTGCCTAAGGACAGGGAAGTACAGATTATTGATTTCGGATGTGGAAAATCTTATCTTACCTTTGCCATGTACTATTATTTAAAAGGAGCTGAAAGGCTATGATATTCGTGTCACAGGGCTGGATTTAAAGGAAGACGTCATTAAAACATGCAGCAGACTTGGCCGAAAAATACGGATATACTAAGCTGCGTTTTCTTCAGGGAGATATTGCTTCCTATGAAGGTGCAGATAAGGTAGATATGGTGGTAACGCTTCATGCCTGTGATACAGCTACGGATTATGCTTTGGCCAAGGCTGTAAAAGTGGGGCGCTTCTGTTATTCTTTCTGTGCCTTGCTGTCAGCATGAATTAAACAGACAAGTATCTAACGAAGCGTTGCAGCCGGTACTGGAATATGGAATTTTAAAAGAACGTTTTGCCGCATTATTGACCGACGGGCTTCGGGCACAGATGCTTCAGAGTAAGGGATATGATACGCAGATTTTGGAATTTATCGATATGGAGCATACACCGAAAAATCTCCTCATCCGTGCAGTGAAAAACGAAAATAAGAAGAAAGATATACAGCAGCAGGAGAAGTGGGAAGCATGTGCAAAGGCATTTCATGCAGAGCCCACTCTCCAAACGCTGTTGTTTGAGAAATAGACAGGAAGGATTTTAAATGAAAAAAAAGCTAAGAAGAATTTTGATTTTGTTTTGTATCTTTATTTTGGGTGTGGCTGGTTTCAAGTTGCCTTATGAACAGCCAGAATACAGATAATAAAACAGATTTGCAGACGGCGTCAATTCCCTGCATGGCAATGAAAATCGGCGGTATGCCGGTCAACCGCATGTATGGATATAAGGACGATATGCAGGCGGATTTTATGCGTGATACCCTGACACCTTTGGGAACGGATAAGACCTTGCAGGTCAGCATTACACCGTATAATCAGAAGATAGAGAGTCTGGTATATGAAATTCGTACTTCCGATGGCAGCAAAGTCATAGAAAATAATAAGATTAACCATTTTGAGGAAGAGGAAGACGGAACACTGAGCGCTGCGTTTACTTTGCAGAAATCCATATTGATGGATCAGGAGTATGCGCTGAATTTTACCTTAAAAACAGAGCATGGCAGTTGGAATTATTATACAAGACTGATACAAAGAGCAGGACTTAGCACAGAAAAATACATTGAGTTTGTGAACAGCTTTTATACAAAAACCTTCGAGGAAGAAGGAAAAGGCGAACTGAGAACTTATTTGGAAACCGATAATTCCGGAGGAAATAACAGCTTTAACGATTTGAATATTCACTCTACTTTGGACATGGTTACATGGAAAGAGCTGGAACCGGAAATCAGCAGACCGGGAATTCCTTCTATTAAAGATATCAATGCCAATACAGGAAGTCTTTCCATTACGTATTACATGACGGCTGAAAATGAAAAGGGCGAGATTGAGCGTTATCAGGTAGATGAGTTTTATCGTATGCGTTATGACCAGACCAGAATAAGACTTCTTGATTTTCACCGAAGTGCAAAGCAGGTGTTGACGACAGAGCAGTCTGTTGTAACAGAAGGCCAGTTGAATTTAGGCGTTACGGATAAGGACGTGCAGTATTTGTCTGACAGCACAGGGCAGATTGTAGCTTTTGTGCAGCAGGGAGATTTATGGTCTTATAATTTAAAGACCAACAAATTAAGCTGTATTTTCAGCTTCCGTGATTTGGGCAGCAACGATGAAAGAAATGACTATTCTCAGCATGATATTGAGCTTGTGCGGGTAGAGAAAAACGGTGACATGGACTTTGTTTATACGGATATATGAACAGAGGACAGCATGAAGGAAAAGTAGGGACTGCCGTTTATCATTACAGCGCCGAGCAGAATGTTGTAGAAGAACGGTTTTTCCTTTCCAGTACAAAATCCTTTGAAATTTTTGAAACAGGAGCTTGAAAAGTTTACTTATATCAGTAAGAACGGATATTTTTACAGAGTTTTGAACGGGGATTTATATCAGTTTCACATGGAAGACAAAGAATATAAAATTTTGCAGGAAAATGTGAAAGATGATTGCTTTAAGGTATCAGAAAGCGGCAGATACGTGGCATGGCTGGATGGTATGGATGTAAATAACGGTACGTCTATTACGATGATGGATATGGAAACACAGAAGCAGGAGAAAATTCAGGCAGGAGAAGGCTCAAAGCTGCGAGTATTTGGATTTATGAACGATGACCTTGTTTACGGTATTGCCGGTGACGGCGATATTGTAGGCGGACAGTTTGCCATGAATGAAATCCGTATTCAGAATTTAGCAGGCGAAGTAAAGAAAACCTACCATGAAGACGGATATTATGTGATGGATGTGAAGTTTCAGGATAATTTGCTTGAGATTATAAGAGCGCAGTGGAATGGAGAAAGCTACGAAACGGTTACCAGCAGCCAGATTTTAAACAATGTAAGAGATAAGCAGGATAAAACCTTTGCTGTGGCGCTTATGACAACTGACAGACAGGCAAATATTATCGGCTTGCAGTTTGAAGGCGGCAGCAAACAGGAGCCCCTTGTTATGGAAGCGAAATTTATGGAGAACACGAAGGATGTTGTCCTGAATATGGAGCAGAAAGAGAAGAACAAGGAAGAATATTATGTATATGCCATGGGAAAACTATGGGGGATTTATGAAAATGCAGCAGAGGCAATCCAGACAGCCGATACCAACGCAGGAGTTGTACTGAACCGGGCACAGCAGTATGTGTGGGAAAGAGGCAATACAGCCGATAAGGCAATGCTTGCTTTGGGAGATATTCCCGATGCAGTGAAAAAAGCTCCTCTAAGTGCAGACGAGTTGGAAAAAGAGATACAAAAGCAGGGACAGGCTGTGGATATGACAGGCTGTACACTTTCTCAGATTTTATATCAAACCGGTGCACAAAGACCTGTCATTGTAAAAGGGGAAGGCGGAGCTCCAAAGGTTATAGTAGGCTTTGACGGATATAACACTTACTTATATGACCCGTCTTCTCAGACAACAGCCCCTATGGGTATGAATGACAGCACAAAGGCATTTGAAGAAAACGGAAATGTTTTCATTTGTTATATGGAAAAAATTAATGAATAAAAGAAAGGGAAAAAATCATGGATGAAAGAATTAAAAAATTAGCAAAAGTATTAGTAAACCATTCTTGTAGAGTTCAAAAAGGAGAAAAAGTTTATATTCATTACGTGGGATATGAAACAAAAGCGCTGGCAAGACAGCTGATAAAAGAAGTGTATGAGGCAGGGGGAATTCCGTTTCCACATTTTACAGATGCACAGGTAGAAAGAGAAATGCTCCTGCACTGTACAAAAGAGCAGCTTCAGCTTATGGCAGAAATTGACGGACAGGAAATGTCTCAGATGGATTGCTACATCGGTATCCGTGGAGGAGATAATGTATCTGAAAAATCCGATGTTCCGGCTGAAAAATTAAATCTTTATGAGCAGTATTACAGCACACCGGTTCATGGAAACATCCGTGTGCCAAAGACAAAATGGGTTGTTTTAAGATATCCAAATGCTTCTATGGCACAGCTTTCTAATACAAGCTTGGAAGCTTTTGAGGACTTCTATTTTGATGTATGTACTTTAGACTATGATAAGATGGCAAAGGCAATGGAACCTCTTGTGAAATATATGGAAAAAACAGATAAAGTGCGGATTACAGGTCCGGGCACAGACCTGACCTTCTCTATTAAAGATATTCCTGTTGTCCCATGCAGCGGTGAATGCAATATTCCTGACGGGGAAGTGTTTACTGCGCCGGTGAGAGACTCCATAAACGGAACTTTATCTTATAATACACCATCTGCATTTCAGGGCTTTACTTATGAAAATATCTGTCTGGAATTTAAGGACGGTAAGATTATTAAGGCAACAGCCAATGACACAGAGAGAATTAACAAAGTATTTGACATTGATGAAGGAGCACGTTATGTAGGGGAATTTGCCATAGGAGTAAATCCTTACGTATTAAATCCTATGAAGGATACACTTTTTGATGAGAAAATTCAGGGCTCTATCCATATTACACCGGGCAGATGCTATGAAAATGATGCGCCAAACGGCAATCATTCAGCCATTCACTGGGATTTGGTGTTAATTCAGAGACCGGAATACGGCGGAGGAGAAATCTATTTTGATGATGTTCTGGTTCGTAAAGACGGAAGATTTGTAGTTCCTGAGCTGGAATGTCTCAATCCGGAGAACTTAAAATAGCTGTTCCATCCTTTTTAGCCTTGCACTGAACAGGGCAATGAGATATACTATAAGGAAATTGTAAAGCTTTTTAGCATACGGATTGATAAGAAGGAGATAAAGATATGCAGTTAACAACAGTAAAAGAGATTTACAGAAACAGAGAAGAATATCTGGATAAAGAAGTTACTGTGGGCGGTTGGGTAAGAAGTGTCCGTGACTCTAAAACATTCGGATTTATTGTGCTTCATGACGGAAGCTTTTTTGAAACCTTACAGGTTGTATATCCATGATACAATGGAAAACTTTCAGACAATTTCAAAATTAAATGTAGGTGCAGCTAATCGTAGTAAAGGGAACTTTAGTTGCAACACCACAGGCTAAACAGCCTTTTGAAATTCAGGCAACAGAGATTATGGTAGAGGGTGATTCAGCAGCAGACTATCCGTTGCAGAAAAAAACGCCACTCCATGGAATATTTAAGAACAATCTCTCATTTAAGACCGAGAACAAATACTTTTCAGGCGGTATTCAGAGTGCGTTCTTTAATTGCTTATGCTATTCATCAGTTCTTTCAGGAACAGGGATTTGTATATGTGCACACACCATTGATTACAGGAAGCGACTGTGAAGGTGCGGGAGAAATGTTCCAGGTTACAAACCATGGACTTAAATGACATTCCGAAAACAGAAGAAGGAAAAGTGGATTTTTCACAGGATTTCTTCAAAAAACCTACAAACCTTACAGTAAGCGGACAGTTAAACGGAGAAACTTTTGCACAGGCATTCCGTAACATCTATACTTTCGGACCTACTTTCCGTGCAGAAAACTCCAACACAACACGTCACGCAGCAGAATTTTGGATGATTGAGCCGGAAATGGCATTTTCAGATTTAGATGACAATATGGCGCTGGCAGAGTCCATGCTGAAATATGTTATCCGTTACGTTCTGGAAAACGCACCGGAAGAAATGAACTTCTTTAACTCTTTCGTAGATAAAGGTCTTTTAGACAGATTGAACAACGTATTAAATTCCGAGTTCGGACATGTTACTTATACAGAAGCCATTGAAATTCTGGAAAAAGCAAACGACAAGTTTGATTATAAAGTATACTGGGGCTGTGACTTACAGACAGAGCATGAAAGATACTTAACAGAACAGGTTTACAAACGTCCTGTATTTGTTACAGATTATCCAAAGGAAATCAAAGCTTTCTACATGAAACAGAACGAAGACGGAAAAACAGTTGCAGCTATGGACTGTCTTGTTCCGGGAATTGGTGAAATTATCGGAGGAAGCCAGAGAGAGGACTCTTACGAAAAATTAAGCCAGAGAATGAAAGAAATGAACTTAAACGAAGAGGATTACGGATTTTATCTGGATTTACGTAAATATGGTTCTACTCGTCATTCCGGTTTCGGGCTTGGATTTGAGAGATGTGTTATGTACTTAACAGGTATGCAGAACATCCGTGACGTTATTCCATTCCCAAGAACTGTAAACAACTGTGAATTATAAAGGAGTATTATGAAATTTTTCCATATAGCAGATGTACATCTGGGGGCAACGCCGGACAAAGGCTTCCCTTGGAGCTATGACAGAGGCAGGGAAATCTGGGAAAGTTTTCAAAATGTTATCAGGCAGGCCGGCAGAGAAAATGTCGGTCTGTTTCTCATTGCGGGAGATTTATTCCACAGACAGCCTTTGTTAAAAGAATTAAAAGAAGTAAACGCTCTCTTTGCATCTATTCCCAATACTAAAATTGTTCTCATTGCAGGAAATCACGATTACATAAAGGAAAATTCCTTTTATAAAAGATTTCATGGGCAAAAAACGTTTTCTGGCTTTCTAAGGAAGAGCTTTCCTATGTGGATTTTGCTGATTTGGGTGTTCGAGTATATGGTTTCAGCTATCACAGCAGAGAAATTTTAGAGCCAAGATATAATCAGATGCAAATTTCTTCTTCTCCTATGCCTGTGAATACTTTTGCTGGCTCACGGAGGAGACGAAACGCATATTCCCATTTCAGGGGATACGTTTTTGTATACACCCTTTGATTATGTAGCGTTGGGGCACATTCACAAACCGCAGGTTTTACAGAAGAATAAAGTGATTTATGCAGGCTCTTTAGAGCCTCTTGATAAAAATGAGACAGGCGTTCACGGTTATATAAAAGGAGAAATCCGAAAAAACGGAAATTTACACAGAGTTTGTATCTTCATCTATAAGGGAATATAGAACTGTTTCCATACAGGCAGGAAAAGATACCACACAGTTTTCTTTAGAAAATGAAATACGGAAAGCTATTGGGGAACAGGGAGAGGAGCATCTTTATACCATTCTTTTGGAAGGGAAAAAGCCTGTCCATACAGAATTTTTTACAGATGCTTTTTATAAGCTGGGGAATGTCAGAGAGATAGAAGATAAGACCACAATGGCATATTCCAAGGAACAGCTAAAGGAAAATTATAAGGGCAGTATTATGGGGGCATATCTTGCATTATTTGAGAAGGAAGAGCTTACAGAAGAAACGGAAAAGGCATTTCAATATGGCGTCGAGGCGCTTTTAGAGTCAGGGGAGGAGCTATTATGATTATCAATCGTCTGATTTTAAAGAACTTTGGAAAATTTCAAGGAAAAGAAATTGAGCTAAAAGAAGGAATAAACATTCTTTTCGGCGAGAATGAAAGCGGGAAGTCGACTATTCACGTATTTCTTCAAAGTATGCTGTTTGGCATGAAAAGAGGCAGAGGAAAAGCTTCCAAGACAGATATTTACAGCCGCTATATGCCATGGGAAAACGGGAACTGGTATGAAGGCAGTATGGTGTTTACCTGTGGAGAAAGAACGTTTCGTCTGGAAAGAGGCTTCGGAAAATTTGCAAAAGCGCCTATTCTTGTCTGTAAAACAGACGGAGAGATGCTTTCCGTGGAGCATGGAGATTTGGACATGCTTCTGGGAGGCATTACAGAGAATGTTTATGAAAATACAGTTTCTGTCGGACAGGCAAAAAGCCGGACGGAAGAGGGACTTTTAAAAGAAATCCGTGATTACCTGTCTGAATTTCAGGGGACAGGAGACTTTCGCTTTCATCCGGAACAGGCAGTGGAGATTTTAAAGAAGCGCAGGAAAGAGTTGGAGCAAAAGGAGAGGGAAGCTCTTGCAGAAAAGGAAAAGCAGGAGAGGGAAAGTGCTTTAAAAATTCATCTTGAGGAAGAGGAAATAGAAAATATTCAGAGAAAATTAAAAGAGAAGCTTTCAGGGGATGCTTCTGCAAGAGAAGTACGAGAGAGGGGAAAAGGAAAAATCATTCTTTTGGCAATATTACTTTTAGTCGGAGCAGTGTTGGGCGTATGGGTTTGGAAAAGCCCGATAATGGCGATTGTACTCTCGCTTTTGCTGTTTGGAATGTATTTTGGACTGTCCTATCTGTTGTCACAAAAAAGGAAAAGGGAGCAGCAAGCTGCGAAAAAAGCTAAAACAGAAGAACGGAGAAGATTTTTAAAAGAAAGCCTTCAGGAGCGGCAAATGAAGCTTGAAAATCTGAAAGAAGAAGCAGCAGAGAGAAAACATGATTATGATACAATAGAAAAAATACGCAAGGAAATACAGGCTGTTTCTATTGCAGGAGCTAAGATAAAAGAGGCAGCAGGAAATCTTCAGAAGCTTACAGGTCAAAAACTACAAGATGAAATCTCAGAAATTTTTGCACAGATAACAGAAGGGAAATATAAAAGAGTTCTTTTGACAGAAAATTTTGAAATTTATCTGGATACAGGAGAAAAATACCTTCAGCTTTATCAGGTGAGTTACGGAACAGCAGAACAGATCTATTTGGCGCTTCGGCTGGCATGCGGTACAATCTTATGTCAGGAGGAGGAGCTTCCTCTTATTCTTGATGAGACTTTTGCCATGTATGACGAAAAACGCCTGATACAGGCTTTGAAATATATTAGTCAAAGAAAATCTCAGGTAATCTTATTCAGCAGCAATAAACGGGAAATACAGGCTTTAGAGAAGGCAGGAATACCTTTCTATTTATCAAAGCTTTCATGAAAAGAGCCCCGGCAATACAGCCGAGGCTCTTTTCTGTTAGAAAGGAGGTGTTGACTCCGATATAGTATGAAGAAAAAATTAGCAATGATAATGATGTTTAAAATGTGTATTTTCATATTCTTCCATTTTAATCTTCACATAATTCCATGCCGTATGAATTGCAGGTGCCAGACCAGCAATTAACAAAACCACAGTTACAAGGCTGATATCCTGTGTAACCTGATAAACATAGCCGGCATACAAAATTGCAAATAACGCAGTACAAACACTTAAAATAGGGATAAAATTTATCTTTCATAGTGGCACCTCCTGACGCTGAAAAATATATGAACTTTTCTTTTATTATAATCCTAAAATCTGTTAATTTCAAGATAAGATTTTATTTTTTCAGACTTTCGCTATGTTTTTTCAGGAGTTTATTGATACGTTCAACAGGGTTCAAAAGTTTGCTGATAGAACCGTCATGATTTAAAGTATCAATAATTAAGGCAATATATTTACTCATATCACAGTTTACATAATAAGGTTTTTCCAACAGCTCATCTGTCTGGTATACCAGATTGGTAGTGAGCAGACGGTCAAAAGTACCTTCCTTGTAAGCCTTGTCAAATCTTTCCAAACCGTTGGTGAAAAGACCAAAAGTGGAGCACATAAAGATTTTCGCAGCGCCTCTTTGTTTCAGGAGTGCAGCTACCTCTAACATACTGTCACCGGAGGAAATCATATCATCGATGATAATCATGTTTTTTCCGGAAACGTCAGCGCCTAAGAACTCGTGAGCAACAATAGGGTTTCTTCCGTCTATGATTGTGGAATAATCACGGCGTTTATAGAACATACCCATATCTACGCCAAGTACATTTGCAAGGTAAATCGCACGTCCCGTACCGCCTGCATCAGGGCTGATAACCATTAAATGGTTGCTGTCAACAGCCAAATCAGGCTCTGCACGAAACAGTCCTTTGATAAACTGGTAAGCCGGCTGAACTGTTTCAAAGCCGTGGCGAGGGATTGCATTCTGTACACGAGGGTCGTGAGCGTCAAAAGTAATGATGTTGTCTACACCCATATTAGTCAGCTCCTGAAGCGCCAGAGCGCAGTCTAAAGACTCTCTGCCTGTTCTTTTGTGCTGGCGGCTTTCATAGAGAAACGGCATAATTACGTTTACTCTGCGGGCTTTTCCTCCTACGGCAGCGATAATTCTCTTTAAATCCTGAAAATGGTCATCCGGTGACATGTGGTTTTCCTGTCCGCAAACCTTGTAAGTAAGGGAATGGTTACATACATCTACCATGAGGTAAAGGTCATCACCACGTACTGACTCACCCAGAACACCTTTGGCTTCTCCTGAGCCAAAACGAGGAGTCTGTGCATTTACTAAATAGGACTCTCTTTGATAGCCTTCAAATTTCAGGTCATTTTTTTCCTGATGGTCTCGGTCTTTTCTCCAGTTCACAATGTAATCGTTTACCTTGTTTCCCAGCTTTTCACAGCTTTTTAACGGAATAATACCAAGACGTCCCACAGGAAGGGAATCTAAAGGGGTTGCAGTTTTTGGTGGCATTGGTGACATTTTCATTTTCCTCCTAAAAGTCTTTTTTGAATTCTTATGTCATTTCCGACCAGCTTCAGCATGGTGTAGTTGCTGGTGACTCTGGAAAAGGTTCTTTCTGAATAGGTATCCAGAAAAATCTTCCATAGTAAGATTGGTAGAAATAACAGTTGATTTTTTATTGATAATTCGCTCATTGATGCAGCAAAAGAGCTGAGAAGAAATAAAGCTGTTGGTAAGCTCTGTGCCTAAGTCATCAATAATGAGCAAATCACAGTCGAAAACAAATTGTGCCATATCGGCGGCTTCTGCGTCCTTTTCAAAGGCATTTTTAGACAACAAATCAAATAAATCGAAAGAAGTAAAATATAAAACAAAAAATGAACGGTCTAAAAGTTCTTTTGCAATACAGTGGGTAAGATAAGTCTTTCCCACACCGGTATCTCCGTAAATAAGGAGATTATTGCCAGAGGGGAAGTCGTCAATAAAATCCCATGATTTTTCATAAGCATTTTTCGCAGAGTCTAAAGAAGTAATTCCGCTGGAAGCATCTGTAAAATCAGAAGAATAATAATCAAAAGAAAAATGACTGAAATTCTCTGTGTTCAAGATGCTTCGGATATTAGACTGGGTATACAGTAAATCAACGGCAGCCTTTTGGAAGCAGGCACATTTTTCAGAACCGATGTAGCCGGTATCCTTGCAAAGAGGACAGTCATAGTGCATATCCAGATAATCCTTAGGATAACCGTTTTGTGCAAGAATTGCTGCACGTTCCTTGGAAAGCTGCTGTATTTTTTCAGAAAGATTAAAGTCCTCCTCTTTTACAGCGCCAAGGACAATGCGGGCTTTTAAAAGTCCAAGAGCTGCAATTTCCTTGCGGATTTCTGCCAGTCTGGGCATTTTTTCTTCTGCCTGTGCAATTCGTTCACTTTGTTCATGCTTATGAAGAAGCTGCTTTTGATTATAGCTGCGCATAAGTGCGTCATATTGAAAGTTTTTAAGTGACACAGTAAATCTCCTTACCTTATTTGTTCAGAAGTTGTTTTTCAAGCTCTGCCATGTTGTAATTTCGCTGATGGAAATTGTTAAATTTATTCTTTGACGGAGCAGGCTGAGGTTTGGATGCCGTAGTTTTGGCAGCCTTTTTCTGCTGGAAGCTCTGGTCTAAAGCATCGATATCAGATAAATGATGAACACCCTTTTTAAACCAGCTTTCTAAAATACTGTCAGCATAAGAAAAGCTTGCTTTTCCCGTTGCAAGAACTGTGCGATTACATGCTTCGGAGATAATTTCCAGCGTAAATCCATACTGGTTCAGCCATAAATTCATGTATTGGATTTCCTTATCCAGAGGATTTCGGTTTTTAATACCAAAAGCTCTTAATATAGTAAAATAATTTTTGTTATAGAGGTTTGTTTCCTCTTTTGCTTCGGTGACGGTGGTAATATTCTGCTCTGCCCAAGCAAGCCCCACCTTCTTAATATATGCCATACTGGTGCTGCCCTTAGACACGCAATATTCAATCAGGTATTCCAGCAGGTCTGAAGAAAGCTTTACCTCGTCATATAAATAGAGTAAAGTCTGCATATCGGTAGGGGAAAGATTTTTTCCCAGATATTGTTCCGCAATGAACAGAAGCTGCCGCACTTCACTGTTATTTTTCAGCTCTTTGACTTTATCCGGTGTAAGTGAAAAATCGGCGGATACTGTTTTTTCCGCAGTGACTGCAGTTTCATTGAGCGAATCTTGCTTTTCCTTTGGAGAATGAAATACAATTTCCCCCAGATTTCCGTTTCCGTCAAAAACAATGTCCAGCACACCGCAGTTTTTCCAGTAGCGGAGAGCTCTCTGAATATCTGCCTCTGTACAATTAAAAGCATCAGCGATAGAGGATAAATTTAATGCAGTTCCTTTTCCGGATGCGTGACGCAGAAGATAGAGATAAATTTTAACAAATTCTCCATTAGCGGACGGCATATAAAAATCCAGAAAAGAATTAGAAATAAAGGTAAATTCCTCCGGAAAGCTGTTATAAACTTTAAATTGTCCCATGTTACACTTCCTTTACGTTTCCATACTATCTTTATAATCATGTTCAGTATAGCACAGAACTTTTGAAAAGAGAACCAGCTTTTTTTTTGACAGCAAAAAACACAAGAGGATAAAGAAATTTGTGGGAAATGTGGATAATGTGGATAAAAAAGTGGATGGCTTTTTATTGCAAACCTAAAATTGTCGAAAAAATAAGGAATTTAACATATTTTTGCTTCAACTGCTGTCGAATTATGTCAACTATATAATGCACAAAAAATCCACATGCTCAGGGGTATGAACATGTGGAAGACTTAGTGGATAGTGTGGATAACTCTATTGACCAAGGATACTTTCGCCGATTTTATACACATCTCCGGCACCCATAGTTATCAACACATCTCCGTTGATACAATTTTCTAATAAAAATGCTTCAATTTCATCAAAAGTAGGGAAATAATAAGCTTTTCCGCCTCTTTCGTTGATTTTGTCACATAAGTCAGAGGAAGAAACTCCCAGATTATCCGTTTCTCTGGCAGCATAAATATCTGCTAAAATTACACGCTCTGCGGTTGCAAGCACATCTGCAAATTCATCCATCAGGGCTTTTGTACGAGTGTAAGTATGAGGCTGGAATACACACCATGTTGTTTTATGCGGATAATTTGCGGCTGTTTTTAAGGTTGCCGCAATTTCTGTCGGATGATGTGCATAGTCGTCAATAATTGTGACGCCGGCTACTTTCCCCTTGTACTGGAAACGGCGGTCTGTTCCGCCAAAATGCAGAATTCCACGTCTTACAGTATCTAAGTCAAAACCAACCTTCTCACCTAAGGCGATGGCAGAGAGAGCATTGGATACATTGTGAAGTCCGGGTACGGCAAGAGAAAATCTGCCGATACACTGCCCTTTATGCAGACAGTCAAAAGAAGCGTGTGCTGTTTCATCAAAAGTAATATTTGCCGCAGTGTAGTCCGCAGCTTTTTCCAGTCCATAAGTAATGACTTCACACGGAAGCTTGTCAGTGATTTCTTCTACATTTGGAATATCGCCGTTAATAATCAAAGTACCGTCGGCAGGAAGCTTTTCTGCAAATAAACGGAAAGAGTGGCGAATGTCATCCAAATCCTTAAAGAAATCCAGATGGTCCGCATCAATGTTTAAAATAATGCTGATTTTCGGGAAAAAGCTTAAAAAGCTGTTTGTGTATTCACAGGCCTCAGTTATAAATGTTTCGGAATTTCCTACACGGATATTTCCATGAATGGCAGGAAGAATACCGCCTACGGAAATCGTTGGGTCAGCCTCAGCCTCTAAAAGTACGTGAGAAATCATAGAGGTCGTGGTTGTTTTGCCGTGAGTTCCTGCTACTGCAATGGGAAGACGGTAATTTTTCATAATCTGTCCTAAAAGCTCTGCACGGGTAATCATAGGAATACCTTTTTCTTTGGCACAGGCAAATTCCGGATTATCCTCGTGAATTGCCGCTGTGTATACCACAAGGTCAATAGCGTCTGTAATATTAGAAGCTCGCTGGCCGATATAAATTTTTGCCCCTTTTTCTTCCAAATGCTGAGTAAGTTCAGAGACTTTGGAGTCAGAACCGGAGATTGGGAAAGCTTCTCCCAAAAGTATTTCCGCAAGTCCACTCATACTGATACCGCCGATACCAATGAAATGGATGTGAAGCGGTTTATGAAAATCAATCTGATACATAATAATCCCTTCTTTAAAATATATTTTATTTCCTATTATAATCAAGTTTCTTTAAAATGGAAACCCCTTATTTGAAAAACGGCTGTAAAGGATAGGTAAAATGTAACAAAAAGTATAAAAATGTCGAAAAAAAATTGGTAAATATGTTCACATTTTAGATGCAGTGTGATATAATGGTAGCATCATAGAAAGATACAAGAGGTGATGGCATGATTAAGAAAGAGATGATTGCGATGCTTCTGGCCGGCGGTCAGGGCAGCAGACTTGGCGTTCTCACTGCAAAGGTAGCAAAACCGGCAGTAACCTTTGGAGGAAAGTACAGAATTATCGACTTTCCACTAAGCAACTGTATCAATTCAGGTGTAGATACAGTTGGTGTACTGACCCAGTATCAGCCCTTGCGCTTGAACACCCATATTGGTATAGGAATCCCATGGGATTTGGATAGAAATGTAGGAGGAGTTTCCATTTTACCTCCTTATGAAAAGAAAACAAATACAGAATGGTATACAGGTACAGCAAATGCAATTTATCAGAACTTGGCATATATGGAGAATTTTAATCCTGACTATGTGTTAATTCTGGGCGGTGACCATATCTATAAAATGGATTATGAAATTATGCTGGATTTCCACAAGGCAAATAAGGCGGACGTGACCATAGCATGTATGCCGGTGCCGTGGGAAGAGGCATCCAGATTTGGTTTGGCAATTACAGATGAAACAGGAAGGATTACTGAATTTGAAGAAAAACCTGCGGAGCCTAAGAGTAATCTTGCTTCTATGGGAATTTACATTTTCAGCTGGCCTGTTTTAAAAGAAGCGCTGATTGCCTTAAAAGACCAGTCAGGCTGCGACTTTGGTAAACACATTCTTCCATATTGCAAAGATAAGGGACAGAGATTGTTTGCTTATGAATACAACGGATATTGGAAAGATGTAGGTACCTTAGGTTCTTATTGGGAAGCAAACATGGAGCTTATTGATATTATTCCTGAATTTAATTTATATGAAGAATTCTGGAAAATATACACAAAGGGTGATGTAATTACTCCACAATATATCGCCGCAGACGCTGTTGTAGAAAAGAGTATTATCGGAGAAGGAACAGAGGTTTACGGTGAAGTACATAATTCTGTAATCGGCGCAGGCGTTACCATTAAAAAAGGAGCGGTTATTCGTGACTCCATTATTATGAAAGGGACAATCATCGGAGAACATGATGTGATTGACAAAGCCATTATTGCAGAAAACGTAACAGTGGGCGATAACGTAGTCATGGGTATCGGTGAAGAAGTGCCGAATAAAATTAAACCAAACGTATACTCCTTTGGGCTGGTAACAGTGGGAGCAAATACAGTAATTCCATCCAATGTCAGCATTGGAAAAAATACAGCGGTTGTAGGTGTAACTGCACCTGAGGATTATCCGGATGGAATATTGGACAGCGGAGAAATTTTGAATAAGGAAGGTGAGACAGAATGAGAGCAATAGGTATTATTCTTGCCGGCGGCAATAATTACAGAATGAAAGAATTGTCAAATAAGAGAGCGATTGCAGCTATGCCCGTAGCGGGAAGCTACCGCAGCATCGACTTTGCTCTTAGTAATATGTCAAACTCCCATATTCAAAAGGTAGCAGTATTGACACAGTATAATGCGAGGTCCTTAAACGAGCATTTAAGCTCCTCAAAATGGTGGGATTTCGGAAGAAAACAAGGCGGTTTGTTTACTTTTACTCCTACCATTACACCGGATAACAGCTTTTGGTATCGTGGCACGGCAGATGCCATTTACCAAAATCTGGATTTTCTGAAAAACAGTCATGAGCCGTATGTGGTAATTGCTTCCGGTGATTGTGTGTACAAGCTGGATTATAATAAGGTTTTGGAATATCACATTGCCAAAAGAGCGGATATCACTGTTGTATGTACAGATGTGAACGATGAAGATGCTACTCGTTTTGGCTGTGTTAAAATGAATGAGGACTGCAGAATTGAAGAATTTGATGAAAAACCAATGGTAGCGCAGTCTAATACGGTTTCTACCGGTATTTATGTTATCCGAAGAAGACAGCTTATCGAGTTAATTGAAAAATGCGGTATGGAAGGTCGTCATGACTTTGTTAAAGATATTTTAATCCGTTATAAAAATCTGAAACGTATTTATGGCTATAAGATTAATTCTTATTGGAGCAACATCGCTACGGTAGAGTCTTACTACAAGACAAATATGGATTTCTTGAAGCCGGAAATCAGAGATTATTTCTTCCGTCAGTATCCGGGAGTACAGTCTAAAATTGATGACTTGCCACCGGCAAAATATAATCCGGGTTCATCTGTGAAAAACAGTTTGATTTCCAGCGGATGTATCATCAACGGTACGGTAGAAAATTCTGTATTGTTTAAGAAAGTTTTTGTTGGCAATAATTGTGTGATTAAGAATTCTATTATTTTAAACGATGTATATTTAGGGGATAACACACACATTGAGAACTGTATTGTGGAAAGCAGGGATACTATTCATGCAAATTCCTATTACAGCGGAGAAGACGGTATCAAAATCGTAGTTGAGAGGAATGACCGCTATGTTCTTTAGGCAAAATGCCTGAGTGGAACAGACTCCAAAATAAAAGACAGAAAAATACGACTGCAAAAGGCGGCAATGAAAGGGGAAGGACATTATGAACATCACAGATGTAAGAGTAAGACGTGTAGCAAAGGAAGGCAAAATGAAAGCAGTGGTTTCTATTACCATTGATGAAGAGTTTGTAGTACATGACATCAAGGTTATTGAAGGCGAAAAAGGACTGTTTATTGCTATGCCAAGCCGCAAGGCAACAGATGGAGAATATAGAGATATCGCACATCCGATTAACTCAGCAACCAGAGAAAAGATACAGAATATTATTCTGGAAAAGTACGAACAAGTATTGGCGGAGGAGCCTGTGGAAGAGGCAGAAAATTAGATATATAGTCTGAGACTGGGGAAGTTCCCCAGTCTTTTTATTCCATAAGAAATTACGCTCTATGAGATTTTTTTAACAGGGAGCTGTAATTGTGTAATATGTTCTGTTTCGTCTGAAGAAATATGAATATCTACCCACAGTAGTTCCAATAATTCACCATGGACAGTGAGATGGTGCTTTTTAGCATACTCTGCCAGTTTCAGTCCCCATTGAGTGCTTTGGGAATAACTGCCTCGGTAGGTGACACAAAGATAGTCTCCTCCGGGAATGAAATTCTCACCTTGCTCGTCAATAAGAAACACAGATTGATAGGAAAGAACTTTTTTATCCTGCAGGGCAGACAGGGAAATCCTGGTTCCAATTTGATTGCTTCCAATGATATACAGTCTGTCTTTGTCCAGGTTAATAAGACGCTCAATCAGAATGTCCATTTCTTCAGCAGCATGATAACCTTCGGACAGATTGTGACAGCGGCGGGGAGGCAGTGTGATTTGTTCAATTTTATAAAGTGGAAGAGTCTGGGCACAGCGTATGGTATTTAGTCGCTGTGCTACATTTTTTTGTAGTTTTTGGAGATACTGCATTTGCTGTTGGATTACTTCTTGTTCTTCTTCTAAAAGTTTTAAGGAAGATGAAGTAGTGTGATTTTCCAAATATTCTCGGATTTGCTCCATAGTAAAGCCTATGGAGCGGAGATCACGGATTACATTTAATCGCCAAATATCATGTATACTGTAATGGCGGTAGCCGGATTCAGAACGCTCTGGCTGTATTAAACCAATTTCTTCGTAATAGCGTATAGAATCAACTCCAATTTTATACAATTTAGAAATTTCTCCGATTTTAAAATACTGTTTCATTATTTATATTCTCCTGCTTGACTCTAGTATAATACTAGAGTTTATAATGGGTTCAGAATTA
>ENA-OQCB01000519-OQCB01000519.1-human-gut-metagenome-genome-assembly--contig:-NODE-519-length-17878-cov-3.723114_pt1 | contig 17878 bp, 13 predicted proteins | sample MGYA00242493_ERZ504568 | MGnify/ENA primary metagenome ERZ504568 (study PRJEB26092, sample SAMD00036229) | human gut metagenome | host: Homo sapiens | study: EMG produced TPA metagenomics assembly of...
ATGCTAAATCGGAGTCCAAGATATCCAGTATGAATTTAAAAATCATTTTTTGATTGATGCTGCTCTGTTATATCAAGCGAGGAGAGTGAACATCGCTTTTCAAGAACAAGGGTTTGATCCTGATATTAATTATGGCGAGCAGCAGCCGGGCGGCGCTATTTATGATAATACAAAATTATTTAACGGACTATCTTTGAATGTTGTCGCCGGTTATAAACTATGGAGAGGGCTAAAGGCCGGAATTGGAGTGGAACCGACAGTTTATTTCAATACGAAAGCCAAAGCCAATTTGGAAGATAATAAATTCGATATTCCTCTTGTTGTGAAAGTCGGTTATGATTTCAACTGGTTTCAGGTCGACCTGTCTTACAAAAATGGATTTAAACGGATTTATTGGAATCATGTAGTCGGCAATACGGAAACAAGGGACCTTCAATTATCGATTTTTGTCCCGATTTTCAAATAATATTGCCGGAATACGGGCAACCTTTTTAGGGGTAACTGCTTGTGTCCGGATAAAGAGTCAGAAATAAACGATATAATCTCTTTTATGTAACTTCTTGTTGAAAAACACGATTCCCATTGAATACAGGTCGATTGTTACCGTTACTTCGGGATGACTGCATACTTTCTGCCAGAACTCGCGCATTTTGCGGCTGGCTTTGATACCTTCGAAGACAAAAACCGTATCGCCGTGCACATGTTTTAGACAGGTCTCAAACAGCCAGCTATTGTTTTGCTGCTCATACAGGGTATTGAAAAAGACAAAATCGAGTTGCTCCATGTCTTTCAAGGCTTTCGGGAGTAAATCTTTATATCCTCCGACACGCAGGTCGACTGGGTTACGGGCGGCTTTGCTGAAAGCGATACGGGCGATGGAGGCAAACTCCGGTACGTTTTCCAGAGCGATACATTTCAGATCGGATGCATATGAAGTCAGATACAAAGTGGACAGGCCCATAGAGGGGCCAATCTGAAGGATATGCTTCGATTTGAAATAGTTGGCAAGACGGAAAAGCAAGGCGCCGTGCTTGGGCCGTATCGCTTCGCGTTCGACAATCCGGCCGATCGTGCGGCGGCGCATCTTCCCCTTTTGCTGGCGGTCGGGATAAGTGATCTCGCCATTCTGGAAAAGCAGTTGCTTACGGATCAGTTCGATGTCGTAGAAGCTATAGTATTGGCAACGCTCCTCGATCACTTTCGTGATCAGGTTGAAGACAAAGGGGGAATGAACCCCGAAGCCTTTGCGGTAACGGATGCCTCTATATAAAAGTATGCCTTTTCTTAGTGAATTAGCTTTGGGGATAATGCGCATGATTTATGATTTTAGATTTATGATTTATGATTTATGATTTGTGAACCTCGATCATAAATCATAAATCTAAAATCATAAATCGTTAACTCTGCAAAGTTAATCATTTTCATGAAACATATCCATGATCTTTCCGCTAAGCTGCAAAAGGGAGATTTCGCATATCTTGGTGGAATATTCGGCGATGGATTGGCGCTCTTCTGCTTCCAGCAGGCTGTTCTGGGCTTCACGCAATTCGATACCGGACAGGTCGCCCAGTTTATAGCGGTCGATCGCAATCCGGTAGTTTTCCTGTGCCGCGACCAAGTTCTCTTTTTCCAGGCTCCACAAGTCCAGGTTGTTGCGATAAGCCATCCAGAAGTTGCTCATATCGGCCCGCAATCCCAGTTCGAGTTCTTGTGTGCGCAATTCTTGGTTCTGAATCTGTATCCGGGCATTCCGTTGTTCGCGTTTCCGGTTGAAACCGTCGAATACGTTGATGCCGACCGTCACCCCGTAGTTGAGGCCGAGGCGGCGCTGGAGGTCGGTCGTTCCTACCTCGTACCAGTTCGCCGTGTAGCCGTATCCGGCATTCAATTTGACATACGGATAGTTACGGCTCTTGATCTTTTTGTAGTCCAACTCGGAAATCACCTGGTTCTTCTTGGCGATCAGCAGAGATGAATTGGAGGTAAGCGTGCTTTTCCATAGTTCCACTTCATCTAAAAACGGGTTGGGGGTAATCAGGGAGTCCTTGATCAGTACTTGTTCCTCCACATCCTCCAATGCCATCAGCCGGTTCAGGCGGATACGTGAAGTATGCACTTGTTCCAACTGGTTCAGGACGTTGGAGCTGTCGGCATTGAAGTCGACTTGCGCTTGTTGGAGGTCCAGGCGGGACATCGAGCCGATATAATACCGCTCTTCCACGATACGCAGACGTTCGCGGGACAGTTCGAGCGTGGAACGGAGGTTGCGGAGGCGGATCTTCTGGCGGATCAGGTTGTAGTATTCGCTCGAAAGGTCGGCAACGAAATCCTCGATTGTCATTCGGGTGTTCAATTCTCCCAAGTTTTGTAACTCTTTCAGTTTTTCGTAAGTGGCCTGTATGCCTAATCCGTCGAAGACGGTCCAGTTCACATTCAGGCCGATGTCTGCCGTCTCGTTGTGGATGCCGTTCGTTTTTTCTGTCGTTCCGTCGGACAACTTGTTATTGTTATTGTTAAGCGTGCCGCTAAAACCACTGCTTAGGTCGACGGTCGGCAGGTAGCCGGCATTGCCGGGAGTGGCGTTGTTGTCGCTGATCTGCTGTTCGTTACGGATGATGCGGATGGAATAATTGCGTTCCAATCCGGTCTGGATGCAGTCGTCCAGGCTGAACACCCGTTGCGCCTCGGCCGGGACGACCGTAAATGCTATACATATTAATAAAAGAAACCTCTTCATCCTCAATTGCCTTATTTCTTAATTTTTAATTCTTGATTATTAATTTTCGATTGTCTGTCCGTAGAAATAAAGCTGTACATCGCCGGGACGATAAACAGGGTAAGGAATGTCGAAACGATCATACCGCCCACTACGGCGATACCCATCGCGATACGTCCTTGTGCCCCTTCGCCCGAAGCATATACGAGCGGAACCAATCCTAAGATCGTCGAAATACTGGTCATCAGGATCGGCCGCAGACGTTGTGTGGAAGCCGAGCGGATCGCTTCCGCCATGCTCAGTCCCGCTTCCTGGCGCTGGTTGGCAAACTCTACGATCAAAATACCGTTTTTTGCCACCAGACCGATCAGCATGATGATACCGATCTGACTGAATATATTCATGGTTATATCTGAATAGCTCATAAAGATCAACGCCCCTGCAATAGCTAAGGGAACCGTGAACATCACGACCAACGGGTCTTTGAAACTCTCGAACTGCGCGGCCAGGACCAGATAGATCATGAACAGTGCGAGGATCATGGCAAACATCAGGCTGGACGAACTTTCACGGAACTCTTTCGATTCGCCCGACAGGGCCGTACGGAAACTGTTGTCCAACGTCTCCGAGGCGATACGGTCCATTTCGTCCAGACCGTCACCGATCGTATAGCCCTTGTTGAGGCCGCTGGAAACCGTTGCCGACACAAAGCGGTTGTAACGATACAACTGAGGCGGGGCAACGTCTTCTTTCAGCGTGACGAGGTTGTCCAGCTGGATCATCTCTCCGGCATCGCTGCGGACATAAATGGATTTCAGGTCCAACGGCGTGTTGCGCTGTTGACGGTTGATCTCGCCCAATATCTGATACTGTTTCCCGTTCATGTAAAAATATCCCATACGCTGGCCGCTCAACGCATATTGTAGTGTCTGGGCAATCGTGCGGGTGCTGACACCCAATGAAGAGGCTTTGTCGCGGTTGATCTCGATACGGGCTTCGGGTTTCGTAAACTTCAGGTTTACATCCGCCATTTGGAACACCGGGCTTTCGCTTACCTTCTGCATAAAAGCGGGCAAATATTCCTGTAGTTTCTCTAAGCTGGTCGCCTGTAAGACATATTGTACGGGCATACCTGCGCGACGTCCCCCGAAAGTTGACTGTTGCTGGACGAAAGCACGTGCTTCTGTCTTGCCGCGTACATTCTTCGACAGCACGTCGGCAATCTCCATCTGCGAACGCTCACGATCTTTGATGTCGGGGAGCAAAACGGTGATATATCCGTTGCTGTTATTCGCACGAACCGTCAGGGCTTGCCGCTCGGGAGCCAGCGTGTCGGCCATGGCGGCCACTTGGTCCGTAAAGTCGCGGATGAACTCGAAAGTAGCCCCTTCTTGTGCGCGTATATTGATCGAAATGGATGAACGGTCTTCCAATGGAGAAAGCTCGGAGCGGATGGTCCGCCAGAAATAACCGATGGAACCGAAAAGGATCACGACAATCGGTATGGACCACCACTTATGGTTCAGGAATGCATTCAGCGACTTCGCATAGATATTGTTCATGCCTTCGAAGAACGGTTCCGTTTTCGTGTACAGCCAGCCTTTGTTCTCGCGTTTTCTCAGTAGCTTGGTCGCCAACATCGGCGTAAAGGTCAAAGCCACAAAGGAAGATATTGTTACGGAGCCGGCGATCACGATACTGAACTCCTTGAACAAGCGTCCTGTCATACCTTCCATAAAGACAATCGGGAGGAATACGGATACGAGTGTTACCGTTGTAGATACGACGGCGAAGAATATCTCTTTCGCCCCGTCTATACCGGCCTCTTTCGGTTCCATTCCCTGCTCGATGCGGACGTAGATGTTCTCTGCCATCACGATCGCGTCGTCCACCACCAATCCGACCGAGAGCACTACTGCCAACATGGTCAGCACATTGATGGAGAACCCGGAGACGATACATCACAAAGAATGCTCCGACCAATGATACGGGGATGACGACTACCGGGACAAGCGTCACGCGCCAGTCGCGTAGGAACAGGAAGATAATCAATACCACGAGTAGGAAAGCCACATAGATGGTTTCCTCCACTTCTGCGATGGAAGCCCGGATGAAGCGGGTATTATCGTACACCATTTCGACCGTTACGTCTTCCGGCAGGTCTTTCTTCAACTGCTCGATACGTTGGTAGGCTTCATCGGCAATTTCGATCTGGTTGGCGCCCGGTTGCGGGATGATGACGTCGATAACCATCGGTTCGCCGTTCTTGCGCATCACGCTTCGCAAATCTTCCGGGCTCACCTCGGCTCGCCCTACGTCTTGGAAGCGGATGATATTGTCGCCGTCACGCTTGATGATCAAATCATTGAATTCCGTTGCCGTATGCATCAGTCCTAACGTACGGATAGACAAGTCGATCGTGTTCCCTTCAATGCTGCCGGAAGGAAGCTCGACATTTTCGGCGTCCACCGCGTTCTTCACATCCAGCGGGGTAACTCCGTAGCCGGCCATTTTGATCGGGTCCAGCCACAAGCGCATGGAGTAACGCTTTTGTCCCCAGATGTCCACGCCACTCACGTTCGGAATGGTCTGAAGCCGTTCCTTCACCGTCAGTTCGGCGATTTCACTCAGCTCCATCAACGAGCGCTTGCTGCTTCGAATACCGATTTGCATGATCGGGGTAGCGTCGGCGTCTGCTTTTGATACCGTCGGCGGGTCACAGTCGCGAGGCAGGTAACGTTGGGCACGCGAAACTTTGTCGCGTACGTCGTTGGCCGCCGTTTCCAGGTCGACCGAGAGTTCAAACTCTACTGTGATACGGCAACTGCCCTGGCTACTGACGCTACTTAGCGAGCGAATGCCGGGAATACCGTTGATATTCTGTTCGAGCGGCTCCGTGATCTGGTTCATGATGACTTCGGCATTGGCTCCCGGATAGGTTACGTTGACCGAAATGATCGGGTTGTCCACACTTGGAAACTCACGGACACCTAAGAACTTATAACCGATCATCCCGAACAACAGAAGGATGATCGTCATCACGGTCGAGAGTACCGGCCTCTTTATGCTGATTTCAGAAATATTCGCCATGCTGCTTCGTTACTTCAGGTTATCGATCGATACTTTCATTCCTGTACGAAGCTGCATCACGCCGGATGTAATCACCGTGTCGCCCAAGTTCAGCCCTTTCAATACCTGGACCTGGCTTTCTGTACGGAGCCCTAAGATAATCTCGGCAGGTTCGGCCACGCCGCTCTTATACAGGTAGACGATGTTCTTTCCCATTTCCGGGATCAGTGCCTCGCTGGGGATCGCCAATGCGTCTTTTATGTCACGGCGGGTAATTTCGACAGATGTATAGCGTCCCGGCACGATCGACTCGTCCCGGTTCGGATAGGTTGCACGCACTTTCAGCGAGCGGGTTGCTTCGTCGATTTTACTTTCTACGGCATAAACGGTTGCTTTGTAGTCTTGCATCATGCCGACAGACGAGTTCATCCTGAACACGATCGGCGTACCGTCTTTGATGTCGGCAGAATAGCGTTCGGGAACGGAAAACTCGATTTTCAGGGGAGATATTTTTGTCAGCTTGGTGATAACGGTCGAGGGAGAGGCATAGGCGCCTTCGCTGACGTTGCGGAGGCCGATAATCCCGTCGAACGGCGCCCGGAGTTCGGTCTGGGCGATGTTGGCTTTTACCAGTTCGATGTCTGCCATTAGCTTTTCATATTCGGTAGCCACCTGTTCATAGGCCTCCTGGCTGACCGCGTCTTTTTCCAAAAGCGTATGCTGGCGGTACACACGGTCCTTGGCTAAAGGCACCTGCGCTTCCAACTTCTTCAGTTCCGCCTGTAATGGCTTGTCGTTGATCTTGGCAAGTAGGTCACCGGATTTCACATGCGTACCTTCCGTAAAATAGATGGCCACGATCTTGCCCGACGATTCGAACGAGAGGTCTACCTCTTCATCCGGGATCGTACTGCCGGTTACAATGGTCTTATCGGTAAGGGACTGATATTTCAGCACTTCCGCATTAATATTCAACACTTGTTTCCGAACTTGGCTTCCGGCTGGCGGAACCACTTCGGCAGCATCTTTTGATGCTTTCATACGGCTTTTAATCTGCGGGTAAGCGATCATCCCGGCAATCATCAAAACAATCGCAGCCGTCACGCTCCACTTCACTCTCTTCGTCATATTTTCCAGGTATTCTACTTAAAAACACTTATCGACACGTAAATATACACAAGTACGCGGAATTATAGACGGATTAGGTGCAAAAAGGTTTAATGGATAGCATTTTTTATTTTAGTCCGGCAGAAAAAAAACAGCAAGGACCTTCACAGGCACTTGCTGCCAAACACAAATTATGTTGAAAATCGTTTAGTCTTCCGTGATAACTGAAAACTCAGCAATTCCAACACGTTTTACGTTATCAACAATTCGTGTTGCCTTAAAAACTAATTTTTTGCCCTTGACAGGAGCAAAATGTATTTCTTGTTCAATCGGGTTATGTTTGATGTTTGAGAACTCGCCCGAAGCCACGACCTTTCCATCCACTGACAATTGATAGTTTGAAATATGTCCCTGCGAATCGCGCCCCTGATTAGGGGTGTAAACAAAACCGCTTATCGTATGAGGGGCGGCCAACTCTACTACTATTTCGTTTTTGCCTTCGGGCAGGTAATAGGTGGAATAACCGTTTCCGTCAAACATGAGATTTGTCCGCTCATCGGTAGGGCTGACCACCTTGTAATCGGCTGCTGGTAAGTCGAAACGGCGGATGGCTACAGGACCGGATTTTCCGGACTGCGCATCATAAGTAATCGCTTTGACGGTTCCTTTCTTGTCCAATATAAACGGAACTTCATATTTTGCAGACTGTGCCGTCGGCTCCGTTCCATTCGTCGTATAATAAATGTCGGCTCCTTCGCTTTCCACATCTATATGAACTTCATTTTTCGCATTCCGCGCGATACGCGGCTGTTCCAACAGCGGGGGAGCCAGAAAAGCTTCCACATTATTGATACATAACGGGCCTTTTGCTTCTGTGAAATGAATACGCAAAGCATCTGCCGGAGTCGTTTTAAAGCGGACGATACGTTTGTAACCTACTGTCGAAAGCGTATCGGCTGTTTCCACCGGCAGCCATTTGCCATCCTTTTCCACTTCAAGCGTAAAGGCGCATACACGTTGTCCAAGAGGTATGTACTCTTGAATCAGCACTCGGTTCAGCGAGGTTCCTGTCGGTAATGGGAAGGTTAGCGAACCTGATGTCACCCCATCGGAAGTTGCCCAATAAGAATCCCAGTTGTCGTCCGTCACATTCGATGCCTTATAAGCACCTCCACGGGTTTCGCTTGCCTTAGGCTTGATACCTGCCAACAGATTATCTTTCAACTCTGCCTGGATCGTATGATACCAGTCGACGGCACGCGCCGAATCGACCGGATGAATTTGTCCGCTCAATGCTACCGGGAAGTTCAGCAGGAAGTTGGCATTATGTCCCACACTGCGATAATACAAATCGACCAGATTCGGAACAGTACGAACCTGATGATCTTCACGATGATGATAGAACCATCCCGGACGGATCGATACGTCGCATTCTCCCGGCAACCACTGGTTCCCGTCTTTCATCCCCCATTGGTTTTGTGTATAATGCGTCTCCTTGTCCAACGAATAGGGCGACCAGTTTGTTTCACCGGCCCAACCGGATTCGTTGCCGATCCAGCGGATATCGGGAACCGTTCCGCCGAAGATCATCGCTTCCGGATGTTTCGCTTTGATCATTTCGCGGGCAGTCTCGTAGCCATAATAGGTTTTCGGATCGATCGAACGTGTTTCATTCGTCCCACCGTACCAACCATTTCCTCCGTTCGCCCCGTCAAACCAGAACTCGAACAACGGACCGTAGTTGGAGATCAGTTCGTTGATTTGCTCATGATAGGTCTTCTGGTATCCTTCCCGCCCATATTCGGCATTATGGCGATCCCAGGGAGAGAGGTAAAGCCCGAACTTCAGGCCATGCTTCTTACAGGCATCGGACAGTTCCCGCACCATGTCGCCCTTTCCGTTTTTATAAGGTGAGTTAGAGATATTATAGTCGACCGTCTTGGTTGGCCAAAGGCAAAAGCCGTCGTGGTGCTTAGCTGTCAGGATCACCCCTTTCAGGCCGGCAGCTTTGATGATACGTACCCATTGTTCGCAATCCAGGTCTGTCGGATTGAATGTTTCCGCAGGCGTATTTCCATAGCCCCATTCCAAATCATTGAACGTGTTCAACCCGAAATGCACGAATGCATAATTTTCCATTCTCTGCCATTTGATTTGCTCCGGCGTTGGAACAGGCAAAACAGGTGCAGGTGGCTCTATTTCCTTGCAGGAAAGAAACAACCCGGCAAACATACCGGTGATTAAAAGATTCTTTGTGTTCATGTTGTTATTTTATAAATGAGATTTTCCGGTTTTTCCCTTCTTTTATTCGGGAGACTAATTTGTATGTATCCGTTTTCACCTTCCCCTTGACAAATTCCGGAATATTATACGATTTGGTGAGAAGCGTATAGTAGTCCGTTGATTTTTGGGGTAGGACGAACGGCTTCGAGAGAATGCCTCCTTCACCGACATGAGCAATGAAAGGACGTGTGTATAAGCCATCCAAACGACGACTGCTGAATACCACCCATTTACTGTTGGACGACCAGGAATGATAACTGTCTGTATCAGGACTGTTGGCTTCTTCTGTTGGAACTTGCGTACCTGTGCTCAGGTCAAACATACACAGATCCGCATCTTTATGCCAGATAGGGAATGTCCCGTAAGATGTCGTTGTACAAAGTAGATATTTTCCGTCTGGCGAGACACGGGGAAACAAGATGCTTCGCTGCTCTGTTTCCGCCTGAAAGATCGTGTCGACAACAGAACCGAATGTCCGGCTTTTTGGATCGAAAGAAATACGACAAATGGCTATAGCGAAGGTCACGCAATTCGCCCGGAACCTTCAATGCCGGGCTGAACAAAGTAAAGTTGTTTTCCATCCGGTGAAAACGGTGGGGAATGTTTCAAAATCGCTTTTTGCGAGAACAATGCTTGCGTCGTGACGATTTCCTGTTTTTACTACATCGTAGACGACTACATCCGATGCCTTGTCATATACTTCTGTACGATGTACCGGATGCGTATCCTGAGTTGTATTATTGGTGGAAAAAGCAACAAACTTCCCCGAAGGATGCCAGGAAGGGTAGACCAATGCCGATATCGTCCGATCGGTTTTCGTATCGAGCGTTTCTATCCGGTCGCCATCCACAAACACGGTACAGCCATACTTTGCACGGACATGGAACAGCATTTTATTCGGGTCCTGCATGCAAAACGAATGACAGTTTATGCAATTATTATCCGTCAGGCGGTTTTCCAGAATCGGCTCCTGATCGAAAGAAGCCAGTTCTCGCTGATAGATTCCCATCTCGTTCCACAGCTGGTAACCGGGATCGATCAGGCGGTAAGCGATATACGGATCGACCGGATCTTCCGAAACCCGAATATGAAACGGAAGAAAGGCTTTCCATTTCCCCTTTTCTTCTGTCAGGACAGAGATCTCAACCTGCTTCCCTTTTGCCGCAATTAATAATTTGTTCCAGTCTGCATTGGGAATGGAAAAGGCTCCGTCGGAGGCATAAACGGTAAATGTATATCCTTCGGTTGTAAATACCGCACACGTTTTCCCTTCCGTCCGCACGGCGAAGTTCAAAGGTGCAATCGATTGCGGCACGGTCACGCCGGTATAATCCGGATAGATGGCCGGCAGTTCATCTATCTGTCCGGATACGGCAGGTGGTTGGTTGGAAGAACATCCTCCCAACAGCAAAAGGAATATGCAGAAAAGCAATTGTTTCATTTATTTATCGTATTAAACATATAATAGTACCAATATGTCTTGCCATATTCGGAAGCCAAAGCTACCGCAGGGTTCTGTCCCGAGCGGGAAACGTCCTGCACCTTCTGCATAAAGGCGATCGCTCTGTTTCTTACTTTGATGCTTACTCCATGCTCCAACCAGAAGTGCGGATCATTGGGACTGCAAATTACGATTGCCTCCTGCTGGCATTCCGTCATATCGTGCCAGGCGGAAGAACGGTACAAGCTATCCTGCAAGGTTTTATAAGTTTCAATATCTTTGTTCAACAGTAAAAACGAAGTCAAATACTGCAAGCCGGCTTTATTATCCGGACAAGCCGGAACCAGATGAATCAGAGTACTGACCGGATCTGTATATATTTCGGGTATAAGTGTTTCCGATTTCCAGCAACGGCGTTTCACTCCCAATTCCTTATCATCCTTTATGGCCTGGTCATTATAGAGGAAACGTCGATGATCGGTAGCCCAATCCTTATAATACCAAGTGTTCTCCAATAACCGGATATATTTTTCTGCGACCGGATAAGCACCGGTAATGAGATTGGTTTCCACCAGCCTTTTCAACATTCGGGGATTTCCGGAAGGGTGTGAGCTGACGAAAGCTTCAAAGGCGAACTTCTGTGCCGTACTAATAATTCCCATACAGTAATAGAGGTCGCTATGCAGTTCCGCTGTAAATACCGACTGGTCCCAGCGTAACATCAACGTCTCGATCCCGCGTTGCGGATAATCCAACAACCTTTCCGAAAGTATCCCTTTATGGGCAAGCGCTAAGTTCAAACCGCACATACGGCGCTTGGACAGAGTGGTTTGATTAAACGACGTTATCACCTTATCCCATTCTCCATTGCGAATATAATAGTCTTGTTCGAGATGGTCGATCGTATCTAATCGTCCCCAACGCATAATTCCCTCATAAGCTACGAACCCTATTACCACCCACTGAATCCCGATCCAAATACATTTTTTCTTTAAAGATGTGGGTTCTTTCCATTTTCTTAAATACGCGCCCAATACCATCATAACCGGCAAGGCATACCAGGAATAATAGATCCGGGAAGTGTGTAACATCGGATCATAATAGGCATCCGGTAAAAAAGCGAACTTCAAATTCCTGCTGAATCCTAAATAAGCTCCGATAACAGCAGACAAAATGGCAACAAGCGGATAGACCAAACTTGTATATTTTTTATTTCCATTGGTAAGGAATTCAAACAACAAAGCAGAAAGAGCAAATAAATGAACAACAGGTCCGCCAACCCAATATAATACAGGGATTAAGCAAATTCCGTATATCAACCGAATCTTGGGCTTCAGATTCGTGTACAACCATAAGAAGAATAATAAAAAAAGATAGGCGATCGTTCCTTGTTCTTGATAATCGTAATCCAATTGCATAATAAATAAGGAAAGCCAAGGAAGCAGGCCAACAAAAGGAAGATCGTCCCGCAATGATATTTTTTTTAAAAAGAGAAAAGAAAAAAAGGCAATACCTGTCAGAGTAAGTGCAGCGATAACAGGTCCTATACCTATTACGACATAAAACTGAGAAAGAAACTCTGAAATATAAAGAGCGACACCACCGGCCTGCCCTAACGTAGTAGCTGCGTATTGGTTTGTAAACTGGAACATTTGCAATTGCTCCTTAAAGGGGAACAAATAGCAAAAGGTATAATAAAAGACTGTCACTTGCAAAAGGAACAAGAGAAAACCGGATATTAAGCTTTTATATTTCATATAGATATATAATAAAAAGACAGGAAGGCTATGTCAAAATAATTTTTGACACAGTCCTTTCCTGTCAATTATTTATTATTTCCAACCTGGGTTCTGTTCCAGATTCGGATTCAATGTCAATTCGTCTGTCGGTAATGGGCTTAACCAACGCTTATCGTCGGCAGACCATTTGCGACCTGCATCATTCAAACTTTTGCTCGGATATTGGTACAAATAAGTTTTACCTTGATATTCAATAACCGGACGACCATCTTCACCTCCAAATGTGATATTTCCTGGTTTATATTGTTCACGAACAGCATCGGTAACTCGAACACCGAACATGGTTTTTGGGTTTTCTAAAGCAGTCATACCATTCCAACGTTTCAAATCGTCTAAACGGAAGCCTTCTGCAATCAGTTCAATACGACGTTCGCGACGGATTTCATAAATCAGGGGAGATACAGAATAACCATAATTGATGGCAGCTGGGTCGGCAACCGGGGTGGTTGTCAAATGAGGCATATCTACACGATCACGCAACAGATTAATGGTCTGATCCAACACAGCTTGAGTACATTGTCCTAATTCTGCATTTGCTTCTGCATTGATCAGCAAAACTTCTGCATAACGATATACAAACCAGTCATAAGAAGTCTGGTTCGCTTCCCATTGTGCCTGTAACGGAGAACGGTATTTTACACATGGATAGCCTGTTACGGCACCTGTTGCACCACAATCAGGATAAGGATTCGTCTGACGCTCTCCATTAATGATCGTGTAAGGCTTATGCTGGTTGTCTACTATCTGATACATGCGCGGATCGCGATTTTCAAATTCATTATCCAACGTTTCATCACCTTTATACTGATCACTGATGGATATTGGTTTTCCATCTATGCAAAGAAATGATTCGACAAAGTCTTTAGACAAACCGGTTCCGTTGCTTCCTGCCTGACGGCCTGTCTCATGCATTAAAACACCTGTTTCATAGATGCGTGCCAAAATGCATTCTTTGTTCTTTGTCAAATCTTCCTGGACAAACTGATTTGAATAATACAAAGGATAATTCTCAAATGGATCTTGACCGCAACCGGCATCTGAGCCTTTGACAATCTCATAATTTCCTGTTGCGATAATGTCATTTGTCAGACTAACTGCCTTTCTCAATAGCTCTTCTGAAGAAGGAGTACCGCTTTCATTATGGTATTTTTTGTATGTGCCGAAATACAGACATACACGTGCTAATTGAGTACGAGCTGCATCTTTAGTCAAACGGCCACTTTCCTGCTGTCCATAATCAGGTAACCACTGAATCGCAAATTCCAGATCTTCTATGACCTTGCCCAATACGAAATCACGAGAATCCCGACCTTTATAAAGTTCTTCCGTATCAGAAGTCTGCAAATCCTTTTCATACCAAGGAACATCTCCGAATTTTTTTATCTTACCAAAATAATCCAATGCACGGAAGAAACGAACTTCGGCTACATACAGATTGATTTCGTTTTCAAGGCCTTCCACACGCTTATAGCGTTGCAGGAAGAAGTTACACGCACGGATATTATTCCATTTCCAATCTGCGTTATCAGCCGTTGTCGGAATTACGATTTCGTTGAACAGTGTTGAACTGTAATTGGTTGTTACGCAATTGTCGCTTGTGTTGTCCTTGTCTACGCCTGGTTTATCCAAATTATCATATAAACCGTTTGCATAATATTTCAGATCGCTAACCTTGGTCCAATACGATTCGTCTGTAAAAGAATCGATTGGCTTTTTTATCAGTCACATCGCAGGAGTTCATCAATCCTACAGCTGCAACCATTCCAAAAATATATTTCAGTTTCATATATGTTCCTTGTTTTTGTTAGAATGTTAAATTAAGTCCGATAGAATACTTCTTCTGAATCGGATAAGACATATTATTCAAAGTCTCAGGATCGAATGAATCGATAAGAGGAGTGAATGTTAACAAGTTTTCGCCCAATACATATACTCTCAGACGGCTGATGCCAACTTTAGAAAGATGCTTTTGTGGAATTGTATAACCGATGGTCAGATTCTTCAGGCGCAAATAAGCGGCATTTTGTAAATAACGATCTGTGTTTTGTCTATTACCGCCGTTTACCCAAGTCGGACGTGGGAAATATGCACCTGTATTTTCAGGGGTCCAATAATCCAAAGCTTCTTTCAAAGGAGTATCCCATTCTGAAGTGATTCCCCAGAAAGCATTGCCGCCGCACATATAATCACGTTTTCCAATACCTTGCCAGAACATTTCAAAGTCAAAACCCTTGTATTCGAAGCCGGCAGTTAAACCGTAACTGTAGCGAGGAGTATCATTACCGATGATTTTTTCATCTCCCATATTGCTTAATGTTTTACCCTTCGTGATTTTTCCATCATTATTACGGTCGACGTAGCTTACATCACCTGCTGCCCATGTCCCGCCATATAATTCGGATTTGTCTAATTTCTGTGCATCAGCATCTGTTTGATACAAACCATTGGATTCATAACCATAAATTGTTCCAATTTTATACCCTTCGTAATACATGTTTTTATTGTCTTTATCTCGAAGAGTTCCTGTCGGATTAGCAAATCGGGTAATTTCAGATTGATAGTCAGATAAAACACCTTTTACCCAATAGGCAAATCCACTTTCCAAACGATCATTCCATCCAAGGGACAATTCCCATCCTGTTGTTTTCAAATCAGCAGCATTTTCAACTGGAACACTGGCCCCTAATACAGCAGGTAATGCCTGTCCGGCAGTTAACATGTCTTTTGTATCACGACGATACCAGTCAAAACCGGCACTCAAGCGCTGGTTTAAGAAAAGAGCATCGAAACCGAAGTCCATCTGATTAACAGTTTCCCAAGTAAATGCAGCGCTAACCAGGCCTGCCGGTGTAACGGCTACTGGACGAGCACCGCCTAAAATCATACCATAGCTGGTGTTTGTTCCATAAGATGCCAAATAAGGGAAGTTTCCTAAATCTCCTGTAACCTGATTACCCAACGAACCGTAAGATGCACGGATCTTCATATCATCCCACCATGTTCTCAATGGTTCCCAAAATGATTCCCCGGAAATGCGCCACGCTGCAGATACTGATGGGAAAAATGCATAACGATCATCTTTCGGGAATTTGGAAGAACCGTCATAACGTCCGTTAAATTCAATCAGATAACGTTGTTCGTAGTTATAGTTCAACCGGAAGAAGAAACCGTTGATAGACCAGTGAGTTTCTTCATATCCGACGTTCTTTTCACCTGTAGCTAAATTCATTGCTGGATTAGAATCGTCAATCAATCCTTTACGACCTGCCCAAAAATATTTATTATGCTTATATTCCTGATTATAACCAGCCATCACCTTGAAATTGTGAGAGCTATTGAAAGTTTTTGTATATTCGGCAAAAGCATTGAAAGCTGTATAATAATCCTCGTTGTTTGTCATTACTACACTGCTTGGGTTTGTCCAGGGATAAACACCTTCTGTTCCAGCAACAGCTTTATACTCCGTAAAACTCTGCACATGTTGTTTAGAGCCTTTATTATACATATTGAATGTATAGTCTGCATTTATAATCAGTCCTTCCAATGGAGTAATACGGATAGCCCCTGTCATCCACAAGTCGTTTTGTTTATAATCGTTATTACCGCCTTGTGCCTGTAGAGCGATTGGGTTCGTATAACTCCCCATGCCTGCATAGTAACGTTGTCCGTTATCTACATATTGCTTACCACCAAGTGTTGTAATTCCTAATGACGGATCGTTGATTGCAGCAGCTCCGGCTGTATTATATAAAAGTCCGGTGTGTCCGTGATAAACAGGCATTAACGGGCTTAGGTCGTTTTTCATCATACCACTATAGGCCTCGATCCCAGACCATGCCGTGGAGTTCATTGCTGTTGTTCCACCGGAAGGGTGAGACTCTTTCGTATAGGTATGCATAACTTTGGCAGAAACATTTAACCATTTCGTGACGTCGGTCGAGATGTTCATGTTTACGTTAAATTTATGGTAGCTATCATCTGCCTCTTTTAGCAAACCTCCAACATCGTTATAGCCTACAGAGGCATAATAAGTCGTTTTTTCACTACCCCCGTTAACATTGATATTATACATTTGAGAGAAGCTTGCTTTTTTATACAATTCGCGGAACCAGTCTGTATTACCACAGTACTGCCACTTGTTAGGGTCGGAAGATTCGTTATAAAATTCAGGATAAGCATACTCACCATTGGCGTATGCTTCTGCGTATTTATAAACATCTTCATTATAATAATGGCCGTTGCCACCACCATTCTGGTAGGCCAAATCCTTCATTGTCAGGAATTCCATTGAATTTGCATTCCGAATTCGTTTTGATGGACTTTGCCAATAACCATTAGCTGTCAAAGATACTTGTGGTTTACGTTCTTTTTCCCTGTTTAGTTGTTATCAAAATTACACCATAGGCGGCACGCGCACCATAAATAGCAGCAGATGCTGCGTCTTTCAATACGGAGATGGAGGCAATATCGTCCGGATTAACTAAGTTTGCATCCATCTGTACGTTATCGACCAATACTAACGGACTACCACCATTGATAGATGTTGTACCACGAACATTGAAATCAGATCCTTTACCCGGAGCACCGGATTTGATGGTTACATTTAAGTTTGGAACGACACCCTGCAGACCTTGTCCGATATTAGCGATAGGACGGTTTTCCAAAACATCACCCGCTACTTGTGCAACCGCACCGGTCAGGTTGGCTTTCTTTTGTGTACCATAACCTACAACGACAACTTCTTCAAGAGCTTGTGAATCTTCCTTCAAATTGACTTTTAAAGATGATTGTCCGGTGTACTTGATCTCCTGAGTAACATATCCAATAAAAGAAATTTGGATAATAGCTCCTTTGTTTACACCTTCTAATGTAAAGTTACCGTTCATATCGGTAACGCTACCGTTAGTAGTCCCTTTTACTACTACAGATGCGCCGGCTACAGGACCTAAGGCATCTTCTACAATACCGGACACTTTCCCATTTTGCTGGGAAATGTTCGTTTCTTGCTTAAACGGTGCAGTTTCGGCAAAAGCACCAACGGGGACAGCTAAGGCTCCCGAAAGCAAAATTAAACTGATAAATTTAGTTTTTTTCAACATAGAGTATATATTTAAAAGAAATAATTACATCCTACGAAAATTGGCTTTCATCCGTTGAGTGTCTTGTTAGATCAGGCTCATTAGATTTGGCATACTTTTATTGCGTTTTCTGTGTTTTTAAATTAGTTCTATCAGAATCTATGGTTTTTTGGACATCTCATATCCGGGGTCAAAGATATGAATTTTTTCCATTTCGTGTGTGTTTTTTATTTAAAAAAAATCACATCGGCCTCAATTTTTAACAATTCCAATTTTACAGATCCCTAACATACTATCAGGCAGTATCAAACATTAGAGTTTATTTTTCTACGAAAACCAACTTGTAGCTCATCTGTTAATCGCATCGATTGTAAAAAAATCACAT
>ENA-OQCB01000520-OQCB01000520.1-human-gut-metagenome-genome-assembly--contig:-NODE-520-length-17874-cov-8.674311_pt1 | contig 17874 bp, 20 predicted proteins | sample MGYA00242493_ERZ504568 | MGnify/ENA primary metagenome ERZ504568 (study PRJEB26092, sample SAMD00036229) | human gut metagenome | host: Homo sapiens | study: EMG produced TPA metagenomics assembly of...
TGAATCTGCCTACCCCGGAAGTGGAATACCACAACATCGTGGCGCAGCCTACCGAACATCAGCAGGAAATGGTCAAGGCCCTTTCGGAGCGCGCATCGCTGGTACACAGCGGAACCGTTGACCCGTCCCAGGACAATATGCTCAAGATTACCTCGGATGGCCGCAAGCTGGGGCTGGACCAGAGGATCGTCAACCAGATGCTCCCGGATGAACCCGGCACAAAGGTCAATCAGTGTGTGGAGAACATCATGCAGATCTGGCGGGATGGCGAGGCTGATAAATTGACCCAGCTGGTGTTCTGCGATATTTCTACCCCGCAGGCAAAAGCTCCTGCAAGCAAGGCGGCGAAAACGCTGGATAATCCACTGCTTCACGCACTGGAAGGCGCTGTGCCTCTGCCGGAGCAGGAACCGGCCTTTACGGTATATGACGATATTCGTCAGAAACTCATTGCCCAGGGGATGCCTGCCGACCAGATCGCTTTTATCCATGAAGCCAATACCGAAGTGCGGAAAAAGGAGCTGTTCTCTAAAGTCCGTACCGGTCAGGTGCGTGTGCTTATGGGCAGCACCGCCAAGATGGGCGCAGGCACCAATGTGCAGGACCGTCTGGTGGCACTTCATGACCTGGATTGCCCGTGGAGACCGGGAGATCTTGCCCAGAGAAAGGGGCGTATCGAGCGCCAGGGCAATCAGAATCCCCTTGTTCATGTGTACCGCTATGTGACCGAGGGAACCTTTGACGCATACCTCTGGCAGACGGTGGAGAATAAGCAGAAATTCATAAGCCAGATCATGACTTCTAAATCGCCGGTGCGCTCCTGCGATGATGTGGATGAAACAGCCCTCAGTTTTGCCGAGATCAAGGCTCTGTGCGCCGGAGACCCCCGTATCAAAGAGCGTATGGATTTGGATGTGGAAGTATCCCGCCTGAAGCTGATGAAAGCCGACCACCAGAGCAAGCAGTATCGTCTGGAGGACCAGCTGCTCAAATACTTCCCGGAGGAGATTGAAAAGCACAAGGGCTTTATCAAGGGCTTTGAATCTGACCTGGAGGTTTTGGCAGCTCACCCACACCCGGAGGACGGCTTTGCCGGTATGGAGATCCGTGGAGACCTGCTGACCGATAAGGAGAACGCCGGTGCAGCCCTTTTGGATGCCTGCAAGGAGGTCAAAACCTCCGATCCGGTGCAGATCGGCAGCTACCGGGGCTATGCCATGTCCGTGGAATTTTCCGCTTGGAAACAGGAATATACGCTCCTGCTGAAAGGACAGATGACCCACAGGGCAACCCTTGGTACAGACCCTCGCGGAAATCTTACCCGTATCGACAATGCCCTCGCCCAGATGCCCCAGCGTCTGGAGGCGGCAAAGGCCCAGCTGGATAACCTCTATCAGCAGCAGGCTGCCGCAAAGGAGGAAGTCGGAAAGCCATTCCTTTATGAAGAAGAACTGAGAAGCAAAAACGCCCGTCTGGTGGAGCTGGATACCTTACTAAACATTGACGGAAAGGGACCGGCACACGCTGAAGCTGTTGTTGCCAAAAGCACACGGCCTTCGGTGCTGGATCATCTGAAACGCCCGGTGCCGTCCCGCAGTACAGACAAGAAACCAAAACAGCATGAGGAGGTGCGATAACATGAATACCAACGATCTGAATACGGCTCTTTATGAAAAGATGGCCGCTGAGCAGGACAAATACAGGGACTGGCTGAAAAGCCAGCCCCCGGAAGAAATCCTGCACCATACTTATGAGTATACTGTCCGTGAGGACATTGTGATGGCGATGGAGGAACTGGAGCTGACCGACGCCCAGGCCCAGGCACTTTTGGAATCTCCCTCGCCGCTGGCGGATGTGTACCGCTATTTTGAAAAGCTGGAGACCGGCTATATGGATGTGATCAGGGACAGCATTGAAAGTCGGGCCAATGAGGTATGCAGGGAGCCGGAGGAACTCAATCCGTTGTTGGTTTATCTTCATTCTGCTTCATACGCGACTAAGCATGGAGAAACAGACGCATATTGGCTGTCTGACCAGGCGAATTTTTCCTGCAAAGTTGCCATTGAGCGGGCAATCAGTGCCCATTATAGGGATAACAGGCTGGATACTGCTTCTGCGGTGCAAGAGATTTTGGAGGAATTTGGAGCAGAGCGGATGAACTTTATTCTCGCCAATACAATTCAGCATAAGGATGCAGATGGGCGGATTTCCCATGATAACAAAGCATGGGCAAAGACCATTCCAATGCCGGAGGATAGTTCCACTTCCCAGCAATGTGCCGATCTAATAGTGGATCGGGTTAATCCGGGATTGGTGGATCTGTTTACAAGACAGGCTCGAAAGGCCGTTCAGGAGAAAGAGAAAGGCTCTGTCCTGCAAAAGCTCAAACAGGAGCTGCCTGCCCATAAGCCTGCCGCCCCGAAGAAACGGGAGCCGGAGCGATAACTATGGCAAAGCGTAAGAGGGATGTTCCGGTTTTGTTTTGGGTGTCCGCAGAGGAACTAGAGCTGATCCATCAGAAGATGCAGCAATACGGAACAGAAAATCTGAGTGCTTATCTGCGGAAAATGGCTCTGGATGGGTATGTGGTCAAGCTGGATCTGCCGGAGCTGAAAGAGTTGGTTTCCCTGATGCGCCGAAGCAGCAATAACTTGAATCAGCTGACCCGTAAAGTGCATGAGACTGGGCGGGTTTATGATGCTGACTTGGAGGATATATCCCAGCGGCAGGAACAGTTATGGGAGGGTGTGAAGGAAATCCTTACTCAGCTTTCTAAACTTTCATAACAGGGATAAATACTCCATTTGCGGAGGGAGGAACGGCGTTTCTTCGCCGCACCTCCCTCCGCTTTTTCTTTTTGCCGGTATCCTTGTCTTTTGCCTGTCCGTACCGGATAATATGAGTAGAATAAAAAGTGAAGCAAAGGAGTGAAAACAGATGCTGACCTTTGAAAAAGTGTTAGAGATTTTTGCAGACTACCTGACCGCAGATGAGACCACCGAAGTTTATATCAGCCGCCATGGAGGTGTAAGGGTTGAATTTGATCAGGACTTTCACTATTGTACCGGAGAGGTGTGCCATACTCCCAAGGAACTGTTCGACCTCTTAGCCGATGATTACCGGACTTATGTGGAGATTGAACTGACCAAAGGAAAACGGGAAGTGACGGAAGATGATGAGAGAGAAGCGGATGCCCTGTGCAAACGGTATCTGGAGCGTTGGAAGGAGGAACTGGAATGAAGATTTTGAAATGCCTGCTGATGATTGTAACTGCGCCGGTCATTTTGGTGCTGACGCTTTTTGTCTGGCTCTGCGCGGGGCTGATTTACATATCCGGTCTGGTGCTTGGTCTGTTCAGTACCGTGATCGCCTTGCTTGGCGTGGCTGTGCTTATTACCTATTCCCCGCAGAATGGTGCGATTTTGCTGGTTATGGCATTTTTGATTAGCCCAATGGGACTGCCGCTGGCTGCAATCTGGCTGTTGGGCAAGGTGCAGAGTTTGAAATTTGCTATTCAGAATAGGGTTTATGGGTAAAATATGCGAGAACTCAAAATGCCAGACGGTGTCTGTTAAATTGCTATATTTACTTTCGTGCTATATTCGCGTATAATAGTAGCACGAAAGGAAGTGATGACCGTGACTAGATCAGAGCGCTTTAAGCAATTAGACAACCTTCTGAGTGAGCATGATGGAATGTTGCAAACCTCACAAGTAATCGCCAATGGAATTGTAAAGCCTATTTTTTATGAATATGTAAAAGAGAAAAATCTTCAACAGGTTGCCCATGGTATTTATGTCTCTGGGGATACTTGGATTGATGCGATGTTTCTTTTGCATCTGCGGTGCGGTCAAGCAGTATTTTCACATGAGTCGGCATTATTTTTTCATGACTTGACAGACCGTGAATCCTCCCCATGCGCTATCACAGTGCGCAGGGGGTATAGTACCACTCGCTTAAAGGCAGAGGGCCTTTTGGTTTACACCATTAAACCGGAACTGTATGAAGTAGGATTGACTACCGGACAAACACTTTTCGGGCACACGGTCCCCATCTATGATATGGAGCGCACGATCTGCGACTTACTCCGTAGCCGGAACAGCATGGAGATGCAGACTTTTCAAGGTGCGTTAAAGATGTATGCCAGAAGAAAAGACAAAGACCTGCGGACTTTGATGCGGTATGCTGGTATGTTCCGGGTAGAAAAAATTTTGCGGCAGTATTTGGAGGTGCTTTTATGATAAAAATAGAAAGACAGATTGAAGTCATTGCCATTCAGAAAAAGAGCCAAAAGATATTTTAATTGAAGATTTTGCGGAAAAAATGCAAAATCAACCAATAAATATTGATTTGAGCGTTTTTATTGATTCTGTGGTATAATAATTTTAATAGCACCCACAGTGAGGAGGGTACAAAATGGATAACCATTTGCAAATAAATCAAAATGCAGAACAGACCTATCATTCTATTCGCCAGTCTATTGTATCGGCACAGCATAAGCTAAGTGCTGCGGTGAACTACGCAATGGTAATAACTTACTGGGAGATTGGGGAACAGATCTATAAAGCGTGTGGAGAAAATGACAGAGCAGCATACGGAAAAAATTTGTTGGACTATCTTTCAGCTCAATTGACTGCTGAGTTTGGAAAAGGTTTTGACAAATCAAATCTTCGTAAGATGAGGCAGTTCTACTGTACATTCCCAATTCGAGACACACTGTGTCTTGAATTGAGTTGGTCACATTACCGCCTTTTGATGCGTGTGCCAGATGAACAGGCACGAACCTTTTATATGGAGGAATGTGTAAAGTCTGCATGGAGCGTCCGACAGTTAGAACGGCAGATCAACACAATGTACTATCAGAGAATTTTAGCAAGCCAGGACAAAGCAGCTGTTTCAAAAGAAATTCAAACAACAGAACCTAAACCTGAATATGAAAAAATAATCAAAGACCCTTATGTGATGGAATTTTTGCAGATTCAGCCAGACACCCATGTATATGAGGGTGAACTGGAGCAGGCATTGATTGACCACCTTCAGCATTTTCTTCTGGAACTGGGACGAGGATTTTCTTTTGTAGCACGGCAAAAGCGGTTTACGCTGGATGGACAGGATTTTTTCATCGACTTAGTATTTTACAATTACATTTTGAAATGCTTTGTTCTGATTGATTTGAAGATGGGAAAACTGACCCATCAGGATCTGGGACAAATGCAGATGTATGTGAACTATTATACTCGTGAAATGATGAATGAAGGAGATTCACAGCCCATCGGTATTGTCCTTTGTGCGGACAAAGGCGACTCCATTGTAAAGTACACACTGCCGGAAGATAATCACCAGATTTTTGCATCAAAATATTTTACTTATCTGCCGACAGAAGAAGAATTGAAACATGAATTAAATTTAGGCGATTTTTATAAGCTGGAAGAATGATATGGGTGCTAACAACAAAATCTGTCCGAACTGTGGCAGGAAAATGAAACAGCAGTTTATTGGTTTGCAGCATTGTAAATGCGGTATGAGTTGGAAAAAGGATGAAGGCTTTTTTGAAAGAACACCAAACATGGTTTTTGCACTAGGAAAGGCAAACGATCGGCAAAAAAGTAAAACAGATTCCTGTCATAAGATACAAAACAGATAATTAACACAAGACGGTCTGCTTCGGCAGGCCGTTTTCTTTTTCGGGAAGGAGGTCTGACCTATGGCAACCACAAGAATCATGCCGCTTCATGTCGGCAAGGGCCGCACAGAAAGTCGGGCGATCAGTGACATCATCGACTATGTGGCCAATCCAAAGAAAACAGATAACGGCAAGCTCATTACCGGCTATGCGTGTGACAGCCGGACTGCGGATGCAGAGTTCCTTCTGGCAAAGCGGCAGTATATTGCTGCTACTGGGCGAGTGCGCGGTGCAGATGATGTGATTGCCTATCATGTGCGCCAGTCCTTCCGCCCTGGTGAGATTACCCCGGAAGAAGCAAACCGGCTGGGCATGGAATTTGCCAAGCGTTTTACCAAAGGCAATCATGCCTTTGTGGTCTGCACTCACATAGACAAGTCGCACATTCATAATCACATTATCTGGTCATCGGTCAGCTTAGAATATGACCGGAAATTCCGAAACTTTTGGGGCAGCACCAAGGCAGTCCGACAGTTAAGTGACACCATCTGCGTCGAAAACGGACTGTCCATTGTGGAGAATCCGAAACCTCACGGAAAGAGCTATAACAAATGGCTGGGCGATCAGGCAAAGCCCTCTCACCGAGAGCTGCTTCGTGTGGCGATTGACAACGCATTATCACAAAGTCCTATTGACTTTGAAGAACTGCTGAAGTTGCTGCAAGAGTCCGGCTGTGAGGTATCAAAGCGCGGAAAATCGTATCGTCTGAAGCTCCCCGGTTGGGAGAAAGCCGCCCGCATGGACAGCCTGGGCGAAGGATATGGATTGGAAGATTTACAGGCAGTTCTCTCCAGGAAGAAAGCGCATACCCCACGAAAGAAAACAGTCACAAAGGCAGAGCCGCCGAAGGTCAATCTGCTGGTGGACATTCAGGCAAAATTGCAGGCCGGAAAAGGTACCGGCTATGCTCGATGGGCTAAGGTTTTCAATCTGAAACAAATGGCACAGACCATGAATTACCTGTCAGAGCATAACCTGCTGGAGTATGCGGTTTTGGAAGAAAAGGCTGCGGCTGCCACGGCACATCACAATGAACTTTCGGCGCAGATCAAAGCGGCTGAAAAGCGCATGGCAGAGATTGCTGTTCTGCGTACTCACATCGTAAATTATGCCAAGACCCGTGAGGTCTATGTGGCATACCGCAAGGCAGGCTACTCTAAGAAATTCCGGGAGGAACATGAGGAAGAAATTCTGCTCCACCAGGCTGCTAAGAATGCCTTTGATGAGATGGGCGTCAAGAAGCTGCCCAAGGTCAAAGAGTTGCAGACAGAGTACGCGAAATTGCTGGAAGAAAAGAAAAAGACTTATGCCGAGTACCGGCGTTCCCGTGAGGAAATGCGGGAGCTTTTGACGGCAAAGGCCAATGTAGATCGAGTGCTGAAAATGGAGGTAGAACAGGATGTTGAAAAAGAAAAAGACCACGGCCAGCGGTAAGCTGGTCCTGGTCAAAAGCGTTCGCAGAACGCGCAGCCACAGAATGAAATTCTGTGTTCAAAGGGGCTTGGGGGCGCTGCCCTCAACAAGCAAGCGGAGAGGAAAATCACGGAGGGATTTTGCGCTCTGCGGGTCGGTGTGTATTAACACCGGCATTGCTTGCCTCTTTTCTCCGAAAATGAAAAGAACCAGTGAGAGAATCGTTAAATTTCACTCACTGGCTCAATTCGCTTCAAATTTCTCGGACAACTCTGTAAGTTCTTTCACCGTTTCCTGGGTGTGATGCAACAGGGTGTCACGCATTTCTGGCGGACAGCTGGAATAAAGTATTTTCATCTGATTGACACCCTCGTCCTCCAGAGAAATATCTGGATTTATAAGCGTATCTAAAGAGATGTGCAGGACCTTTGCCAATGCTCTCAAAATCAAATAGGAAGGATTCATTTTTCCTTTTTCGATATTGGCGATTTGCTTTACAGAAACATGGCTCAGATCAGAAAGTTCTTGTTGTGTCAGCTCTTTATTCTTTCGGGCTTCCCGCATTTTCTGCCCTAAAGCAGTTAAATCATCAATCGGCATAATCGTTCACCTCAAGAATATTGTATCGTTCCGGTTTGCACAAAGGAATAACCTTATCGTGCTTGCTAAAGAGTATGATTATACCGATTTTATAAATAAAAAAGAAAAAATGTGTTTTAGAGGCCGTAGGACTTCTGTTGCTGTAGGCTTTCCTTGACTGCTTCCAAAATATGCAGTATTATATGATTAGCTTTGACTAACCAAGAAAGGAGGGCGCACGATGACAAACCAATACATGACGAAGCTGTACCATGATCTGCTCTCCAACTCTCCGCAGACAGTGACAATAGATATTCCGGCTGATATGGGAACAGGTCAGATTTCGCAGATCGTCACGAAACAGGGAGCAGTTGTTTCAGACTGGAGAATGAATTACTTTTCGGATATGAACGTGCAGGGGGTGAGCAGCGAGGAATACATACAAATGCTGTTCTGCTTCAATGACGGTGTTTCCTGGAATATTGCAGACAACCGGCAAAGTGCCAGCATACAAAAGGGTGAATCCTGTATTTATCGCGGCCACGGGAAAATGGAATATCTGTGCTATTCTAAAAAGAGCGATTTCCTTTTCAAAAATGTGAAAATACCTCTATCCTATTTCTATAAGATTCTGAATGACTACTTTGAGGCTGGTGAGATCGAGGTCTATCAGAAAAAATTATTGGACGGCATATCAAAGGTGAATATCACGCCCTATATGGAACACATTTTTGCGGAGCTGAAAGACTTCACGCAATATCGCGGCGGGTTGGGATACCTGTTTCTGGAAAGCAAGGTCTTTGAGCTGCTATCGGTATATTTGAGCGAGGTCCTGGAGCTGAGTATTCTCGCGTCAACCTACGTTGCAATTTCCAGAAGTGACCGGGATTCCATCATAGAGGCAAAGCGAATTATTGACAGCCAGCTTGCCCTGGCTCCGAGCTGCGAGGAATTGGCGCGGCAGGTCAATATCAGCACTTCAAAATTGACGAAGGGCTTTTCCTCCCTGTTCGGAACATCGGTTCATGCGTATGTCATCGACCAGCGGTTAGAAAAGGCGGCAAGCCTGCTGTTAGAAAGTAATTTGAATGTCAGCCAGGTGGCTATACTGGTGGGATATTCAAAAGCGAGCAATTTCGCAGCGGCCTTCAAAAGGAAATACGGAGTGAATCCGAAAAACTATAAAGCAGAAGCTACGATTGGATAAATGCAAAAATACTGATTTTGGGTAGAATAAAATTAGTTTTGGGTTGGAATCGTGGGCGCAAATTGCTATTATATGTGGTGTGGTTAGAACACTCTAACCACACCACATTTTCATTTTCTCAGAGATAAGGAGGATACTGGTATGAGTTCCCAGAAAAAAAGTTCCCGGCTTGAGGGAAAAGATTTAATTACTATCGGCATCTACACCGTCATTTATGTCGTGATTGTTATGCTGGTGGCGATGCTTGGCTTTATCCCCATTTTTATTCCACTGATGGCGGTGCTGTGCCCTTTGATTGGCGGCATCCCCTATATGCTGTATGTTACAAAGGCTAAAAAATTCGGGATGACTGCAATCATGGGTTTCCTGATTGGCCTAATCATGGTGTTCTTCGGCAACGGCTATCTTACTATGGTAACTGGTCTTGTTGGCGGCCTGTTGGCCGACGTGATTCTGAAAAAGGCGGACTACAAAAGTGCAAAGAGTACAGTTCTTTCCTGCGGCGTGTTCAGCATCTGGGTGTTTGGCAACTTTGCTCCCATTTTCCTGAACCGTGAAAGCTATATGGTAATGTTGACTGAAGGATACGGCGCTGAATATGCAGCTACCCTTAATACATATATGCCTATGTGGATTGCGCCTATTCTGCTGGTTGCCTGCTTTGTGTTTGGCCTTGTCGGAGGTATGATTGGGAAAGCCATTTGCAAAAAGCACTTCCAGCGTGCCGGTATTGCATAATGGCGCGGGAAATTCTGCTCAGCAAAAAAACAGAACAAGGGCTACGGCTCGATCCGCGTACAAAACTGTTGCTCATCTTCATCATAAGCATTTTTGTCATGGGTGGAACAGGCGGAGAAGCTATGGGGCTGATCCGCCTTGTTCTTTGTACGGTTCCGGCTATATTGCTGCTTACCTCGAAACAATGTGCAAAAGCTGTGGGCTATATTGCTGTGTTTTCTGCTTTTTTTGCTGTTCAAATTTATGTTTTGCCGCACCTTACGGGGATATTGAATTTCCTCGTTCTATTTACAACAGGATTCTTCTGCCGAATCCTTCCCAGTGTTGCGATTGCTGCCTATGCAGTGAAAACAACAACGGTCAGTGAATTGATTTCCGGCATGGAAAGAATCCATATGCCTAAAGAAGTGACGATCCCCTTAACGGTCATGTTCCGCTTCTTTCCAACTGTCTTTCAGGAGTCAGAAGCAATCAGTGACGCTATGAAAATGCGTGGGATTAAACTTGGAGGGAAAAAACCTTCAAAAATATTGGAGTATAAGCTGATCCCGATGATTACCTGCTCCGTGAAAATCGGTGAGGAACTTTCCGCTGCGGCAATTACCCGTGGCCTCGGCGCTCCTGTCAAACGCACAAACATTTGCCAGCTTAAATTCAATTTTGCCGATGTGGTGCTGATTTTGTTTTGTTGCTTTGTAGTGTTTTGGGCGATTGCTTCCCCGATAATTTCCGCAGGAGGGATTTTGCCATGATAGATTTTCAAAATGTTTCTTTTTCTTATGGTGAAGAATCCAGCGGCGGAGGGATTAGAAATGTCAATCTCACCATAAACACAGGGGAATTTGTTTTACTCACGGGAGAATCCGGCTGCGGGAAAACAACGATTACCCGTTTGGTAAACGGGCTGGTGCCTCATTATTACGAAGGTAATTTAGAGGGCGATGTCCTTCTGGACGGAAAAAGCGTATCAGATACGCCGCTTTATGACTTGGCTGCTATGGTGGGATCTGTATTCCAGAATCCCAAAAGTCAGTTTTTCAACGTGGATACGGATAGTGAATTAGCCTTTGCCTGTGAAAATTTAGGCTATCCCCAAGAAGATATCCTGAAAAGGATTGACCGTACAGTTTCCGATTATCATATTGAAGATTTGATGGGGCGAAGCGTGTTTGCTCTGTCCGGGGGCGAAAAGCAAAAAATAGCCTGTGCTTCATCAAGTGTATTGCTACCGGGAATTATGGTCCTTGACGAACCATCTTCTAATCTGGATATGGCTGCTATTGATGACCTGCGGCAGGTCTTGAGCCTCTGGAAAAAGCAGGGCAAAACAATTCTGATTGCAGAACACCGCCTTTACTACCTTCACGATCTTGCAGATCGTGTGCTGTATGTAAAAGATGGGGAGATTGAACGGGAATACACGCCTGCTGAATTTGACAGTTTATCGGATAGCACTCGAAAAGAAATGGGGCTGCGGCCGTTTTCTCTCTCGAAGTTGAAGCCTGCGAATCAGTATCAGGCGCATACAGCTAAACAGATGGAATTTCAAAATTTCTGCTTTGCGTATAAAAAGCGGGAGCCGGAAAGCCTCCATATTCCGAGTGCAGAACTGCCTGTTGGAGAAACGATTGCCATTATCGGCCTGAATGGCGCTGGAAAATCTACTTTGGCCCGCTGTATTTGCGGACTGGAAAAGAAGTGTGGCCTTTTGCAGGTTGACGGGAAAACCCTTGATTGGAAAGCCCGGCTCAAACATTGCTACATGGTAATGCAGGATACCAGCCATCAGCTATTTACCGAAAGCGTGATGGATGAAGTGCTTCTGAGCATGGACAACGAGGATGAAACTGTTGCAGATGAAATCCTTAAACAGTTTGATCTGCTGGAATATAAAGACAGGCACCCGCTTTCTCTTTCCGGCGGGCAAAAACAGCGGGTAGCGATCGCATCTGCCATTGTGAGTAACCGGGAGATCATTGTGTTTGACGAACCAACCAGCGGGCTTGATCTCAAACATATGCGGGAAGTTGCGCGGAGTTTGAAGTCACTCGCGGATCAGGGCAAAACGCTTCTTGTTATTACGCATGATCCGGAGTTGGTGATGGCGGGATGTTCGTATGTAGTCCATATGGAAAAAGGGCAAGTAAAAGAAAGCTATCCATTGGACGAATCCGGCAGTAAAAAGGTTTTGGATTTTTTCCGAATCCGCCAGTGAATTTTAGAAATTATGAATGTCAGGGCCGACTTGACTGGACAGAAAGATAATGATAAGAGGCCGCTTTACTTTGGCGGCCTCTTGTTTTTGAAGCACAGACAGTACGGCTCAATATAAGGAGGGCTTATGTTCAAAAAAATCTTTGAGTACGCAGGGCCATATAAGAAAAATATGTATGTGGCCACGGTTGTCGTACTGGTCAGCGTTCTGATGGGTGTCTTGCCCTTTGTGCTGGCTTATCAGGTGATCGCGCCGCTGGTCATGGGTGAATCTATTGAAGCATCCTTTATCATTTTGCGCGTGGTTCTTGTCTTGGCGTGTCTGGTGCTGCAAGCCCTTTTCTATGGCTGGGGACTGAATCTTTCTCACAAAGCCGCTTACGACACGCTGCTTCGTCTGCGGACGGCACTTCAAAAACGGTTTGAAAAGCTGCCCCTCGGTGTCATTCAGGATAAAGGCACCGGCACAGTCAAAAAGCTGTTCGTGGATGATGTAGACAGTCTGGAAGTTTTGCTGGCTCACTCCATGCCGGAGGGAATTGCAAACCTGATGATCCCTATTGCGGTTTATGTGGCAATGTTCTTTGTGGATTGGAAACTGGCGCTTCTGTCGCTGGCATCCATTCCGATCAGTCTGATTGCCATGATGACGATGTATTCCGTTGGCATGAAGAAAATGGGGCCTTACTACATGGCCGGACAAAAGATGAACAATACCATTATTGAGTACATTAACGGTATGGAAGTTGTCAAGGTATTCAATAAGGATGCGGATTCCTATGAGCGGTTCCGCAAAGATGTATCAGATTACCGAGACTACACGCTGGCATGGTATAAGGCGGCGTGGCCGTGGATGGCAATTTACAGCAGTCTGCTTCCATGCACCATTATTCTGACTTTGCCTGTGGGCGCATGGTTCGTTCTCTCAGGCTGGTCAACTCTGCCTAATTTGATTTTGGTGCTGTGTCTTTCTTTAAGCATTGGTATGCCGCTACTGAAATCCCTCGGTTTCCTGCCTACCATGCCCCAGCTCAACTATAAAATTTCTGCATTGGAGCAGGTACTGGATGCACCAGAGCTTCAGCAGACAGAGGATGTATTCAACGGAAAAGATGACACCATTACTTATGACCATGTTTCTTTTGGTTATCAGGCCACACAGCCCGGCCCGGATGGAAAGCCTGTGGTGACCATGGATGAAGTTCTCCATGACATTTCCTTTACGGCAAAAGCTGGACAGAAAACAGCTCTTATTGGTGAATCTGGTTCTGGCAAGAGTACATTGGCAAAACTGCTGATTCACTATTATGACCCACAGAAAGGTAGCATTTCCATCGGTGGACAGAAACTCTGCAATATGAGTCTTGAAGCACTGAACAGCCGTATCTCCTATGTGGCGCAGGATCAATACCTGTTCAACACCTCTCTGCTTGAAAACATTCGGCTTGGTCGGCTGAACGCAACAGACGAAGAAGTGGTGGAGGCCGCAAAGAAAGCCCAGTGCATGGAGTTCCTTAAGAAACTTCCGCAGGGTATTTATTCGATGGCTGGTGATGCAGGAAAAATGCTATCCGGCGGTCAGCGCCAGCGTATTTCTTTGGCGCGGGCAATCTTAAAGGATGCTCCTATTGTGGTGCTTGACGAGGCAACTGCCTATGCTGATCCTGAAAACGAGGAAAAGATGGAGGCTGCTATTGCAGAGCTTGTAAAAGGTAAGACCCTTGTGGTTATCGCACACAAATTACCAGCTATTATGAACGCAGACCAAATTTGTGTTATGGATCACGGAAAGCTGGTTGCAACGGGCAAACATCAGGAGCTGATCCAGTCCTGCCCAGAATATCAAAAGTTGTGGAAAGCGGCACAGGACAGCGCCGAGTGGAAAGTACATACTGCAAAGGAGGGGAAATAAATGTTTGCTTTGTTTTCAAGAATATTGAAACTTTCTGGCCGTTATAAGAGCCGTATTCAGAGCGCATTTGTTTGTGCGTTTCTGGAATCAATTCTGTCAAAAATGCCGATTTTTCTGGCCTTTGTGGTTTTGAGCGGATTTGCAAGCAAGACAATTACCGAGCAGACCTGCCTTTATGTGGGACTTGGCCTTGCTACTGTTGTGCTGGTTCAGATGCTCGTCCACTATCTTAGTGACAGCCTGCAAAGCGCAGCAGGATATTTGATGTTTGCTGACAAGCGTATCGAATTGGGCGGTCATCTGCGGAAACTTCCCATGGGATATTTCACTTCCGGCAATATTGGAAAGATCAGTTCAGTCCTTAGTACCGACATGGTGTTCATTGAAGAAGTTGCCATGAGTACGCTGGGAAACATGATGAGCTATCTGCTGTCCTCGCTGGTTTTGCTGGCGTTCATGTTTTATCTGAATTGGCAGCTTGGCTTGATCGCCGCGATAGTTACTATTTTGGCATGGCTGGTATCTAAGGGGATGAACAAAGTTTCTCTGCGAGAAGCAGCAGGCCGTCAGGAGCAGAGCGAACGGCTGACCGATGCGGTGCTGTCTTTTGTAGAGGGCATTGGTGTTATTAAGAGCTATAACCTGCTTGGAGAAAAATCCGAAGAACTGTCCGGCAATTTCAAGCGTTCCAGAAATACATCGCTTGACTTTGAACGGAAAATGACCCCGTGGACAATGGGGCTGAATATCCTTTACGGTATTGGTATTGCGGCAATTTTTGGCCTGTCTATTGTGTTGGAACAGAGCGGTGCGCTTTCTTTGGCTTATGTGTTGGGGGTTCTGCTGTTTGTATTTGATCTTTTTGGCCCGTTGAAGGCGCTCTATGGAGAAGCCTCCAGACTGACCGTTATGAACGCAGCTCTTGATCGCATTGAAGCGGTATTAGATGAACCAGAACTTTCCGATACCGGCAAGCAGCATATTCCGGCTCAGGCACAGCCGGGACAGCCAGAAGTCCAGTTCAACGATGTTACATTTGCTTATCAGGACAAAGAGGTTCTGCATCATATCAGTTTTGCCATGAAGAAAAATTCTATGACGGCGCTGGTTGGACCGTCCGGCAGCGGTAAGTCTACCATTGCAAACCTGCTGGCGCGGCTTTGGGATGTGAAATCCGGCAATGTGACGATAAGGGGTGTGGATATTCGCAATGTACCTCTGTCGGAATTGATGGATCAGATCAGCATGGTATTCCAGCGTGTGTATCTGTTTCAGGACACCATTTACAACAATATCAGCATGGGAAAGCCGGATGCCACGGAAGAAGAAGTCTATGAGGCAGCCAGAAAAGCCCGCTGCTATGATTTCATTATGGCTTTGCCCGATGGATTCCAGACGGTAGTTGGTGAGGGTGGTGCGACACTCTCCGGCGGCGAAAAGCAGCGCATTTCGATTGCACGCTGTATTCTGAAAGATGCGCCTATCGTCATTTTGGACGAAGCTACTGCAAGTGTGGATACGGACAATGAAAGCTATATTCAGGAGGCCATTTCCGAATTGGTGAAGGGAAAGACCCTGCTTGTAATTGCTCACCGCCTGAATACGATCCAAAATGCTGATCAGATTTTAGTTATAGACAACGGCCAGATTGCACAGCAAGGAAACCATGAGGAACTTTTGATACAGCCCGGTATCTATCAGGATTTCGTCAATATCCGAAAGAGTGCGGCTGGCTGGAGTCTTGCTTAATGGCGAAAGGAGCTGCCTATGAAACTTCATACTGCCGGAGAGGATTATTTGGAGGCCGTGCTTATACTTCAAAAGAAGCTCGGTATGGTGCGTTCCGTGGATGTTGCCCGGTACATGGAGGTTTCAAAACCCAGCGTATGTTACGCAGTAGGGACTTTACGGGAGGGCGGCTTTCTGACAACAGACGAAAAACATTATCTACACCTGACCGAACTCGGTCAGAATGTGGCTGAAAAAATTTACGAACGCCATTGCTTTTTAACAAAGCACCTCATATCCATAGGTGTTGATCCTGAAACGGCGGAGGCTGATGCCTGCCGAATCGAACACGATATTAGTGCAGAAACCTATGAACGACTGAAAGAATCTATCACGAAAGAATAATTACATAGCGCATGAACCTGCCCCGACTACGGGGAAAGAAAAAAACCGCTGGCTGGGGCAGGTGATTTTGCACGCTCAATTTAAGTTATTACCCTAACGGCGGTTTTGAGAAATCAGAGCCGCCGTTTCTTTGCGTTTACACAAACCAATGACGACTTGCAGGGACACGGTAGCCGATTGGAGGTTATTTTGCCGTGTCCCGATTGCTTTTTCAAAGCTCACATGATCTACATCAGTTAAAAAAAGCATTGCTCCTCCTCCGGGTAAGTTTAGCATTGCATCGGCATTATCGTTCTATGTAATTAAGTACAATCGTGGCTGTTCTTGGTGCGCCAGTTTTCCATTACGGAAATCTGGCGTTTTTTGTTGCCTTTTTTTCGGAGATGATCCGATTGTCTGCCGGTGTCGGTCCCCGCCTCCATTCGATTCACCCGTCAATCACCCGTGAATCGAAATGGAGGTACATAATGAAGAAAATTAACCTTCGGGAACTTTATCCTGATATTTATACAACAGACTTTTTTGTAGATGTGACAGAGGAAGTAATGGAGACTATTCGAGCAGCTGAACGTGCGGAGGCTGCGTATGAGCGAAAGATGTATCGCTACAAGGCCCAGTATTCTCTGGATTGCGAGAATGGCATCGAAAATGCAGTGCTGTTGAAGCCGCAAACGCCGGAGATGGTTCTGGAGGAAAAACAGTTTCAGGAGCGGGTCTATGCCGCTGTGATGAAGCTGCCGGAGAAACAGGCAAAGCGAATTTATGCCCGATACTATCTGGGAATGACGGTAAATGAAATTGCCGAAGTAGAAGGTGTAGACCCAAGCCGTGTCCGAGACAGTATCCGACGTGGCTTAAAACAGCTTGGGAAATATTTTTGATAAAATTTCATTTGATGCGCCTGTTTTTTGCCTTTTTTGTCAGTGTTAATAAGAAGGACAAGTTTTCCTCCTTCATTCGTACATTGACAATCGAATAGACAGCACAACAGGTACATAACCCATGCACGAGCGAATGTGAAACGCCGCGAAGATGGAGCAGTCAGGGAGGTGATGAAAGAACTGCTTCGGAGCGATCTACGATTTCATAAAACGGATTGTGGCAGATTCGGCGCGATGACTGCATGGGGGCTTAAAGATACTTCCTCACGGCCCGCCAAAGACTTGGGGGGAACCCTGCGGCACACGATACGAACGATGCTGCGGAGTTATGACAGCCGCGCCAGCGGAGACCTGTTGTGTTCCCATCGTCAGGGGGCGTGGCAAAGGTGACGAAAGCTGAGCTTTATAAATAGGAAGCGTTTGCAGCTTCCTGTTCAAAATCAGATACCATGCGCTGGCAGTTTCGGCTGCCAGCGTATTCATGTGGCTTTGAACAAATACGATGACAAACTTGACAGATTGGAGGAAATATGCTTTATGGAAAAACTTATTACACGAAAAGAAGCAGCAGAAATTTTAGGTATCAGCATTGCAACGCTGGACGCGGCCCGTAACAATGGTCTTATTTCTTATGTGCAATATGTGCAGAATGGCTGTGTGTACTTTACTTCAGCTGGCCTTCAGGAGTATATCGCAAAATGCACCCACAGAGCAAAGCCAGCAGAAAAGAACGCAACTTATCGTAAACCTCGCAGAGCTGGAGTGTGAGCCGGTCCGTATCCTTGTCGAAATCATAATGGTCTGATAAAACATAGATACAGCGCTGGAGTCTATTCTTAGGAGGTGACGGAATTGGCCAAACGGCAAACAATAATTCCTCAATATGGAACAGTTATGAAAAGAGGTGTCCTATATTATAGGACCAGAATCAAAGACGCGAATGGTAAGCTCGTAGCTATCTACGCAAAAACACCTGAAGAACTATACAACAAAGAAACGCTTGCGTTGGAACAGATTGAGAATGCCACTTTTCATCGGAAAACGCCCACAGTTGCAGAGTATTGTGAAAAGTGGCTGCTGATGCAGTCGGTTCATGTACGAGCTACTACTTTGA
>ENA-OQCB01000522-OQCB01000522.1-human-gut-metagenome-genome-assembly--contig:-NODE-522-length-17858-cov-4.410750_pt1 | contig 17858 bp, 13 predicted proteins | sample MGYA00242493_ERZ504568 | MGnify/ENA primary metagenome ERZ504568 (study PRJEB26092, sample SAMD00036229) | human gut metagenome | host: Homo sapiens | study: EMG produced TPA metagenomics assembly of...
CCTGAAACTTTCAAGATTCAGACTCTCAACCAGGGCGTCAACCATGCGCACCGGATCGTTTTCTGCTATATCCTCGTCAATTCTTTGAGGAAAAAGCACTGTTTGGTTGGGATTGTAAGGACGAAAAATGTATCTTTGACATAGTAGAAATATATGCCTAAAGATACATAATTTTTAGGTAATAACAAAGCCCCAGCTTGTGAAAGTCGGGGCCTTGTGCATAAAAAAAGGTGTGCCAAATTTTGACACACCCCCTTTTTTTTATATATATACATTAATTTTAGCATAAATGTTAGGATGTTTTAAAATCTATTCCTATCTTTACCCCAAATTATCTTTTAATGTGGGATGTGAGGTATAACATGATTAGACGTTTATTACTGGTCGTTGGGATTATCGTTTCTTTGTCATCGTGTGGCGGAGATATTGCTTACCGGATAGAAGGGAAACTTACCAATCTGGAGGATCAGACCTTATATGCCGTTTTCGAGAATGAAGATATAAAAGTGGTAGATACGGTGACTTGCGGGAAGCCGGGCGAATTTTTGATCGAAAAGAAACAAGGTGATTTCCGGGAAGTGACGATCTTCTTTGCCAATAAGATGCATTGGGTTACGGCCTATCTGGAAAAGGGAGAGAAGGTGACGATCACCGGGGACGCTGCTTATCCTGCCATGTTGCGTGTCAAAGGAGGGCGGATCAATGATCGTCTTTCCACGATAAAAAAAGAAATGGCTCCTTTGTTGAAGGAACAGGCCGACCTGATCCGTCAACTGAATAAGAAGAACAGGGAAAATGTCAACGGCTCGATAGAGGAAACGGATATGGCTTCACGCCTGGCGAATGTAAACCATCTGCTGAGCGAGGAAGCTGCTGCCACCATTAAGAAATATCCGGATGAAGAAGCCTCCGTCATATTGATACAACATTATTTTAACCATCCTGACGATACCCGGCGAATGGATGAACTGCTGGCTGTGCTGAGTCCGAAATTGAATGACTTTTATTTGGTACGGAAGCTACAGGAATACAGTACGCGGGCAAAAAGGACGGCTTTGGGAGCTGAAGCACCCGGTTTCAATGTGAAGAACATTTATGGGGCTCCTGTCAGCCTGGATTCTTTTCCGAATAGATATTTGCTGCTTGCGTTTACGGCTCCCTGGTGCGATATGTGTCAGACGGAAGATCTGTATTTGGATGAAGTGGCAACGAAATATCCGAAAGAGAAGGTGGATATGTTGCTGATCAGCTTGGATGACGATCAGGCTGGAGTACGGAAAGTTATTGCAAAGGATAGCATCGACTGGAATTTGGTTACCGATTCCGCCGGACAGGCAGCCATGTTGGTCGATCTGTATAATGTAAGTGCTTTACCCCGCTGTTTCCTGATCGATGAAGAAGGAAAGATCATCTTGAAAACGGACAATGGGGTCGAGATAAAGCAGACATTAGAAAAGCTGATGGAGTAGGAATTTATGATTTATGATTTATGATTTCTGCAATGTTGCTATCCCTAAATCATAAATCCGGCCTCATAAATCCAGACCCATAAATCATAAATTATAAATCATAAATCTTTAACTATGTTAGTCAAATCTTATGCCGCCGCCGTGCAGGGCATATCGGCAACGGTCGTTACGATCGAAGTGAATTGCACGAAAGGTATCCAATTCTTTTTTGGTAGGGTTGCCCGATGTGGCTGTCCGTGAAAGCCATGAGCGCATTATCTCTGCTCTTCAGGTGAGTGGCTACAAGTTTCCTCGTAACCGCATTGTGATCAATATGGCGCCTGCGGATATCCGGAAGGAAGGTTCGTCGTACGACTTGCCGCTTGCAATCGGTATCTTGGCAGCGGCCGAAGAGTTGGATGCTTCCCGGCTGAGTCACTACATGATGATGGGAGAGCTTTCATTGGACGGCAGCTTGAAGCCGGTAAAAGGTATTCTGCCGATTGCGGTCAAGGCGCGTGAAGAGGGATTCAAAGGCTTTATCGTTCCCAAGCAGAATGCCCGCGAGGCCGCTGTTGTCAATAATCTGGAAGTGTACGGCGTTTCGACTATCAAAGAGGTGATCGAGTTCATTGCGGGAAAACGGGATTTGGAACCGACGGTTGTCAATACCCGTGAAGAGTTTTATGCCCGGCAGCTTCAGTTTGAAGCGGATTTCTCGGATGTACGCGGACAGGAGAATGTGAAACGTGCGTTGGAAGTTGCCGCTGCTGGCAGCCACAACCTGATCTTGATCGGTCCGCCGGGGAGCGGCAAGTCGATGCTCGCTAAACGTCTCCCTTCCATCTTGCCGCCCTTTACCTTGCAGGAGTCATTAGAGACCACCAAGATACATTCGGTTGCCGGTAAGATCGGGGTGGACACTTCCCTGATGACACAACGTCCGTTTCGTTCGCCCCATCACACGATTTCGAATGTGGCGATGGTCGGTGGAGGTGCTTTCCCGCAGCCGGGAGAGATCAGCCTGGCGCATAACGGGATCTTGTTCCTGGATGAATTGCCCGAATTCAACCGGAATGTGCTCGAGGTCATGCGCCAACCTTTGGAAGACCGGACGATAACGGTCTCGCGTGCCCGCTTATCTGTCGATTATCCAGCCAACTTTATGTTGGTCGCTTCCATGAATCCTTGTCCTTGTGGATATTATAATCATCCCGATCGCCCTTGCCTCTGTTCTCCGGGTGCCGTCCAAAAGTATATGAATCGCGTTTCCGGCCCTCTGCTCGACCGGATCGATATACAGGTGGAAGTCGTGCCGGTCCCTTTTGAGAAGATATCCGACGGACACCCTTCCGAATGTAGCGAAGCGATACGCGAGCGTGTGATGAAAGCCCGCGCTATCCAGGAAAAACGCTTTGCCGCACATGAGGGTATTTATAGTAATGCCCAGATGACCTCCAAACTGCTTCATGAATACGCCGTGCCCGATGCTGCCGGCCTGTCTTTACTGAAGGTCGCCATGCAGCGCCTCAATCTTTCCGCCCGCGCCTACGACCGTATCCTGAAAGTCTCCCGTACGATCGCCGATCTGGAAGCCTCTCCGAATATCGAAGCACGCCATTTGGCGGAAGCCATACAATACCGGAGCCTGGACCGGGAAACATGGGGGACGTAAAAATAAATCGGATGAATCTGATTGTCAATGAAAATAATACCTATTTTAGCTGTTCCGGTATTCCAACGGCCCCATCCCCACATGCCGCTTGAAATATTTGCCGAAGAAAGACATGTTCGTGAAATTCAGCGAATAGGCGATGTCGTGGATGGAAAGGCCGGTCGATTTCAACTGTGCCTTTGCATCCATGATCACCATAGAGGTGATGATCTCGACACAAGTCTTGTCGGTCGTCTGCTTGACAATCGTACTGAGATGCGCCGGAGTTATGCCGAGTTTCTTGGCATACCATGCAACGTTCCGTTGCATGGTATAGTTCTGCATAACCAGATGATTGAAGTTTTTGCTTATTTGTTCCGCTTTGGAGAGATTCGTTTTGTTCAGTGTCTTGTCTTTATACATGGCCCCTACTCCGAGAAGCACGCCTGAAAGCAAATGGTTAAGGATATCTTTGTTCAACTTGGGTCCGCAGAATCCATACGTCTTGACAAGTAGCGAAAAATAATCTTCCAGCAATTGAGCCGGCTGTTCTTTCAGCTCGATAATCGGGCAGTCTTTTACGACATACAACATGTCCATTGCTGATTTGCCTATATTGGCATGGTTGATGAATTCAGATGAAAATCCCATAAAATAGATCTGTAAATCTCCTTCTATCTTATGAATTTGTAAGATCGTTCCCGGCAGGATCGTGATAAAGCTGCCCGGCTTCACTTGGTAGCGTGTCAGATTTATGGATGCTTCGATCTCCCCTTGCATGCAAAGCACGAATATCTCCGCCTTCAACCTGCAAGGATAGTTGGCATACAAGTTCAACAAACCAATGTCTTTATGCGAAAGATTCCCGATGATCCAATCTTCGGGAAGGTCTATTTTGGGGATATCGTTTTCCATATTCAGAATACATTAGAATATGTGCAAAGATATGAAAAATAGGACACACAAAAAGTGTTGAATGATAAAATCCGGTTTAAGTTAGGATATTATAATTGACTATTTGGAACAAGATCTAAAAAAGCGGACAGGTAATCGTATAAATAGACCTTGTGAGATCTTTTGCGTTGTCGTTATTTTGCACCGATTTTGATAGGTAGAGAAAGGGTATTACTCCGGTTGTTTTGTGAATTGCGACAGTCAACTGAATTAGGGCTAAACTATATTACTATATAGATGAAGAAATGTATGATTGAATATGGTCTTGGGAAGATCATGGCTTTATGGATATGTGTTTTGGGGGTACTTATCTGTGCCTCTTCTTGTGATTCCGATCGTGTGCTTGCCGATGGAATTGGAAAGTTGCGCTTGTCATTATCGGCAGACACTACTTCTTTGAACAAAGGTATCAACAACTCGACTAAAGCAGCCGTTTCGGATGAGTTCGAAAAGTTCCTGACTACGGCTGATTACAAGATCCGTATCGTACAGCAGTCCGATACAGTCCAATCGTATGACCGCTTCGATGAGATGCCTTCTGAAATCGAACTGAAAGAGGGGGCTTATACCCTCATCGCCTCCAAAGGTGACAACCTCCCTTCTGCTTTTGAAAACCCCTATTTTGAAGGAAGTACCGACTTCACGGTGAAAGCCGGCATGAGCACGCCTATCGATGTGATTTGTACACTTGGAAATGCAAGAATCACGGTCGACTACACCGAGGACTTCAAGGAGGCATATTCCGATTATACCGTTTTGTTGAGCTCAGCCTTTACATCTGGCAGCCTGGAAATAAAGAAGGATGAAACGCGTCCGGCCTATATGCAAGTGGCCAAAGAAGGATCGGAATTAGGTATCGCCATCCGTTTGAAGAAAATCACCGAAGACAAGGAAAAAACATATAAAATCCCAACTCCTCTATCTATCGAACGTCGCCAGAACATCCGCCTGATCTTTAAGACGGATGGAGAGGCCTTGGATGGCATCGGTCTGGAAATAATCCTGGATGATGAAATGACAAATGTCACGCTGAATGAAGGGATACCTGATTTTATGTGGAAGCCGTTTGAGAAGCCGACACTGTCTCCGGATGATTTTACGAATGGAGAATCTTTTACCATTAAAGTCGGAAAGTTCGAGAAGAGTCCTACAGTTGGATTTGCTATGCCGGCAGGTATTGCCTCTTTGTGTGTCAAGCAATGGCGGGAAGACAAAGAAAACGAAGAAATTACCTACGACTTGGCCACGGACGAAGGAGTTACCGCCGCTTTAGGGAAGAATTTCAAATGGTCGGTCAATGGTAAGGCGAATACTAATGTGAAAGGAGAAAGAAAAACCGGACAGCTATTTTTGAAAGATGCAATCAATAGTTTGGAGGCTCCTATCGAAGAAGATCAAACTTATACTTATCATTATGAGTTTTCAGGAGTTGATGCGACAGGAAAGGCACATACGACAAATGTATTGGGGGTAACAGTTGTTGTACAACCAGCCGGCCAGCCGATTATAACATTTGACGGCTTTCCTGAGGCAACGATTATAGAAGGTGATGATATGTCGAAAGAACAATTGGCAACTTTTGATGCAGAAGGCTTGATTGATGCGACAAAGACGACATTGACGATCAATGATGGGACGGAAGATAAAGTTTATCACATTATGACAAATGCATCTGCCCTTTCGAATGATTGGGGTATTAGTGTCGAATCCAATAGTACGGCCAATGCTATTGTCAAGTTCCCGAAAGATTTCTCATCTCGTTTGGAAGCTCCGCAAGAGGGAAGTAGAACGTATACTTATACGTTGCATTTGGAAGATAAGAACGGACGAAACTATCAAATGGAAAAAACATTGATTGTAAAAGCTCCCGTATTTGAACTGGCTCCTTCCGATAATGGTGGAGATGTGTTTGCTCGTCGGGCGATCTTGCGTGCCGTTATGTCTGTCGGACATAAAGAAAGGTTGAGTTTCCAGTATAAAAAAGCGAATGCAACAAATTGGGAAAATGTAACAAATCAATTAAAGCAAACCGATAATGTTCACTTTGTTGATACACTGAAAGGGCTTCAGGCTCTTTCTGATTATGATATACGTGTTGTTTATAAAGGTGTAAAATATAGAATGTCTGACCCTATTCGGTTAAGTACAGAAGATGAACAGTCTTTGAGTAATGGCGATTTTGAAGGAGATTGGAGTTCGAAGACGATTTCAGGTTTGATAAATGGTGCCAATATTTTTGTATCCAGAGTAACGTTAACTTCGAATGAACCTGTGGGATGGAGTTCGGTGAATGCAAAAACATTTAGTAATAAATCAAATATTTCATCGACCTATAATACTGTTCCATCTACGATGAAGGTGGATGGTAAAACCGGTTTTGGGGTACGTTTGCGCACAGTTGGTTGGGATAATAGTGCTGGAAATACAGCAACAATTTGTTATCACGCTTCTGCGGGTAAATTGTTTTTGGGATCTTATTCTTTCGATCATTCTAATAATAGTGAAATGTATAATTATGGATTGCCGTTTACTGCACGTCCTTCATCGGTAAGGGCACAATATAAATATACTCCTTATAGTGGTGATTCTTTTAAAGCATGGGCTATCATTCTGAACAAAGAAAATGGCATAGAAACTGAATTGGGTAGAGGACAGTTAATAAAAGGAGATGCTCTGTCTAATTGGACAGAATTAACATTCCCGATTATTTATACAAACTTGACAAAAAAAGCAACCCATATGTATATAGTTTTTTCGTCTTCTGCAAATTGTTCAGAAAATGAATCTACTGAATCTGATAAATTAAAGGAGCTTTTGGACAAGGGTACCGAAGTGGATGGTTATACCCATCATGAGGGTAGTAATTTATATATTGACGAAGTTGAACTCATTTATGAATAAAAAATGAAAAAGACATATATTCTATTAATCTCTATTCTGACATTCTTTTCTGCTTGTCAAAAAGATGCAGGGATAGATAATGGTTTTGGTAAAGGTCCCGGAGCGTTCCGATTGGAAAAACCATCTGTCCAAAGCGAAACGGAGATTCCGGTAATTGTGACAAAAGGTGCTTTTGGTTTGGAACCTTCCACATTTTCGATCCGGATCGATCAGCAGGGCGCGGATGGTACATATACGAAACACATGAGTTTTGTTTCTTATTCGGCTATGATTGATTCCGGTATGCCATTGGTTTTGCCGGTAGGAGATTATCAGGTTGTTGCTTCTTCATACGATCAGACGGCGGTTGACGGGCAAGTGTCTGAAACTCCTTATTTCGAAGGGAAACAGGATTTTGTGATTGAAGAAAAAACAGTCACGTCTGTTCCTGCTTTTACTTGTACGTTTGAAAGTGTGGGCGTGGAGCTTCGCTTGTCCGACCAATTCAAAGCGAAGTTGGAAGCCGAACCTCTTAATTACAGCTATTCGGTGACTGTTTATGATGGTGAGGCATCGTGGACGTTTAATCCGGATAAGCATACAAAACCGGCTTATTTCCTGAATGATTGTAAGGATTTAGTATTGAAAGTTACGGTTAAGTTGGATAATCTGACCTATCCGGAACGGACTTATTATGTATGCAATTCTAATACAGATAAAGTATCGATTGGGGAATACTATATTATAACCTTGGATGCAGGAGAAGCTGAAACAAAAGGTTTACGGTTAATGACTAAATGTATAGGAGAATAAGCATATGAGATATAAATATCTGTTATTGTTGTTTTCTTCTCTTCTTTTTTTCTCTTGTGAGATGAAGAAGGAGATATTGGGACAGACTGATAAAGGTCAGACTGATGACACGACCGTAGAAAACCAAGGGTTGCTGGATCTGGAGTTGAAGCCGGAAAAAGAAGCGGATATCCCTGTTTCGAAGGGAGGAAATGCTACTGGTTCGCAGACTGTTATATTGGATGTCAATGAGTTTGCTATAGATATCATTGATGGAAACGGGAATACGGTCAAACATTATGATAGTTACGCCGATTTGAAGAATGAGGGAGGCTTGTTGCTGCCTGCCGGTAATTATTCGATTCGGGCGACGTTGGGAGAAGATGTGAATGCCGGTTTCGACAAGCCCTTTTATTCCGGTACGAATGTGTGTGAAATCACCCCTCAGGAAGTGGCAAAGGTGATTACGGATTGTGTGTTGAGCAATAAGAAAGTTACGTTTCATTGTTCGGATGATTTCTTGAAGAAATTTAATGATGACTATTCGATCGTTATCGATAATAAAGTGGGAGCTTTGACTACCCAGAACGGGGAAAAGAGGACAACCTATTTGAAAAATACCGGCATTTTACAGTTTACTGTATATGCGACTATGAAGAATGGTGGAAAGAGTTTGGTATATAATTACGATATGTCGAAAAATGAGGAGATCCAACAATATAATAATATATTGATCGACTTGGATCTTGAAGAAGGTGACAGTTCTCCTGATGAACCGGATGATAACGAACCTGATGAACCGGATGATCCTGTTGTGCCGGATGATTCGGCTTCAGTTAAAAATCCGGTGATTAAGGTCGACATATCCTTGGTCGAGAAAGAATATGTGATAGAGATTCCTTCAGATTTTATCGATGCCGGTGGTGAGGATGATGGTGGCGATGATAATGAAGGTGGTGACACGGTGGCTAAACCTACAATTGTAGGGGATGCAGGATTGGACATAAGCCAACCGATCGAGATATCGGGTGCAGGTAATAAAACTGTGCGTGTGAAGATTAATACACCGGGTAAATTAGCTTCGTTAGTTGTAAAAATAACTTCATCAACATTGGAGGCATTATTACCGGCTGTCGGGCTGACTTCCGAGTTTGATATTTGTGATGAGGGTTTGAAAGAAACTTTGTCAAAATTAGGATTGTCAGCAACAAAAGGTGCTACGTCTACAACGTTTGATATCTCTTCTTTTATGCCGATGATTGCAGGTTTGGGAGGAGGTGATTATCTCTTTACCATAACTGCGACGGATCAGTTAGGACAAAAGGCTTCCAAGACATTAACGGTAAGGAATTTGAACGATTAATGAGTGATGAACAGTATGAAGTTATATATATTTGCTTGCTTGTGTAGTTTGATATTATGGGGAGTGAGCTGTGATGAAGAATCGGTAGGAATACCGACAGGTTCGTTGTTTTTAGGTATCGAAGAGGATGCTACATTGCTGACAAAGGCGGAATCGGCTGTCACGAATGAATCTCTTCGTGTCGATATCATCGCTGCGGAAGGGGATACGATAAAAAGCTACTCCGATTATATCGATGAGGTGAAAGGTAAAAAGATCGTTCTTCCGGTAGGAACTTATACGATTTCAGTAAAATCAAACCAGTCGGAAGAGGCAGGATGGGAAAAACCGTTCTATTCCGGTTCGAAAGAAATAACCATTCAGTCCGGTGAGATAACCTCCGTACAGATTGTTTGCAAGATTTTGAATACGAAAGTAGCAGTCGAGTATGCCGACAATCTTGCTGACTATTTCAGCCGTTATGAAACGACGGTTTCCAATACTTCCGGGAGCTTGCTTTATACGCGGGATGAGACTCGTGCCGGTTTTTTTAAAGCAGAGAAACTTACGGCTGATTTGAAACTGGTCAATCAGGATGGAAACGAGTTTGCCATGCAACGTGTGTTCCCGGATATTAAGGAACGGTATTTTTATAAGATAAAATACTCGCTTGACGATGGTGGTGGTGATAATGAAGAAGCTGGAGCCGATTTCGGTGGGATCATAGTGGACGAAAAGGCCGATACGATATATTACGGAATCTTCATCAAACAGGAAGATCTTTTCGGCAAGTCGGTTCCCAAGTTGGCACTTGACGGCTTTGCGGAAAATAAGATTGTCTATAAAAAGACTGAAAATCCGTCAGTTCCCGAACATTCTCTGACGATCGAAGCGCCGAACGGTATCAAGCAGCTGAAAGTGGAAACAACTTCTTTCCAGTTTGCCGATATTCCATCGTTTGATCTTTGTAACCTGACGGATGCTGCACGGACGCGTTTGCAGCAATTAGGTTTCCCGATACAAGAAGTAAAGGGCAAGCAAAAACTGACATTCGTGTTGACTGATTTTGCTAAAGCATTAGACCCTGCTTCAGCAACTCAAATGGCCACCCATACGTTTACGTTCTCTGTCTTGGATAATTTACATCAGGAAACGACTGTACAATTCATTTATGAAATTCGTCCGAATGTGAATGTAACAACGGAAGAGCCGGTTGTATGGGCGAAATTTGTGACATTAAGAGGTAATTCCATTGACAGAGATAATATCGGCTTTATGTTTAAAAAGAAAGCAGATACAGATTTTCAGAGATATGATGCAACTATTTATAATGAGCAAACAGGTGATTTTTCTTTATTGTTGATTGAAAATATCATGCCAGGTACAGAGTATGAATACTATGCAGTTTCAGGTACAGATGCTCAAGGGGATGTCAAAACTTTTACAACGTCTCCGATTGTAAATTTAAAAAATAATACATTTGATGAATGGTTCAAAAATGGTAAGACTTGGTTTCCTAATGTAGATGTATCTAAATGGTGGGATTCTGGAAATACTGGCGCAAATACTGCGGGCGAAAATAATCCTACTTCTCCTGAAGAAAGTGTTGTAGTCAAGGGTAAAGCTGCTAAGTTACAGTCTACGTGGATTGGCTTTATTGGCATTGGGGCATTTGCTTCAGCAAGTATGTTTACTGGTAATTTTGTTGACATAGATGGAACGAATGGTATCTTGTCATTTGGACAACCATTTACTGCTAAGCCTACAAAATTGACTGGATATTATAAATATACTCCAGTAAACATAGATTATATGGAACAATGGGATTCAAAAGTAGATCCTGATTTGAAAAGTGGAGATTCTGATCAATGTATCATTTATATAGCATTGTGTACGAAAAATTATGAAATACGTACAAATCCGAAAAGTCGCCAATTGTTTGACCCTAACGATGCTTCTGTCATTGCTTATGGTGAATTAGTGGCGAAAGAAGCTGTTTCCGGAGAAGAAGCAAATGGTTATAAAAAGTTTTCAATAGATATCAAATATCGGAAAACAGATGTAACTCCATCTTATATAGTGGTTGTAGCTGCGGCAAGCCGCTATGGAGATTATTTTACAGGAGGTAAAGGCAGTACATTGTATATCGATGAATTTAATTTGGAATATGATTACAACGCTGCCTCTTTCACAAACGAATAACGAATAAACAAAATATGAGAAAAATAACGAGTCTGCTTTTGCTTCTGCTTTGTGCCGTGACGGTACTTTCGGCGAGAGAGAATAAATATGATCGGGGAATTGTGATGAAGACATTTATCCCGAAAGGGCAATGGATGGTGGGAGCGACGTTCTCCTACTCGGAACATGTGGATGATAATTTCGAATTTATGTCGTTGTTGAAAGATATCGATTCGGAAGGATATACATTTAAAGTGACACCTTTGGTTAGCTATTTCATCCGTGACAATATCAGTATCGGCGGGCGTTTGGCTTATTCGCGTTCTTATACGAAATTAGATAACCTGTCACTTTCGTTAGGAGATGATATCAGTTTGGATATAAACGAGTGGAATGATAAATCGAATACCTATTCGGCTGCTTTTTTTATCCGTACATACTTAAATTTGGGGGATAGCAAACGTTTCGGTTTGTTTAATGAGGCACGTTTGCTGTACGGCTTTTCAAAAAGTACGAGCAGTTCGGATTTGGGAAGCGGATTGTCGGGCGTACATCAGTTGAAGCATAACTTGAATATCGGTGTTGCACCGGGTATCACCTGTTTTGTCAACGATTTTACGGCAGTGGAGGCTTCTATCGCTGTCGCAGGCCTGAACTTTAATTGGTATGACCAGAAAAAAGATCAGGTGTATGATGGTAAACGTACTTCCAGTTCGGCAAACTTTAAGATAAATCTGCTCTCGATCGACTTGGGTATTGTTTTTTATCTATAAGGAAGTGGTATGAAACGAAAAAGCATATTTCTTACGTTCGGATTGCTGGTATTGTCTTGGATAGGATGTGTCGAAAATGATTTGCCGTATCCGACCATTGTTGGACAGATCACGGAGATGGAAGTTGCCGGTATGACTTCCTGCCGTATCCTCGGAGCTTCAAATACAGTGGAGATAAAAGTGGCCGATACGATCGACCTGAGGGATCTGCGTGTTGAAAAGCTAGTCGTGACAGAGGGTATGAAGGTTTATCCGGATTCGGCTGCCTGTCTTGATATCGCTCATTTTCCGGATACCGGTTTTGTCTCGGCTGACAGTTTGCCTGCCGGAACGGATACACGGATGAATTTTCTGAATCCGGTGAAGTTCTGCTTGAGCCTTTATCAGGATTATGAATGGACGGTCAATGTTTCGCGGGATATCGTACGTAAGATCAAAATCAAGAATCAGGTAGGTTCGGCCTTGGTCGACGATTATACGAAGAACGTTATTGTTTATGTCGATTCGACCGAGCAGCCCTCTTTACGAAACATTGAAATAGAAGAGCTGCAATTAGGGAGTTCGATCGCACAGACGACTCCCGACCCTTCGAAGGTGGTTGATTTTACCCGGCCGCGTGTTTTCTATGTGACGGCATTTGACGAGACGGAAGAGTGGACCTTGAGCGTCCAATATCCGAATGCGAATGTCCAATTGACACAGCTTTCCGCTTGGACGCGCCGTGCATATGTCGGTGGATCGATATCGAAAGGAGAGGTGGAAGCCGAATACCGTAAGGTGGGCGAAACTACTTGGGAGTCTGTGCTGTCTAATGAAATAAGCTATGAGGGAGAAGACTTTTTGATCATGATGACTCACTTGACGCCGGGGACGGATTACGAATATCGGTTGACGATGAACGGGACGGTTGGTGAAATACTCACATTTACGACCGATACGATCATGCAGGTCCCGAATCTCGGCTTTGACGATTGGGTGATGAAAAACGAAAAGACTTGGTATCCGAATGCGACATTGGACGATGCCGATCATTTCTGGGATTCCGGTAACGAGGGGGCCAGTATCGCCAGCCGTAACCCGACTGCACCGGAAACGGGCGATGTGGTGAAAGGTCGTGCCGTCAAGATGGCTTCCGATTATATCAGCATCGCCAGCAAGTTCGCCGCCGGTAACATCTATACGGGCGATTTTGTCGGTTTGGCAGGTATCGAAGGGGCTGAACTCGATTTTGGACAACCTTATATCGGAAGACCTTCGGCATTGAAAGGATATTACAAATATACGCCGGGCGTGATTGACCAGGCAAAAGCTCCATACGATGCCTTGATGGGACAGACGGATTCATGCCATATTTATATCGGTTTGTTCGATTGGAGTGCTCCGTTTCGTGTCAACACAACAACAGGTACTTTTGTTGACCTGACCTGGAACAACGAATCGATGATCGCATTCGGTGAATTAAAATCGAACGAAGCGACAGGTAGCGATTACAAACAGTTTAAAATCAACTTGACTTATCGCGACTACTTCACCCGTCCAAAATACATCCTGATCGTAGCCTCTGCCAGCAAATACGGTGACTACTTCACAGGTAGCACGAGTAGCGTGATGTATTTGGACGAGTGTGAGTTGGTGTTTGAGTAGATTGACAATTGGGGATAACCGGAAACATTGTTCCCGGCATCGTGCCGGTCGGGAAGTAGTTGACAACGCTATTTTTAGCGTGCCGGAATAAAAACAGATAGAAAGATGAAAAAAAATAGTTTTTTAATTGGTTGGATCGTTTTGATCGTGGGGCTGCTTTGCTCGGTGAGAGGCGGGGCGGTAGATGTGAATTCGGCGGAGGCGTTGAGAAATGCTTTAGGCAATGCAACGGTGGATGGAAATGTTGTGACGTTGACGGGAATTGTGAACTTGAGTAGTACGTTAAATATTACTGGAGGGACGATGATACTTGATTTGAATGGAAAGACGATTATCTATGATCGTACGGGAACACAAGAAAATGCTACAGCTATTAATGTGAATGGCGGTAATATTGTTATAAAGAATGGGACGATAGAAACCTATGCTGCAAATGGACAAAATAATGGTTGGAATACAAAAGGAGGAAATGGCTATAATGCAACGGCTGTCGTTTTTAATAGTGGAAAAGTATCATTGTTATCAATGTCGCTAAAAGCAATACCAGGAAAAGGTGGAAGTGGACAGAACTTTTGGGGGCAGTCAAATCCAGGAAATGATGGTTCTCCTTGGGTTGTGGATGCTGAGGGTAATAATACATTAGGTGACGTAGTTCCTTATGGAGCTTATTTTTCAAATCCATCGGATGTAAAATATACTGAAAAAGGTGAAGGTATAAATCAACAAGATGCTATTGTTTCTCTTACTCAATATAATATTGCCTACAACACCAATGGTGGTACAACTACGGTTCAAGGGACACCTTCCTATACCATCGAAACCACCGATTTTATCTTACCGACAGTGACAAAAAACGGTTACACTGTCGACTGGACATATAACGGTAATCCGGTCAATCCAACAGCTTTGCCAACAACGGCAGACCGTGTAGCCAGCAAAGACATGACTTTTGTTGCCACATGGACTCCGGTCTCTTATAAAGTCGTTTATGATGTTGACGGTGGAGTCGCACTCCCTGACAGTTCATATAATATCGAAACGGCTCTTACCACTTTGCCAACTCCTCAAAGAGAAGGATATGTTTTCGATGGATGGTATCGGGGTAATCAGAAAGTAACCTCTATCCCTGCCGGAACGGGTGATGTCACCCTTAAAGCGCATTGGACGGAGATTTCTTATACGCTTTCCTTTAAGACGAACAATGGCACTTCTTTAGCAGATATTTCTTATACAAAAACACAACCGGGAACTTTACCTTCCGGTCTGACAAAAGAAGGATATATGTTCGGAGGATGGTTTCTGGATGAGAATTTTACTGGAAGCAAATTAGAGGCTGTGCCTTTTCCGGCAGGAACGGCAGGACAAACGAATATTCCGGTAATGGTCTATGCCAAATGGACCCCTACCCCGTACACCATCACCTTCAACACCAACGGAGGTTCCGATCAGGATGCTCTGCGCTACACCATTGAGACCGAAACATTCAAACTCCCAACGAGGACGACGAAAGCAGGTTATACATTGGTAGGCTGGTATATAGATGAAGATCTAACCAAATCTTATGGGGAAGTTGTAAAGGGTACCCACGGAGATTTTACTTTATATGCCAAATGGGAGTTGGCACAATATACAATCGAATATGAACTTTACGGGTATGGCAATAATCCGCCTGATGCCGTGACTTGCTATAATATTGAAAAAGAAGTCAAATTACCGACTCCGCAACGTGATAACTTTACGTTTGTCGGATGGCATAAAGATGACCTGTTGAAGGATCAGGCACTAATGATCATTCCTGCTGGAACGACCGGCAATTTGAAACTATATGCCGAATGGACAATGGGTAACTCTGTGCAGATATCACGTCCGGCGAACGGGACAATCACGGTGAAGAGCGGATCGACGGAAGTGAAACCCGGTGATAAGGTCGGAGCGAACACCTCGTTGACAATTACGGCAACACCTGCTTCGGCCGATTATAAATTGTCGAAACTGGTTGTCAATAATATTGAATATACGACTAGCCCTCAACAGTTGTGATGCCTGCTGAAGGTGGTTTGACCATCTCGGCTGTCTTTATTGATCCGCGCCCGGCAGCTCCGGCTCCCAAAGTAACGACCGATCCTGTCAATACGGACTATGTTCCGAGTGGAGAACCCGTGACATTCACGATGGAAAAAAACGCGGCGAATGTGATTCCTTGCTGTACAGTATAGACGGTTCTACCCCTAAACTCTATACCGGAGCTTTTCAGGTAAGCACTATTACGACTGCCACCAAAACGGTTGCCGTACAAGCCATAGCCCGCAAGTCCGGTTGCAAGGATGGTGTTACGACTCGTAACATCACGTTCCGTTCCGGAAAGATCACCATCACATTCAACCTGCCGAAAGGAATCACTGCCAGCAATCCCGCAGGTGGTGAAGTCGTGGAAGCCGTAGCAAGTGGCGGGGCTTTTGAATTCAAGCTGATTGTGGATAAGAACTATTTCCAAACATTGGATTCTATAAAGGTGACAGCAAACGGAACTGTTATCACACCTGATATTTATGGCATTTACACCTTAAGTAACCAGACTTCTGACGTAATTGTCAATGTGAGCGGTATTTCCGGTGTAACCCATCTGATTACTTTGGTACAGTCGGCTAATGGTATGATTGCTTTTACCGGTGATGAGGATGCAGAGAATTCCAGGAACGTCAATCATGGAGATCCTGTTTCGGTGACGGCTATGGCTGATGAAAATTATAAATTCCAGTCGTGGACGGATGGTGAGACAGCTAATCCTCGTACGTTTATGGCTGAGTCGGATGTGACGTTGCAGGCACGCTTCGTGAAGGACAGTGCCGGATTTTCTGTTATTCTTCCTGAATTGGAAGGGGTGACAGTCAAACCGCTTACCGGGTATTCGACTGAAGTCAAGCCGGGGGGCAAATTCAAATTCTATTTGCGTCTGGAGGCGGATTACGACGAATCTGTCCCTGTCGTGTATGCCAATAATGAAAAATTGAACGTGAATCAGGAGGTGTATAGTATATATGATATTTCCGAGAATATCCGTATTTCTGTTGATGGGATCGTTCGCAATAAGGTGAAACCGGTATTGCAGGAGCATGTGTCGGCTATCGATGTGGAAACCGGTTCAGATGTATCCGGCCTCTCTCTATTCACGGCTGCCATGATTGTATTGCAGGCTGATGCGCCTGAAGGACAAGTATTTTCGAAATGGAATGATGGCAAAGCCGATAATCCTCGTATCGTAACGGCTGCCGATGCATCGCAACTGTTTCCGTTATTCCTGCCTAAAACAGGGCAGGATGCTGTATGTGTCAAACTGCCTGTCCTTGCCGGTGCGGGTATGGGGGCTGTCAATGCGAATGCGGCGGTCGTGGCCAAAGGGGAATCTGTTCAGTTGAAACTGGTCGTTTTGCCGTCATATAGCCAAAGCGACGTCAAAGTCTTTGCCAATGGAAAAGAACTGGATGCAGCCTTGTCTTTGAGAGCTTCTTCTGAAACGAAAACATTGTTTTATACGCTTTCCGATGTGTCGGAGGATATGATGGTGGATGTCTCCGGGTTGAAGCTGAATGAATATGTCGTTTCTCTCGAACAACAGGAAGGCGGGACGGTAAAAGCCAGTCAAGTCGGTATGTTAAAACATGGAACGGTTATCACATTGACGGCAACGCCAAACAAGGGTAATATGTTTATGAAATGGGGGGATGGCAACACATTGAATCCTTATCAATATGTGGTGACGGACAATTGTACGTTGAAAGGAGCTTTTGCAGCTTCGAATATGTCGGTAGGAAATGAAAACGTATCGATCCCGGCTGTGCGTATCTATGCAGCCGGAGGCTCTTTGCACATTCTGTCTCCTGAAATTTCCGAATTGTTCGTCTGGAGTCTGGAAGGAAAGCTGATAAAGAAGGCAGGTGTCCCGGCCGGTTATTCGTCTTATCTGCTGCCGGCTGGTATGTATGTGGTGAAGGTCGGAAATGGTGAATCGGTAAAGATTGTAATCCGATGAACTATCTTTTTCCCATCTAACCAAATTATTCCTTACCTTTGTGCCTCAAAAAGAGAACACAAGGTATGGAAAAACAGTTTAAGAGAACGCTGATAACTACGGCGTTGCGTATGCGAACGGGCCAGTGCATATCGGACATTTGGCCGGAGTATATGTGCCC
>ENA-OQCB01000523-OQCB01000523.1-human-gut-metagenome-genome-assembly--contig:-NODE-523-length-17812-cov-3.055471_pt1 | contig 17812 bp, 22 predicted proteins | sample MGYA00242493_ERZ504568 | MGnify/ENA primary metagenome ERZ504568 (study PRJEB26092, sample SAMD00036229) | human gut metagenome | host: Homo sapiens | study: EMG produced TPA metagenomics assembly of...
AAATATCAAACGAATATACTTGGGACCTTAACGGGCAGAACAAAATATAATATTATTCTGTTGATTGTTGTTGAAGGTAAGATTTCGTATTCCCTTAATTTATAAGAGTATATGCAAGAGAATAGGTTGATATAACGTACAGGATCAATAGGCTCCTGCGTAGGTCCTGCCGTCACCAAAATTTTCTTTCCTTTTAAATCTTTTTCATAGGCACATTCTCGCAAAATATGCTGTAAAAGTAATTCCGGTTCAGGCATCTTCCCTTGTCCTGTATCTCCGCATGCCAAGTATCCATAAGCACTCTCTACAATCTCATACCCATAGTGCTCCAGAACTTTCAAATTGTCCTGCACAATGGGATTTTCGAACATATTGGTGTTCATTGCCGGCGCAAGGATTTTCTTACATTTGCACGCCATAATAGTAGTGGTAAGCATATCGTCTGCGATGCCGTGAGCCAGCTTTCCAATACAGTTTGCACTGGCAGGGGCAATCAGTACCACATCTGCTTTCTTTGCCAGAGCCACATGCTCTACATTATACTGAAAATTCCTGTCAAAGGTGTCCACCAGACATTTGTTTCCTGTTAAGGTTTCAAAGGTAATGGGATTGATAAAATTCTCCGCATTCTTTGTCATTAACACCTGAACGTCTGCGTGAAGCTTTTTCAGCATACTGGCAAGGGAAGCAATTTTGTATGCTGCAATACTTCCTGTAACTGCAAGCACTACACACTTTCCTTTTAACATTGTGTATACCTCTTTTCTTTTTGTGAACATCTGATTTCAGATTGCTCCGTTTCAGCTTCTTATTATATGGAATAACCTGTAAAAAATCAATATGCCATTTTCACTTCCTCTTGTTCCTGCTCCTTTTCTGTGCTATGCTTTTTTCAACATTTACATTTATAAAGGAGTGTTTCTCATGTCACGTAATAAGCAAGTATCAGAAACCCATCTTCTCGGACTTCTTCTGGCTGTTGTGGGAGGTTTTCTGGATGCCTATACCTATCTTTGCAGAGGTCGTGTCTTTGCTAATGCACAGACCGGAAATATTGTGCTTCTGGGTGTAAACCTTACAGAACAAAATTGGAACAGAACTTTTTATTATCTGATGCCTATTTTCGCCTTTGTGCTGGGTATTCTAGTATGTGAAATCATACAAACATATTTTAAATGGAAAAAGAAACTTCATTGGAGACAGCTTATTGTCCTTATGGAAATTTTCTGTCTGATTATCGCAGGCTTTCTGCCTGCTCCTGCCTTGGACACTCCGGTAAATATTATGATTTCCTTTGTGTGTGCCCTTCAAGTAGAGGCTTTCCGAAAAATGAACGGAAATACTTATGCCACTACCATGTGTACGGGAAATTTAAGAAGCGCTTCTCAGCAGTTATACTTATATGCAACCACAAAACAGAAGGTTTATCTGCACAATTGCCTTCAATACTATAATGTTATTCTGTTCTTTATTATCGGAGCAGGGGCAGGCAGCTTTTTTACCGGTATTTTTCATACAAAAGCCGTATGGCTTTGTGCACTGGGGCTTTTAGCCGCATTTATTGCCATGTTTTTAAACAGGGAGGAGAGTCTATGAGCCACGCAGATACACAATTAAAAGAGCAAAAAGACCACGGAACTTCTCTTTTTCCCTGTGCCTTATACGAGGTCTGTGAGGAAAAAAACTGGTCCGGCGTGCCCCATCACTGGCATGATGAAATGGAAATCCTCTACTTTTCTAAGGGCAGCTATACTCTTTTTGTCAATATGGAACAGTTTCAGATTGAGGAAAAATGCTTTTATTTCATTTATCCAGGCGAGCTCCATGCCATTGTTCCCCATTCGGACAGTACGGAGTCTGCCCTTGTGTTTCATCCAAGCCTTTTGGGCTTTGAATATAAGCTGTTTCCTCAATGTCTGAAGCCCTCCAATCCTGCTTTTTCCCCTTTTGAAAAAGAATATCGGAAGGTTTTCCACATTTTCCATCAGTTTCCTGAGGACAGCCTCTCTGCCCGCCTGTTTATACAAAGCGGCATTTTTAAAATGGCAGGTATTCTATCCACTTTTCCCTCTTTACTTCAAGCAGAACGTAAAACGGACATGCGGATAGAAACCATTAAAACGGCACTGGATTTTCTCCATAGTCATTATCAGGAAAAGCTCTATATTCGGGATTTAGCTCTGCAAGTCAACATGAATGAACAATATTTCTGCCGTTTTTTCAAAAAGGTGCTGGGAAAATCCCCCATTACCTATCTAAACGAATACCGCATTAAACAGGCTTGCATCCTTCTGCAAACCACGGACCTTCCCATTATGGAGGTTGGCATGGACTGCGGTTTCTTTCATCTTGGAAATTTCATGAAAGAATTCAAAAAATATACAGAGACTACGCCTTTACAGTACCGCAAAAAGTCATAATAACGCAGTTTTTAATCAAATATTCGCAAGATATTTTTAAATTTGTTCATTATAATAGAGTTTACATTTAAAATACACTTAGGAGGTTTGATTATGGAAAGAAAATGGTGGCATGACAAGGTTGCCTATCAAATTTACCCAAAAAGCTTTTATGACTCAAACGGAGACGGTATCGGCGACTTACAGGGAATTATTCAAAAGTTAGATTATTTAAAAGCTTTAGGCATTGATATTCTGTGGATTTCTCCTGTCTATCCCTCTCCTTTTGCAGACCAAGGGTACGACATTTCAGATTATTATAATATCGACCCTGCTTTTGGCACATTAGAAGATATGGAACAACTGATTAGCGAAGCAAAAAAACGGGAAATGTATATTCTCATGGATTTGGTGGTAAATCACTGCTCGGATGAGCATGAATGGTTTGAAAAAGCCTGTGAAGACCCAGACGGAGAGTACGGAAATTTCTTTTATATCGAAGATAGAAAAGAGGGAGAAACACCCTGCAACTGGCGAAGTTATTTCGGCGGTTCTGTATGGGAACCTCTGCCGAAAAATCCTGATAAGCAATATATGCACGTATTTCACAAAAAGCAGCCGGACTTGAATTGGGAAAATCCCAAAGTAAGAGAAGAAATTTTTAAGAATATAAACTGGTGGCTGGACAAGGGGCTGGGCGGTTTCCGTATTGACGCCATTATCAACATTAAGAAAAAACTGCCTTATAAAAATTATCCCTCTGACCGTGAAGACGGCTTATGTGACCTTGCTCTTATGCTGGCTGACGCACAGGGTGTCGGAGATTTCTTAAAAGAAATGCACGAAAAAACCTTTAAGCTTCATGACTCCTTTGCGGTGGGCGAAGTATTTAACGCAAAAGAAGATGAACTGCCTGCTTTTATCGGGAATGACGGCTATTTCTCCTCTATTTTTGATTTCTCCACTACCTCCTACGGAAAAAGTGACAAGGGCTGGTATGACTGCCGCCGCATTACTCCCGATGAATATAAGGAATGTTATTTTCAATCACAGGAAAAAATCGGTGATATGGGTTTTTATTCCAATATCATTGAAAACCATGATGAACCAAGAGGGGTAAGCTATTATCTGCCCGAAGACGGTCTTTGCTTAGAGGGAAAGAAAATGCTGGCTGTGCTTTATTTCTTTATGCGTGGTCTGCCCTTTATCTATCAGGGACAGGAAATCGGTATGGAAAATCTGGGCATTCTTCCTCTGGAACAGATTGACGATATCAGCGCTCTTGACCAGTATCAGGTGTGTGTGGATGCAGGCTTCACCCCAGAGGAAGCTTTGAAAATCGTTTCTCTTTATAGCCGTGACAATGCCAGAACTCCGGTTCAATGGGACAACTCTCCTAATGCCGGATTTACAACAGGCATTCCATGGCTTATGGTAAATCCTAATTACAGAGAAATCAATGTAAAAGCTCAGGAGCAGGATAAAAACTCTCTCCTTTCCTTTTATAAACAAATGATTGCCCTTCGTAAAAACAAAGATTACAAAGAAACTCTTGTGTATGGAGATGTTATTCCTTTTGAAAGAGAACGCCACAATCTTATGGCATACCACAGAAAAGGGGAAAAAGACTTGCTGATTATCGGCAATTTTCAAAAAGAACCGCAGACAGTTACCCTCCCTTCTTCTGTAAAAAGAGTTCTGCTAAATAACTATCCTCAGCTTTCACAGGAGGGCAATACCTTACAGCTTTGCTCCTATCAGGCTCTTGTTCTGGAGCTTGTCTAAAGCTTCACTTTTCCGGCTCCGGTGCATATACTGATTACAAAAAGGAGTTTTCAGCATGGCTTATGTTCCTCTGTGTCAGCTAAGGGAGGGACAGTATGGTATTATTCGAAGTATCACCTGTTCCAAGGAAGAAAAGCCTTATAAGCAGGCGATTTTACAGCGGTTTCTGGATTTGGGCTTCTGCGAGGAAACCCCGATACAATGTATCAATACGGGCATTTTCCACAATCCCCATGCCTACAAAATCAGAGGCAGTGTTCTGGCAATCCGAAATGAAGACGCCGCTTTTATCCTTGTAGAACCCCTTGCTGAAAATTGTAAACTGTAAATGATGTCCTTCTTGAAAAAAAGAAAAAACGCTTCCTTTACGATTGCGCTTGCCGGAAATCCCAATGTGGGAAAAAGCACCATCTTTAATGCACTTACAGGTATGCACCAGCACACGGGAAACTGGGCGGGAAAAACCGTGGAACTGGCAAAAGGAGTATGCACTCTGGGAAATCAAACCTGCACCCTTGTTGAATTTGCCGGGCGCTACTCTCTGACTGCCTGCTCCAAGGAAGAAGAAATTTGCCAGAGAATTTTTATAGAAAAATACGCATCCCTGATTTGGTTGTCCTTGTATGTGATGCCGTGTGTCTGGAACGTCATCTTCAGCTCCTTATTCAGCTTCTTTCGATTACCCAGAAAGTTTTACTCTGTGTCAATCTGATGGACCAAGCCAAGAAAAAGGGAATTGATATCTCCTGTTCTGCTTTGGAAATGGAATTACATATTCCTGTCCTTGGTATTTCCGCACATCGACACTCGGATATAAAACGCTTAAAATCCGGCATTTTCTCTGCTTTAGATAAAAATATTCCCTCCTCTGAAAATACAAATTCCCCAAAAATATCTGCCTGCTCTTTGCCTGACTCACGAGTCTGCGCACAGGAAGCCTCACGACTTTATCACGCTGCCCTGCAATCTGACCGTACTTCTCACACAAACAAAGACCTTCTCCTTGATAAGCTTTTTACAGGAAAATTTACGGGTATTGCCTGTATGCTTTGCTTTCTTTTACTGATTTTCTGGATTACTCTTACAGGAGCAAACTACGTTTCTCAGGTTCTCCACGACATTCTCTTTTCCTTTGAACCTGTTTTTTACCGCTTTTTACAAGGATTTCTTCCTTTAAAGCTCTGTCACTTGCTTGCTTTTGGTTTTTATCGGGTAACTGCATGGGTAATTAGTGTGATGCTGCCTCCTATGGCAATTTTCTTCCCTCTTTTTACACTTTTGGAGGATTTCGGATATCTGCCCCGTGTTGCCTTTAATCTGGACTGCTGCTTTGCCAAATGCAAGGCGTGCGGCAAACAGGCGCTTACTATGATTATGGGCTTTGGCTGTAATGCTGCCGGTGTAACAGGCTGCCGCATTATTGACTCACCCAGAGAACGGTTGATTGCCATTTTAACCAACTCCTTTGTTCCCTGCAACGGACGCTTTCCCACTATTCTGGCTATCCTGACGATTTTCTTTGCGGGAAGCGCAAAAAATCTTGAGCTGGCAGTTTTGCTCACACTTGTTATTCTGTTTGGTGTGTTTATGACCTTTGTTTCCTCATGGCTGTTATCTAAAACAGTCCTAAAGGGCGTTCCTTCTTCCTTTACACTGGAGCTTCCTCCTTACCGAAAGCCGCAAATTGCCTCTGTTCTGGTACATTCTGTGATAAACCGCACCTGCCGTGTGTTGCTGCGTGCTATCATAGCGGCTGCTCCTGCGGGTATCCTGATTTGGATTATGGCAAATGTCAGCATCGGTACAGACAGCATTTTAAATTTGGTATCGGATTTTTTAAATCCCTTTGCTCGACTTTTAGGCTTAGACGGAAGCATCCTTCTTGCCTTTCTTCTGGGGCTTCCTGCCAATGAAATTGTTATTCCTGTACTGATTATGGCTTATACTGCTCAGTCCTCCATTACAGATTTTAAAAGCCTGTCAAGCCTCCATACACTGCTTCTGGGGCAGGGCTGGACAGTTTCCACTGCCGTTTCCATGCTGATTTTATGCGTGCTTCACTGGCCCTGTGCTACTACCCTTTTAACCATAAAAAAAAGAAACCCACAGCTTAAAATGGACAGCGCTCGCCTTCCTTTTGCCTACCTGCATGGGGTTTCTCTTATGTTTTCTTGTAACCTGTGCTTTTCGCATATTTTCGTAATTTGCTGTTCAGAATATTTATGCACCTTCAGCGACCTTGCAAAGCACGCTTTAAGAATGTATAAATATTCTGAATATCCCTTTTATATAGCAGCTTATTGTGCCTTCACACCTTTATATTTCTCTGCCAGCATCTGCAAATTTCTGTCAATAATGTTATAATGCTCTCGAATACGCTCAATACCTTTCCGATACGTCCTTTTTTCTTTAAGCTGTCATATACATTTCTGTGAAGACATACCAGACGTTCTTTATCTTCGTCTGTTACATATTTTGACATTTCACTGATAAAGATTTTCAAACGCGCCTGACAAAGCTTCATTTAAAAGCTCCAGCAGATGATTATCCGATATCAGTACAATCTGGTCATGAAATTTTTTATCCAGCTTGGCTCTTTCTTCCCCTTTTACCTGCTCCATTTCATCTAAAATTTCAGAAAGGCAGGCTAAATCTTCCTTTTTTGCGCTTTTCACAGCCAGAAGATAAGATCCGATTTCAATAAATCTGCGTAACTGACTGATTTCAATATAATTGGTCTGTTCCATAGACAGAAGCATGGAAAATACACTGCTCAGACTTTCTCCGATATGATTGACTAAAAAGTTTCCCTGTCCCTGACGACTCTCAATAATCCCCATATTTTCCATGGTTCTTAATGCCTCACGGATGGAATTTCTACTAAATCCCAGCGTTGCCATCAGTTCTCTTTCTGACGGAATTTTACTCCCAAAAGAAATTTCTTTTGTTGCTGCAAGGTTTGTAATATGTTCGATGACCTGATGATAAACCTTTTCATTTTCGCTTGCTTTTCTTTCCATTTCCTTCCCACTCCCAAATTTACATAAATCCGGCAAACACCGATGCGCCGATTACTGTCAAAAGTCCTGCAACCGCAATGGCAAGACTGCTCATAGCGCCTTCTATCTGTCCCATTTCCATGGCTTTTGCCGTTCCGATTGCATGAGACGCTGTTCCAAGCGCCAGTCCCTTTGCAATCGGCTCGTGAATTTTAAAAATTTTGCAGATAAATTCTGCAATGACATTTCCCAAAATACCTGTAATGACAATCACTGCCACCGTAATGGTAACAAGTCCTCCCAGCTCTTCTGAAACGCCCATTCCAATGGCTGTTGTAATAGATTTTGGAAGCAATGTCACATACTGCTGATGATTTAAGTCAAACAGCTTTGCCAACGCCAAAACACTGACAAGACTTGCCAAAACACCGGATAAAATCCCCACTGCCACTGCCATAAAGTTCTTTTTTAAGAGGGATAGCTGCTCATAAAGGGGAACTGCCAGACAAACGGTTGCCGGTGTGAGCAGATAGCTGATATATTTTGCACCCTCATTATATTCTTCGTAATCAATGCGGAAAATCAACAAAAATCCAATAACACAGATTGTTCCGATAAGCAGTGGATTTAAAATTGCCAGCTTAAATTTTTTCTTCATCAGTAATCCGATTTCATAAGCTGCAAGGCTTAATACTGCCCCAAATATAATAGACTCACTCAGAAATTCTTTCATCTTTTTTTCTCCTTTTTCTAATCATAATCTGTGTCACAACTCCTGTAACAGCTATAACAATCACCGTGGTGATGACGGTAATCATGAGCACAGGCACTACAACAGGACGCAAGGCATCCCATGACTCCAGCAAGCCTACTGCCGCCGGTATAAACATTACAGGCATGATTTCAATCAAAAAAACTGCCGCATCCTTTACCTGTTCTACTTTTAAAATCCCAGTACAAAGCGCCAGAAGCATTAGCATCAGTCCATACACACTTGCAGGTATGGGCAGTGGCAGAAGCATTTTTAAGCCTTCTCCTAAAAAGGAGAGAAATAAAATAATACTGAATTGTCGCAAAATCTTCATTTTTATATCCTCTTTCTATTGGTACTACCAGTAGTATAGGCATTTTACGCAGTAAAGTCAATATAGACAACCTGTTTTTCCTGTGATAGCATGAATATAATATGAAATGTAAAGGAGAATGAATATGACTGTATTAGAACGTTTTTTGAATTATGTTGTAGTAGAAACTACTTCTGACCCTTATGCGGAAAGCTTTCCAAGCACCAAAAGTCAGCTGGATTTCGGCCATACCTTAATGGAAGAAATGAAAGAATTGGGGCTTACGGATGTCACTCAGGATGAATACGGATATGTTTTCGGTACTATTCCTTCTACTGTTCCCGATTACAAGGGAAAAATTTTAGGTCTGATTGCTCACATGGACACAGCGCCTGCTGCTTCCGGAAAAGAATATCAAAACCAAGAGTTATTAAAAATTATGACGGAGCAGAAATTGTATTAAACGCTGAGGAAAAAAATCGTAATGAAACCGGAGGATTTCCCTTCCCTGAAACAATATGTGGGACAGGATTTAGTTGTAACAGACGGTCTTACCTTGCTGGGCGGAGATGACAAAGCCGGCGTGGCGGAAATTATGACTGCCGCTGAATATCTCATCAACCATCCGGAAATCCCTCACAGACCTATCCGTGTAGGTTTTACTCCTGATGAGGAAGTGGGGCAAGGGGCTGATTACTTTGATGTCAAAAAATTCGGGGCTGATTTCGCCTATACTGTTGACGGCGGCGAATGTGGAGAACTGGAATATGAAAACTTCAATGCTGCCAGCGTTTTTGTAGATTTCACAGGTCTTAGTATTCATCCCGGTTCTGCTAAAAATAAAATGATAAATGCCCTGCTTTTGGCTATGGAATTTCAGGGTATGATGCCGGAAGCACAGAAGCCGGAGCATACCGAAGGCAGAGAAGGCTTTATTCATCTGGAGGCTTTGGAGGGTTCTGTGGAACACGCATCCAGCGAATACATTGTTCGAGACCATGATTTTGATTTATTTAAGAAAAAAAATGGAATATATGCAGAGAGCTGCCGATTATATGAATGTTAAATACGGAGAAGGTACGGTAAGCCTGAGAATGGAAGACTCCTATTATAATATGAGACAGCAGATTGAACCGCATTATTTCTTAATCGAAAATTGTATTAAAAGTATACGAAAAAATCTGGATATTGAGCCAAAAATCCAGCCAATTCGAGGAGGTACAGACGGCTCACGCTTATCCTTTATGGGGCTGCCATGCCCGAACCTTGGAACAGGAGGACATAACTTTCACGGACATTTTGAATATGTGTGCGTGCAGTCTATGGAGAAATGTGTGCAGGTGTTGATTGAACTTGTGAAAACTTTTGATTGATTTTAGGATTTCGTGCAAACTCAGATATTCCATATATAGAAACCTTCGATATTGTAAATCAAAAATATATGCTGGAAAAGTATGCAGGAATTTAATCAAATGAGAACTTATATAAAAAAATCAGCAGTAATTCTACTCTGCCTTGCGCTTGCTCTCTCATTGACTGCTTGCAAAAATCCTAAAAAGGGAGATTATCCCGCAACCCTCATGATAGATGGAACTAATTATTACTCAACTGACAATCCCGTTTCCGTTGAGGTGGATAAAGATTTGATGAAATATACTACTTCCTACGCGGAAGACGGCATTCCGCAAAAAGACGGGGAGGAGAATTTCAATCGAAATGCCGGAACTCCTTATGCCGTTCTTGAGGATGGCATGATAGTTGTTTTTATTAACAATCAATGGATAGAGTTCAAGTCCAAATAAGAGGAGAATAGAAATCTCCTCTTATTTTTTTACTTCCCAGTAGTCCAAAAAATGTTTTGCCTCTCCGCTTTTATCTAATCGGCTTTTTTATATCGTTTCCCTTTTGTAGCTCCGTCATCTATAAGTTTTCCACCCCTAATCAATGCTCGCAGCAATTCTTTTTTTCGTCGCTTTTTTCGGAACTCCACTCCCCGCTCGTTCACCTATATTAATTAAATTAAACATCTTCATAAGCGATTTATTTCGTGGAGCAGACTCTCCACCTAAACGCATCTGCTTTTTCCCTGTTCGGACATAACCAGGATTTGCAAAAATAATTTTTTCCTCTTCTTCCCTAATTACTACACCTCTCACGCCATGATAATCTGCATTAATCAAACAATTTGCCAAAGCCTCACGAATTGCTTTATGGACCGGTGTGTCATCTACACATTCTCCTCCAACCATTTTAAACGGCACTTTGATATCCTTTATTATCTTCTTATAGACTCTCTAGCATACTGTTTTGCACTATCATCATCTTTTTTCTGTCAGGTTTATTTTTTTGTCATTTTAGTTTATTTAAAAACTATCTTGAGTAAAAACAACAAAAAATGCCGGTCATTACCGAGCTTTCTTCAACATAATTTTATTTTCCCTACACTCTCAGCATCCGATACCCCACACCCACATGCGTCTGGATATATTTCGGCTCTGACGGATTTTCCTCTATCTTTTTTCTCAGTGTTGCCATGAACACCCGAAGGGACGCCACGTCATTATCCCATGCGCTTCCCATATTTTCCTTTGTATATAAGTATGTGTCAGCACTTTTCCCACATTTTGGGAAAGCAGGCACAAAAGCTTATACTCAATAGGCGTAAGATGAAGTTCTGTATTCTTCATAAAGCGCAGCCTGCCGCATAGTCGATTTTTCAAATCCCCGTTTTGGAAGACAGAGCTTTGCACCATATCGCTTTTCATGTCATTCAGCCTGCGGAAGGTTACACGAAGTTCTTGCCAGAAGCTCCTCCACGGAAAACGGCTTTGTAAGATAATCATCTGCCCCTGCATCTAAGGCTTCTATTTATCAATATCCTCACTTCTTGCGCTGATTACAATAATAGGCGTCTTCGCCCATGTACGAATTTTCTGAATAACCTCAATCCCATCCATGTCCGGCAGTCCCAAATCAAGCAAAATCACATCAGGATTATGTGTCGCCACCTCTAAAATCGCAGTTTCTCCCGTGGCTGCTTCCTGAAAACGATATTCATGAGTTTCCAATGTAGTTGTAATTAAATTGCGTACCGCTGCATCATCTTCTACTACCATAATTAACGGTTTATTCATGTAATTGAACCTCCTTTGCAGGCAATGTGAATGTAAAACGGGCGCCATGAGGCTGGCAGTCCTCCACAAAGATGTCACCGCCGTGAGCATGTAAAATGGATTTACATAACGCCAAGCCAAGCCCCAAACTTCTTCGGCTGTCTGCCGCATGACTGTTGCCCGTATAAAAACATCTCGAAAATATACTCTTTTGCCTCGTCTGAAATTCCACTTCCGTTATCCGATACACTGACTACGGCGTTTGTTCCCTCCTGCCTTGTCTCAATGAGAATTTCAGATCCCTTTGGTGTATATTTTACCGCATTATCCACCAAATTAACAAGTACCTGCACAATCAATCGTGCATCTGCCTTTACTAAGATCAAATTTTCAGAGAGGTGTACACGAAGCTTATGTTTTTGCATCGCTTTTCCACATGGCGAACGGCTTCCTGCACAATTTCCTCCAAAAGCTCTGCATTTAGCTGAAGCTTCATAGTGCCGTCTTCAATTCTTGTAACAGACAGAAGATTTTCCACTAAATTAATCAGCCATAAAGAGTCCTCGTAAATGTCCTCATATAACTGCTGCTGTTTTTCTTTTCCCATACTGTCTGCGTTGGAAATCAAAATTCCTGCGTTTCCCGAAATGGAAGTAAGGGGAGTCCGCAAATCATGAGAAATCGAACGAAGCAAATTTGCCCTTAGCTGTTCGTTTTTCGCCATTAAAGCGGCAGCAGCTCTTTCTCTTGTCACTTTTTCATTCTGCATGGCAAGGGCACATTCGCCTAAAATCGACAGCACAATACTCTTTTCAAAGCTGTCTAAAGGCCATTCTCCCATAACAATTCCCAAAACGCCGAACACGCTTTGTCCCACACGCACAGATAAATACTGACATTTGGCATCCGGATATGTCTTTGTGCCTGCCCCCGCATGTTTATTGTTATCAAACGCCCATTTGGCAACGCTTCTTTCTTCCTCCGTCCTATATTCTGCCTCTGCTTTTCCTTCCTGAAAAGGGAAAAACACCGGCTTGTCCAGCTTATTTTCTGTTGCTTTATAAAAGATGATATCTCTTTTTAATAATTTCTTCAACTGTCCGCAGGTGACGGAAATAATTCCTTCTATGTCCTGTTCATTGGAAAGCTGCTGATTTGTATCAAAAAGTATCTGTGTACGATACGCTGTCTTAGCGGACTGCGCCGCCTGCTTCTTAATCCGTTCTGCCAAAGAACTTGTAATAAATGCAGCAGCCAACATAATCGGAAATGTAGTTAAGTAACTCGGGTCATAAGCCTTAAAGGTAAAACGTGGCTCTGTAAACCAGAAATTAAATAACAACACACTGATGAAGGAGCTTACAAGGCTGAAAATTCTCTGGGAGGTGGATACTGCCGTAATCAACACTCCCAAAATATAAACCGTAATAATATTCGCCTCGTTGAGCCCTCCCCATCGGAAAAACACACCGATTGCTGTGGCTGCTGATAAAATACCAAGAGTTTTTAAAATATCTTTGACGGATTTTTGAAGCTTTGACTTTTCTTTTAATTTTCTCAAGTCATCACTCCCCTTTATCCTACCGTAATTTTTTCCTCAGGAAATCTTCCTACTTCTATGTGCTTGCCTGAAACTGCTGCAAACACCAGCGTCAGACCGCCTACACGTCCCCAGAACATCAAAAGCATTAAAATCAAATGGGACACAGTTCCTACCTCTGTGGTAATTCCCAATGTCAGACCTACTGTTCCGATTGCGGAAGCTGTTTCAAAAAGGCAGGTCAAAATAGGAATATCTTCGATGCAGCTTATGATAATTCCTCCTGAAAGGAAAAGCACCACATACATAAGAAGAATGGTTGCTGCATCATTTACGGTGCTTTCTGAAATGCGGCGATGAAAAACCTGCGCATTTTCTCTTCTTCGAAATACAGAAGAGGTGGAAGCAAAAAGTACCGCAACCGTAGTGGTTTTCATACCTCCGGCTGTTGAACCGGGAGAACCTCCGGTAAGCATCAGAACAATCATAATCATAATTCCCGCCTCTGTAAATAAGGTCAGGTCCACAGAGTTAAAGCCTGCTGTTCTGGGTGTTACCGATTGGAAAAAGGATGCCAAAATCTTTTCGTATAAGCTTAAATTACTCCACTGCTCCTGTGAAAATTCTACAAAGAAAAAGTAAGCTGCCGGAAGCAAAATCAAAAAGCTGGTAACCGTAAGAATTACTTTACTTTGCATTCTGTATTTCTTAACATGAAATTTATTTGTCTTAATATCCTCCCATGTAAGAAAACCAATACCGCCGGTAACAATCAATGCCATAATGGTGAGATTGATAATCGGCTGGGAAGCATAGGTAGTAATAGAAGAAAACTCTCCCCGCACTCCCAGCAAATCAAATCCGGCATTACAAAAGGCAGATACGGAATGGAAAATCGCATACCATAATCCCTTAAAAAATCCAAAATCCTTACAAAAAACAGGCGCCATCAATGCTGCTCCTATAAGCTCTATACAAAGAGTTGTCTTTAGAATAAAGCCTGTCATTCGCACCATTCCCCCTACGTGATGGGCTGCAATCGCCTCACGCATGGTATTTCTCTGCATCAGACCGATTTTTCGTCCGGCAAACATGGCTATGGAAACAGCCACCGTTACTACGCCCATACCGCCAATCTGTATGAGCAGTATAATAACAAATTGTCCGAAATAGGACCAGTAGGTAGCCGTATCATGCAGTACCAGCCCTGTTACGCAGACTGCTGACGTAGAGGTAAACATTGCGTCCAGAAAAGGCGCACCTCCCGGTCCTTTGGTGGAAATGGGCAGCATTAAAAGAAAACCGCCTGTTAAAATAACAATAAAAAAACCTAAACTAATAATTTGAAAGGAAGAAAAATTTTTCTTCTTAAATTTGAACTTCATCTCGCCCTCCATGCTTATTACAGTATCTTCTACTATATATCCTGTGATATAAAGAATGTATAAATAAATCGCACGAAGTATTAAGACTATATAAAGATTTATACTCCGTTTCCGGTATAAAGCTGATAATACTTTCCTCTTTGCTCCATGAGTTCGTCATGAGAACCTCGTTCTATAATTCTTCCCTTTTCCAGTACCATAATACAATCGCTGTTCTTTACCGTAGAAAGTCGGTGTGCAATGACAAAAGTGGTTCTTCCTTCCATCAGCCTGTCCATACCTTCCTGAACCAGCTTCTCTGTTCTGGTATCAATAGAACTTGTAGCCTCATCCAAGATAAGTACCGGAGGATCTGCAACTGCCGCTCTTGCAATGGCAAGAAGCTGTCTTTGCCCCTGACTTAAATTTGCTCCGTTTCCGGTAAGCATAGTCTGATATCCATCCGGCAGCCTGCGGATAAATCCGTCTGCATTTGCCAGCTTGGCTGCCTGAATAATTTCTTCCTCTGTGGCATCCAGCTTTCCGTAGCGGATATTATCCATAACCGTAGCGGTAAAAAGATTGGTATCCTGCAATACAATTCCCAGAGAACGTCTTAAATCGCCTTTCTTAATCTTGTTGATATTAATTCCGTCATAACGGATTTTACCGTCCTGAATATCGTAAAAGCGGTTTAAAAGATTGGTAATGGTCGTTTTTCCTGCACCGGTAGAACCTACAAATGCGATTTTTTCTCCCGGCTTTGCGTACAGCTTAATGTCATGAAGCACAATTTTCTCATCTGTATAGCCAAAGTCTACACCATCTAGCACCACATCTCCCTGCTGCTCTACATAAGTGGTTGTATTGTCTGCCTGATGATAATGCTTCCAGGCCCAGTGTCCGGTACGTTCCTTGCTTTCTTTAATCTCACCGTTTTCCTTCTTGGCATAAACCAGTTCCACGTAACCGTTGTCTTCTTCCGGCTTTTCATCCATGAGCTCGAAAATTCTCTTTGCTCCTGCCAAAGCCATAACAATACTGTTTAACTGCTGGCTAATCTGGTTTACCGGTCCTGCAATGCTTTTATTAAAGGTCAGAAAGCTGGCAAGCCCTCCAAGAGTAAAGCCTCCGATGCCGTTAATCGCCAAAACACCGCCTACCACCGCACAGACTACATAATTGATATTTCCAAGCTGTGCATTTACCGGTCCTAAGTAATTGGCAAATTTATTGGCATTATCTGCACTTTCAAAAAGCTGGTTATTGATTTTATCAAAGGCTTCTATGGCTTCTTCTTCATGACAGAAGACCTTTACGACCTTCTGACCTTCCATCATTTCTTCAATATAACCGTTTACCTTACCGATATTCACCTGCTGCGCCATAAAGTGTTTTCCGGAAAGTCCCGCAATCTTCTTTGTCACCAGCATCATCAGTCCCAGCATAACCACCGTTACCACCGTAAGGGGAATATTTAAAATCAACATACTGATGAACACGCTGACAATCGTAAGGAAACTGGAAATCATCTGTGGAATACTCTGGCTTATCATCTGTCTTAACGTATCAATATCATTGGTATATACAGACATGATGTCCCCGTGGGGATGGGTATCAAAATATTTTACAGGAAGACTTTCCATTTTGGCAAACATATCGTTTCGCAGATTTTTCAATGTTCCCTGCGTTACATAAATCATGATTTTATTGTACATATAAGCACATAAAACACCAATGAGATAAAAGCCTGCCACTCTGGCAATCGCCCATGCAAAAGGAGCGAAGTCGGGCACTTTTGCCTGTGTCAGAGGAATAATATAATCATCAATCATGGTCTTCATGAACATCGTTCCCTGTACATTGGCAAGAACACTGACAAAAATCCCAATAAGAACAAAAATCAAATGGTATTTATAATTCTTTCCCACATACTGAAAAACTCGTTTTAACAGCTTTCCTGAGTCGCCTTTCTTTTTTCCGTCCTTTTTCACTCCTTTTCACCTCCCTGTTTTACATTTTCATCAAAGTCACCGCCGCCCTGATTTTGTGACTGGTAAACGTCACGGTAAATGGCATTGGTTTCCATCAGTTCTTCATGAGTTCCCATACCGTTGATTTTGCCTTCTTCCATGACAATAATCCGGTCTGCATTTTTAATGCTGGAAATCCTCTGTGCAATAATCAGTTTTGTGGTATCTGGAATTTCCTGTGCAAAAGCCTTTCTGATTTTTGCATCCGTTGCAGTGTCTACCGCACTGGTGGAGTCATCTAAAATCAAAATCTTCGGCCTTTTTCAGCAATGCCCTTGCAATGCAAAGTCTCTGCTTCTGACCGCCGGAAACATTGCTTCCGCCCTGTTCTATGTAAGTGTGATATTTTTCAGGCATATTCTCAATAAATTCATCTGCACATGCCAGCTCGCAAACTCTTTTACATTCTTCCTCTGTGGCATTTTTATTTCCCCATCTGAGGTTTTCCAGAATTGTTCCGCTGAACAGCACGTTCTTTTTGCAGAACCACTGCCACCTGATTTCGCAGCTCTTCCAAATCATACGCTCTTACATCCACACCGCCGACTAAGACTTCACCCTTTGTCACATCATAAAGACGGCTGATTAAGTTTACCAAGCTGGACTTGGCGCTTCCTGTTCCTCCGATAATTCCAATAGTTTCACCGGAAGCAATCTCCAAATTGATATCAGAGAGCACAGACTCCTGACTGTCCTTTTTATAAGAAAAGCTTACGTCTTTAAATACAATACTTCCATCTTTCACTTCTTTTACAGGTTTTTCAGGATTACAGATATCGGCTTTCTCATTTAAAACCTCTGTAATACGCTCTGCAGAAGCAAAACTCATGGTAACCATAACAAAAATCATGGAAAGCATCATCAGACTCATCATAATATTCATACAATAAGTCAAAAGACTCATCAGCTCTCCTGTGGTAAGGTCACCTACTACAATCATATTCGCTCCCAGCCAGCTCAGTCCTAAGATACAAGCATAAACGGCAAACATCATAAGAGGCATATTGGCAACAATGATATTTTCTGCCTTGATAAACATCTTATATACGTTTTCTGCTGCTTTAAAGAACTTGTTGTTCTCATAATCTTCACGGACATAAGCCTTCACAACACGAATACCAGAAATATTTTCCTGTACACTGGCATTTAATTCATCATATTTCTTGAAAACCTGCTGGAAATACTTTGTTGCACGGCTCATAATCAGCACAAGACAAATACCCAGTCCGATAACCGCCACAAGATAAATGCTTTGCCAGCTCTGCGTTGATGGTAAACGCCATCACCATAGCACAGATTAAGCTTGCCGGAGCTCTTGTAAACATACGAAGAAGCATCTGGTATGCCATTTGCAGGTTGGTAACATCTGTTGTCAGACGTGTAATCAAACCTGCGGTGCTGAATTTGTCAATGTTGGAAAATGAAAAGGTCTGAATGTTGTCATACATCGCCTTTCTTAAATTTCTGGCAAGGCCAGCAGACGCTCTTGAAGCATACTTTGCTCCCATCATACCT
>ENA-OQCB01000524-OQCB01000524.1-human-gut-metagenome-genome-assembly--contig:-NODE-524-length-17809-cov-3.305452_pt1 | contig 17809 bp, 15 predicted proteins | sample MGYA00242493_ERZ504568 | MGnify/ENA primary metagenome ERZ504568 (study PRJEB26092, sample SAMD00036229) | human gut metagenome | host: Homo sapiens | study: EMG produced TPA metagenomics assembly of...
GTACGCAGCAAGGTCTCGTATTGCTCACGGGCATCACTCCAACTGTCATTATAAAGTAATTCTCATATTCACGGAGGTAATAATCCGACAACGGATAGAGAAGACGCTGCTGCGCGATGAATTTATCCATATCTTTCATGTCATTACCTTTTCAATCAAATACAAAGATATTCAATTTTCGGTTCCGCTTATATAACGCGACAACATATCCCGCATCCGCCCGATCGCTTTCTGTAACTGTACATCGACCGTATTGACACTTATGCCCAAGTCTTTCGCGACCTCGGCATAAGACTGCTTTTCTTCACGTACACGGATAAATATTTCACGACATCGCTCCGGCAGGCGATCGAGGGCCTTGACATAGTGGGCGAAAAGTTCCTCACTGACCAAGATGTCTTCCGGCGATTCACCGGAGATGGACACACCGTCAAAAGCATCCGCCGTCATGTCTTTCCGGCGTTGTTCCTTTTCGAGATAGTTCAGAGAGGCATTTTTATCGTGATAAAGAAATAATCTTCCAAATTGGCTATATGGTGCAAAGACTCGCGACGTTCCCATATTTTCAGGAATACATCGAGGACGACCTCCTGTGCCCACTCTTCCGTATGCAGATAGTAGTAGGCTATGCGAAAGAAACGGTCGAAGCAAAGATTATAAAAGCTACGCAGAGCAGTCTGGGAATTCTCTTCTTCGATCCGCCTAAATATTTCCTTAATCTCCTGCTCTGTCATCGTCTCATCTTAGTATAACCTGCGCAAAAATAGTCAAATTTTCAAACTATGTCCATCATAATAAAAAAATCCGGGGACGAAGCATAGGGTATTTGCCGGCTGAACCATCTTAGTAATACAAGCACGAGTATTTACTTATTAAACTATATGAGATATGAAAGCGATGCATAAGCAACTATGGGGATACTTGCTCGATTACACTGTCGCTGGTGGGATTCACGCCTTTACAGGCACAAACGGATTCGGCTGACGAAGGGGGGTACATCACGGTCAGTGGTATCGTAAAAGATAAAAAGAGCAAAAAGAGCCTGGAATATGTCAATATTTCTATTCCGGGCAGTACGACCGGCACAGTCACGAACGCCGACGGTGAGTTTTCTTTCAAGGTAAAGGATTCCATCCATGCCAAAGAAGTAGAGATTTCGCACCTCGGATATTTCAACAGTAAAATAGAACTCAACGGCAAGGATGTGGAAGAACAGACCGTGTGGCTGACCCCCTACACGAATATGCTCGACGAAGTTATCATCCATGCCCGCGATCCTCGTTACTTGGTGGAAGAAGCAATCAAAAAGATTCCGGCCAACTACAGTTCGAAGCATAGCCTCCTAACCGGATTCTATCGTGAAACGGCCCAGAAAGGGCGCCGGTATATCAACATCTCGGAAGCGGTGATCGATATCTACAAGACTCCTTATGACGAGGGAGTAGACCGCGATCGCGTACAGATATTCAAAGGGCGCAAGCTGCTCAGCCAGAAAGCGAGCGACACATTGGCCGTCAAACTGCTGGGAGGCCCGAACCTGTCCGTCTATGTGGATGTGGTGAAGAATCCGGATGTACTGCTCGACCTGGAAAGCCTGCCTTACTATAAATTTCGGATGGAAGAATCGACAACGATCAACGACCGGCCACAATACGTTATCAATTTCGAGCCGCAAGCCATATTACCGTATGCGCTTTATTATGGAAAACTATACATCGACAAGGAACGGCTCTCTTTCACGCGGGCCGAATTCTTTCTCGACATGAACGACCGCAACAAGGCCACGCAGGCGATCCTCCGGAAAAAATCCGTTCGGGTTACGGTTCAAACCGGTCGAAGTCTCGTTCCTGGTCAACTACAAGGAACGCAATGGACTGACTTATCTGAGCTACATCCGTAACGGCGTCCGCTTCAAATGCGACTGGAAACGCAAATTGTTCTCAACCAATTACACCATCCTTTCGGAGATGGTCGTAACGGATGGCAAGGAAAGCGGCATAAACACTATTCCCTACAAGATGGCATTCAGATCCAACCAGTCCTTATCGGACAAGGTTTCCAATTTTGCCGATGAAGGTTTCTGGGGTTCTTACAATATCATCGAGCCGACAGAATCATTGGAACACGCTGTCAACAAACTGAAGAAGCAACATAGGTAATGTGCCAATTTGCCAATGAGCAGATTAATGTATAAATTAGCAACATTTCTCAATTGGCACATTGAATAATTATTAAACATGAAAGACCTGCTTACACTTACAAAGATCAAAAATGGAGACGTCAAGGCTTTTGAACAAGTATTCCGTCTGTATTATATGCCTCTTTGTATGTTTGCAGCCAGCATAACCGGAGAATGGATATTGCGGAAGAGATCGTACAAGAATTATTCTATGTGTTTTGGAAGGAAAGGGAACGGTTACAATTGTTTCATACGATAAAAAAGCTATTTGTATGGGGCCGTGCGTAACCAATCCCTCCAGTACTGGGAACACCAGGATGTACGCAACCGTTATCGGGATGCCATCCTCTCCCACCCGGATAAAGACGACACACCGGACGACCCACAGGAGCAGATCGAATACAAGGAACTGGAAGCTCTGGTAAACCGGACACTCGAAAAGCTTCCCGAACGTCGTCTCCGCATATTCCGGATGCATCGTTTCGAAGGAAAGAAATATGCGGAAATCGCTTCCAGCCTCTCCCTTTCAGTCAAAACAGTCGAGGCCGAAATGACGAAAGCACTCCGAACACTACGAGACGAATTAGAGATTTACATGAAATATGATTGAAACAGAAAGAAATAAAAGAAAAACAGACCGGGCCTGGAATACGTTGTACCAACGCCTGGATGAAGAAGGTTTGCTTTCGGGCAGACCGGCTTCGCCATTCAGAAGCCTTGCATGGAAAAGAGGAGTAGCCGCTGCTGCCGTCGCCCTTCTTTGCCTGCTTGTCTCTGTCACCTACCTGAACAGGTCCGGGCAGGATACCGATCCGAACCTGCTCACCCGTCGGAACAGTGAGACGGCAACGACATTGGTAACCACCCTTGAGGATGGTTCCGTGGTCTATCTGGCAGGAAATACTTCATTGAAGTTTCCCGAACACTTCTCTTCCGACCGGCGGGAAGTGAGCTTGCAGGGGAATGCCTTGTTTGAGGTAGCCGGTAACCGCAAGCGGCCGTTCGTGATTGAAACCGAAGATACACGTATCGAAGTGTTAGGGACGGCCTTCAATGTGAAAAGTAACGATAGCTCTCCTTTCGAACTGTCTGTACAGCGAGGGGAAGTAAAAGTGACGTTGAAGAAGGACGGACAGGACATCCATGTAAAAGCCGGGGAAACCGTCACGCTCCTCTCCCGGAGACTGCAATTGAGCATGACGCCCGATCCGGCACTATTCGACCGCTATACCAAACGAATCAGGTTCAAAGACGAAAAATTAGGCAATATCCTGCGGGTGATCAATCTGCAAAATCCGGATATCCGGTTGGAAACGACACCGGAGCTATGGAACCGGACGCTTACCGTCACCTTCTCCAATGATACACCCGAAGCGATGGCTGAACTGATCTGCCTTGCCCTCGATTTGAAGAAAACACGACAGGACAACATGATCCTTTTATCCAATTGACAATTAAATGTTATTTATATAGTGAAGCTAATGATTCAGATTTTTCGCCTTCTCTGTCTGTGCTTTTGGATGCTTTTGCTTCCGACAGGCCTGTTATGCGCAGAGGAAGGCGATGATGTTCTGGCCCGCATGATTCACTTATCCAAAGAAAAAAATACCGTCTACCGCCTGCTTGACAAAGTATCGGAACAAACCGGCTTTCTCTTTATCTATGACAGCAAGCTGATCGATAATGAAAAAACGGTACGCATCCCGAAAGGAGACTACACCATCCGGCAGGCAATTTACCTGATCACAGGAAACAAAGAACTGAGCTTGCGTATGATAGGCGATCACATCCTGATCTCCGGACCGCAACCTGCCAGGCAAACAGCCATTCCCGAGACCATTCCTCCGAAAGAGGCAGACAACCATTTTATTGTCAAAGGAATCCTACAAGACCAACAGACGAATGAACCGATCGAGGCGGGCACTATAGGAGTCCTTGCTACTTCAATCGGCAGCATCACCAATGCAAACGGGGAGTTCCGGCTCACGCTGCCCGACTCGCTTCGCCGGTCTACGCTCTACTTCTCCCACTTAGGCTACGAACCCCGCAAGATAGAGGCCTCTCTTCTCGCCGGACAACACACGGTGATCACGCTCGATGCCAAAATAATCCCGATCCAAGAAGTCGTAGTGCGCATCGTCAACCCACTCCGCCTGCTTCGAGACATGAAAGAAAACATCCGGAAAAACTACCCGCAATCACCCGCTTACCTGACTACTTTCTACCGGGAAGGAATCGAACGAAAAAATAAATTCGTAGGATTGACGGAAGCTGTATTCAAAATTTACAAATCGGCCTACAAGCCCAATCCGGCACCGGACCAGGTCAAACTGCTCAAAATGCGCCGGATCATCAGCCAGCAGGAAAAAGACACGATCATCGCCCGGATGAAGTCGGGAATCAACGCCAGCCTGAGCCTGGACTTGATAAAGGAATTGCCTGACTTCCTTCTGACAGATGAAAAGATAGAGTCTTATATGTATGCATCTTCCGATATCGCCGTGATCGACGACCGGTTAGCCCATGTGATCTATTTCGAACAAAAAAGAGACATCAACTCCGCCCTTTATCGGGGAGAACTGTATATCGACACGGAAAACAACGCATTGCTCCGCGCCCATTTCGAAATCAACCCCAAATACATCAAACAGGCTACCGGGATGCTGGTAGAGAAAAAGAGTCGCAACCTAAAGATCACTCCCCAAAAAGTGATCTATACCGTAACATACAAACCTTACAATGGCCAATATTACATCAACCATGTCCGAGGCGACCTCTTTTTCAGGATAAAGAAAAGGAAACAACTGTTCGGAACTTTTCCGCTGCATACCTGGTTCGAGATGGTTACCTGCAAAATAGACACGAACCGAGTAAGCCGCTTTGCCCGTAGCGAAGCATTACCGACACGGACAATCTTTGCGGAAACCCGATTTACTTACGATGAAAAGTTCTGGGGCAACTTCAACATGATCCCACCTGAAGAAAAACTCAATGATGCGATTGGGAAAATATCGTCAAAAATAGAAGAAACGGAAGAGTAACCCTCTAAAAATCATAAAGAGGACCTTTTCTCAAAGGTCCTCTTTATAGGTTTTAATAGGTATTAGTCTTTAAGGCAAAAAGATTGTTTAGGTTATCTGCTTGCAAAGATGAGGCATTTTAAATTACTGAACAAATAAAAAAAGATATTATAAAACACATTTTTAAGATTATCGAAACTTATTTGCAGCTTCTTCTATTTTTTAACAATATAGGACTGCTGCCGAAATACTGGTTCAAAGACATTAAAACCACCTCATATCTTTGATTATGAAGCAAATTAATACATAATATTTTTATTTCACAACAAAAAAGTTCATTTTTACGATAGATCCTCCCCTGATCTTTGTTTTAAATACATACAAACAGTTACAGATATTTTTAATATTTCAATACATTAAGTACCGCTTCGGAACCCGATTTTTTCAGTAAATTTGCACCTTGTACCGAGGTGACATTAGGTGCAGGCATTATATTCTAAAACAGTTTTATCGTATGTATACCGTTATCAAACGTATGGAGATTTCGGCAGCTCACAGTCTGTCGCTTTCCTATCCGAGCAAATGCGAATATCTGCATGGTCACAACTGGATTATCACTGTGCATTGCCGTTCCAAAGAATTAAACACAGATGGCATGGTGATCGATTTCACCCATATCAAGCAGGTCGTAAAAGATCAACTCGATCACCGGAACCTCAACGAGGTGCTCCCCTTTAACCCGACAGCCGAGAATATCGCCCGGTGGATATGCGACCAGCTTCCCACCTGCTACAAAGTAGAAGTTCAGGAATCAGAAGGAAACACGGCAATCTATGAGAAAGATTAACGAGATATTCTACAGTCTCCAAGGAGAAGGTTTCCATACGGGTACGCCTGCCGTTTTCGTCCGCTTCTCCGGATGCAATCTGAAATGCAGTTTTTGTGATACCCGACACGAGGAAGGGATCTTGATGTCTGATGAAGATATTTTACAAGCTATTTCAGCCTTTCCTTCAAATGTCGTTATCTTGACAGGGGGCGAACCTTCGCTCTGGATCGACCAGACTTTTATCGATCTGCTACACATGGCAGGGAAATATATTTGCATCGAGACTAACGGGACAAACCCGTTGCCGGAAGGCATCGACTGGGTGACCTGTTCACCGAAAGGGTTTCCCTTGAGGCTGGCACATATAGATGAGGTCAAAGTGGTCTATACAGGACAGGACCTGACGGAATACGCCGGTTTGAAAGCAACCTGGCATTTCCTCCAACCCTGTTCCTGCCTGAATACAAAAGAGGTGGTAGAGTACATCCTCCACCACCCCCAATGGCGCCTCAGCTTGCAAACGCACAAACTTATTGATATCAGTTGAAAGGTGAAAGTTATAAAGAGACGTAAAATTAACTTTCAACTTTCAACTATACCGAGCCTCCATCCCACGAACCTCATCATTCACCCGTCCATTGTCATAGGCCAGTTGCCCGTTGACGAATGTTTTCCAGACGGCATGATGGAATGTATAGCCTTCGAAAGGAGACCAGCCGCATTTATACAGTATATTTTCTTTTGCCACTGTCCAGGTTTCTTTCGGATCGACCAAGACAAGGTCGGCATAATAACCTGGACGGATATAGCCACGGCGATCCACGCGGAAAAGTTCTGAAGGCATGTGAGCCATCTTTTCCACCACTTTTTCGTAAGTGAAACGGCCTTCCATCGCCAATTCCAGCATAACAATGAGCGAATGCTGGATCAGCGGACCTCCGGAAGCGGCTTTCAGGCAACTTCCCTCCTTTTCGGAAAGGAGATGCGGGGCATGGTCGGTCGCCACAATATCGATCGTGTTGTTATTAACGGCTTCACGCAGTGCCGTACGGTCTGCCAGCGTCTTAATCGACGGGTTCCATTTGATACGGTTTCCGAACTGTTCATAATCGCCATCGTGGAACCAAAGATGATGCACACATACTTCACCTGTGATCTTCTTTTCACTAAGCGGAAGCTTATTGCTCAACAAAGAAAGTTCTTTTGCTGTCGAAAGATGCAGAATATGCAGACGGGAACCGAGACGGGTAGCCAGTTCGACTGCCTCGGACGAGGAAGCATAGCAGGCTTCCTCGCTACGGATCTTACTATGGAAGGAGATATCCAGGTCGTCACCGTGCAAGCACGTATAATGAGCGATGTTCCGTTTGATGACCTCCTCCTTTTCGGCATGGATAGCGATAAGCATTCCGGCTTCGCCGAAAATACGTTCCAGGCTATCCTTCTTATCGACCAACATATTACCGGTGGAAGAACCGAGAAAGAGTTTCAGACCCGGCACACGGCTACGATCCAGTTTACGGATTTCATCCATATTGTCGTTCGTCCCGCCGAAGAAGAAGGAATAGTTAGCAACCGACGTTTCAGCTCCCCGTTGCAATTTCCATTCCAGATCGGCAAGAGTTGTCGTCTGAGGCTTCGTATTCGGCATATCCATGAAGGTAGTCACCCCACCGGCTACGGCAGCACGGCTTTCGCTGGCGATATCGCCTTTATGCGTCAATCCCGGTTCACGGAAATGCACCTGATCGTCGATAGCACCCGGAAGCAGGTATTTACCTGTAGCATCTATCACGGTCGCATCACCGGACTCAGCCGGAATTGTCCCTTCATATACTGCGGCAATCTTATCATCTTCGATCAGTACCGAACCGGTGAAGATGCGGCCTTCGTTAATGATAGTGGCGTTTTTTATCAGCGTTCTATTCATATTTCTTTTATTTTAGTCGTGACAAAGGTACGAAATTCTCCAGTTTTTAATATTCCCAAAGAAGACGGGATATGGAAATCCGGTTCGGCAGCATCAGGGACGATCCAGGACGACCAGATCACGCGCTCCCGGCATCGTCGAAATAATCGGCCCGGTAAACACCCATGCGGATTTCATCTTCCGGAGAAATCAACCCTAATTTTCTTAGCGTCTTCAACGAAATGCTCCCTTCCACACGGTAAGAATCTTTGCCAACGGAAGTTGCCAACTTCAGATCCTTGAAGTTCCAGTTAAAATCAAACTTACGATAGTTATGCGCTTCATAATCCATCACTTTCCCCTTCGGATCGATCTCCGCACAATAATACGTCTTCATCTCCGGATCCTTGCTCATAAAAAACTCGATCCGGTCTCCATCACCGACAGAAGCCTCCGTCTTCTCGTCATTATAAACTAAAGTAGTATCAGACACCTCATACAGGAAATACAGGTTCTTTTGATCATGACAGGCATAAAAAGCGGTTTTGTCTTTTTCCGCCCCGTCCCAGGGAGCGATCAGACCAGTTACAGCCGGGACGTTTTTCCAGTCGTCTTGTTTACCATCCACTTTGATTCCTTTGGAAAAAGGAGCACTGATAAACGGTTGGGCAGAAATGCTTTTTCCCGGTTCATGGCAGGGAGGGAAGACGATCTTCACATCCTTCCCATTCATTTTGAGCGACAGGGAATGTTGCTTGTGTGTCGGATCGGCAGCTTCGATCAACCAATTTCCATTATGCAGACGGAACATATAAATACCCGGAGTCTGTAAATCGACCTGCAAGTCTTTTTGCAAGTTTACTACCTGCGGCTCATACGCTGTCACATAAAAACAGTTGCCGGCAGCAACAGCCTGAATGGATGTGTCATTCCGGATCACCCGGATATCCTGTACTGCAAAAGCTGCGGTTTTTTCGGCGGTAGAAGCAGGAAGGACCAAATATTGGTAATCGGCGTTATCCTCTCTTCCATGATCGATATAGAGACTAACAATCTCTCCTTCTACCGTTTTAGGAGCATATGATCCCATAAAATCACACCAGCGCCCGGATCGCTTTTCCGAAATGGCCACATAGGCGGAAGGTTGTAACAGAATATACCCTGTGTTATCATGGAAGAAACGTTGTTCCTCCGGAGAAGAAACATACTTTCCCTGTACCGGCAACCAATTACCATCGGCATATCGGAGCAAATCGCCCCGTTTCACCCGCTGGTCTACAGATGTCGTAATCGCCAAAATGCTGTCCGAACGAATCCCAGCACCTAAGCAAAGGACATAATCGCGGGTAAAGATCCAGGACTTGTGCGCCTGCAAACCATCCCGGTCCAAGACCATTGCCGTCATTCCGGTTTCACCATCCGTCACACCTCCGACAAAGGCAGTCTTATTCCTCACATGCACCCCATAATTGAAAAAAGCAGGAACGGGAGCCTCGCTCTCATAAGCGGTAATGCCTGGAATCTTCCGCCAGTCCCAGAAAGGAAAAATATTCAGATACTCGTCACCACGACAGTACGTATAAAGAGCACCGTCGCCCATATAAAAGCCTTTCAAATTATCTTCGTTCACCAACTCCGTGCCGATCACCCGGTCAGAGGCCATCTTGACCGAAGCCATCCAGGTGGAGGAACGATGAACGGTCTGATCAGAATCCCAGAAATGTTTATGCCCGATGAAAGCGCTACCTTTTCTTTCGGGAGCATAGTTATCTTTCAGGAACTCATTCATCTGCCGGATATCTTCAGCGGAACTGCCACGCATCAGGGCATTTGTGGCAAAAGCCAGACTGAATGCCTTGTGTATCTGCCCGCTATGAAACAATTGCCGGTCCAGTGCATTGACATCCATATACCCTTTCCAGACAATCCAACGATAGCCGTTCAGAAGGAAAGAATTCAAAATTCCCTGTTGTTCCTTGTTCAGGGCAAAAACGGTTCCCGCAAACAGGCCGGAATAAGAACTCATCTCCGTCAGGAAAGCCAATCCGTAGTTTCCGAATTGTTGCTGCGGTCCGTGCTGATGAAAGCTCCAGTCGCTTTTGATCCCTTCCTGCATACCAGTCGTAATCTCGGATACAATAGTATCACGGGCAGCCTTTACCAATTCGAAATCATCCTGCAACAGTCCACGCATCAACACATTCCCGGCAAGCCAGACTTTATTCTGTCCTGTCATGCCGAACTTGGCATTTTCCATCACCTCGATGGCGGCTTCCTTTTCCTCCGGGTTCAATTGTTCTTTCATCAGGAGGAAAACTGGCCCCAATGTCTTGGGAACACCGATCTGGTTATACCACCAGTTCTTACAGACCGGTTTCTCCCGGAACCAGTAGCCCAATGCCAGGTGAATGACCGATGCGAGCTTCGGTCCCCAATGACAATCGCCCTCTTCAGCCCTGTACAGCTTGGCTAGTTCCAGCACCCGGTCGGCATGTTCCTTGACAGACCAGCCCGATCGTTTCTGGTCGTTATAGTTAATATCCGGCCAGGAACCGTCTTCCCGGATCGTTTCCATATATCCCGTTATTTTCTCCACGTTGAAAGGATAACGCTGGTGGAGTTCAACAACAACCTGATCGGATATTTCCGTTTCAGGCTGTATGCCTGACAAGAGTTCCACCAATGAAGCCGTCCGGTCGTCATTCGATATAAAAAACTGGATATAGTTTTGTTGAAGCCGTTCCAATTCCTGTTGCGGTGTCTGTGCAAACAATGGAACCGCCACAAAAGAAAACAAAAGAAAAGAGACTTTATTTCGTAAATTCATGGTATATAATTATAGAATATAATACAACATAGCAGCTACGGCTGCCCCGGCTATCGGTCCTAAGACCGGAATCCAGGCATATCCCCACTGGCTTCCGCCTTTTCCCTTTATCGGCAAAAAAGCATGCATGCAACGGGGAGCCAGGTCACGTGCCGGATTAATCGCATAGCCGGTCGGACCACCCAGGGACAGTCCGATCACCCAAACCGTAAACGCCACCGGCAACGCCCCTACGGAACCCAACCCGATCGGTAACGTGCTATTACTATCTTTCAAAGAAAGTTCACCACCGGTGATATAGAACACGACAAACATCAGGGCAAACGTCCCAACCGCTTCCGTTAAGAAATTAATCGCCGGATTCTTTATCGCCGGACTGGTACAAAACACACCCAACATGGTGTCCGGATCATCCGTCGCCTCAAAATGGTCTTTATAAACAAGCCAGACCAAAAGCGCTCCTAAGGCCGCCCCTAACATTTGAGCAATGATATATTGAAAGACGTCGCACCAGGGAAAAGTCCCCCCGATAGCCAACCCGATGGAAACCGCCGGATTCAGATGTGCCCCGCTATAAGGACCCGCCACCACCACTCCAATGAACACGCCCAAAGCCCAAGCTGTCGTAATCGCCATCCAGCCGGCACCATGTCCTTTCGTTTTGCTCAGGCACACGTTTGCCACAACGCCTCCTCCCATCAGGATCAGAAGCATGGTTCCCAAAAATTCCGCTACGAATGGAGTCATGATATTAGATTTATGATTTTTAATTTATGATTTATTTGTCAACCGCCCAGTTCAAGCTCCTACCGACCGCTTTATGCCATTCGGTAAGCAAAGCCTCAGCCGTTTCTTCATGCATTTCAGCACTAAAGATATTATCCAAGGACCACTGTTCTTTCAGTTCATCCACATCTTTCCAGTAACCGATCGCCAACCCTGCCAGATAGGCGGCACCCAAAGCTGTTGTTTCGAGAACACGAGGACGGACTACCGGACAACGGCAGATATCCGCCTGGAATTGCATCAGAAAATTATTGGCAATCGCTCCACCATCCACACGGATCTCTTTCGGCTTGGCATGTATATCGTTTTCCATCGCCATCAGGACATCGTAGATCTGATAGCAAATACCTTCCAGGGCAGCACGGGTCAGATGGGCGGCACTCGTTCCACGCGTGATTCCGATAATGGCACCACGGGCATACTGGTCCCAGTAAGGGGCTCCCAATCCGGTCAGCGCCGGAACAAAGTAGACCCCGCCGTTATCCGGCACGGAATTAGCCAACTGTTCCGTGATAGCGGCGCTCTGTATCAGTCCTAACTCGTCACGCAACCATTGAACGACCGCTCCACCGACAAAAACACTTCCTTCCAATGCATATGTCACTTTTCCATTCAATTTCCAAGCAATCGTCGTCAACAGATTATTTTGAGATAAAACGGGCTTGCTTCCGGTATTCAGGATCATAAAGCATCCTGTCCCGTAGGTCGTTTTGATCATGCCGATATCCGTACACAACTGTCCGAACAGGGCAGCTTGCTGGTCACCTGCCATCCCCGAAACAGGAATACCAGTCTTAAAGACAGGAGTAGAAGTCTCGCAATACACCTCGCTGCTGCTTTTTACTTCCGGCATCATGGATGCCGGGATTTGGAAAAGGTCGAGCAATTCCTTATCCCATTCCTGCGTATGGATATTGAACAGCATCGTACGGGAAGCATTCGTGATATCCGTAATGAATTCAGTTCCGCGAGTCAGTTTCCAGACCAGCCAGGAATCGACCGTACCGAAACAAAGCTCCCCACGCTCAGCACGTTCCCGGACCCCCTTCACATGATCCAGAATCCAACGTATCTTCGTGGCGGAGAAATAAGCGTCGATCACCAATCCGGTCTTCTGCTGGATCAGAGAAGCATATCCCTTTGCCTTCAATTCTTCGCAATAGTCTGCCGTACGTCTGTCCTGCCAGACGATGGCGTTATAGACCGGAAAACCGGTCTCCCGGTCCCATATTATCGTCGTTTCACGCTGGTTGGCAATACCGATACAAGCAATATGCGCATCCGTCACATCCGCTTTAGCCATAGCCTCCTTTATAGCAGACGATTGTGTGTACCAAATCTCGTTCGGATCATGTTCCACCCAACCGGGCTTAGGAAAATACTGCTGGAATGTTTTCTGCGCCAGCGTGATGATATTGCCCTGATGGCTGAAAAGGATGGCTCTCGAAGAGGTCGTCCCCTGGTCGATAGCCAGTACGTATTTATTTCTGAAATTCATATCTTTCGTCTCATTAGATTATTCATTCAATATATAATGGGAGGCTACCCGGTTAAAGTCTTTTAACTGGGCATTCCGCCATGTATGGTCCTTTCCCCGTTCCTCTGCTAAAATAGCAGCCACGGCGGGAGCCATTTGCATCGCGGCACGTGCATCCATAAAGAGTATACGCAACCGGCGTGCCAAAACATCCTCCAGTGTCCGTGCCATTTCGTTCCGGACGACCCAGGTGACCTCTCCTCTAGTAAAAGCATATTGAGGATGCAGTCTCTCGGCCATCTCCGGCGAGGAATCCGTCAAAGCCCGTATCTCATCCGCATCTGTCCCATACACATACAACGGATCGGAAAAGTCCGGATTCGGACGGGAACCATGAACAGGATAATGCTCCGTCACACACTCCCGTGTCGGGATATGCATATAACGGATCGCATAGTCCAACGTGTCCTGCGCCATCTTCCTGTATGTTGTCCATTTTCCACCGATAATCGTTATCAAACCGGATTTTTCCCGGATCAGTTTATGGCTCCGGGATATCTCCTTTGTCTTCTTACCTTCATTACGGGGAGCCGCAAGTGGACGGAGACCGGCAAATACGGAGAGGACATCGCTTCGACGGGGAACCCGTGTCAGGTACTTCCCTGCGGTGTCGAGTATAAATTGTATTTCCTGTTCGAGTGCGACCGGTTCTGTTTCGGTATGCTCCATCAAAGTGTCGGTCGTACCTACCACCACTTTGTTATGCCAGGGAACGGCAAAGAGCACACGCCCGTCGGATGTCTTCGGGATCATCACGGCACAATCGCTCTCCAGGAAAGATGCATCCAAAATCAAGTGTACTCCCTGACTCGGACGCACGGTCGGACGATTTTCCGGCTTGTCCATCTGCAGGATATCATCAGCAAAGACACCTGTCGCATTGATAACGGAACGGGCTTTTACGGAATAGACCGCCCCCGTTTCTTCGTCACGTACCTGCACACCGGATACTTTACCTACTTCTTTCAGGAGAGAGATTACATTCATATAATTCAAGACACATGCACCGGCATCGACCGCCGTACGGACGAGATTAATGGCCAGGCGCGAATCGTCAAACTGTCCGTCATGATAAAGCACCCCCGCCATCATCCCCTCACGACGGAGCATCGGAACTGTCCGGGCCACCCGTTTAGGGCCGATACAGACAGACCTTCCGAGGCTGAGACCACGCGCCATCAGATCATAAAGAACCAGTCCGATCGTATAAAAAGGTCCCTCCCACCAACGGTAGCAAGGGATCAGGAAGAGTTGGTCTTTCACCAAATGCGGAGCATTATGCCGGAGCAAGCCCCGTTCACGAAGCGCTTCACGAACCAAAGCAATATCGCCCTGCGCCAGATAACGGACACCTCCATGTACCAGTTTCGTACTCCGGCTGGAAGTTCCCTTCGTAAAGTCCGAACGTTCAAACAAAGCCACGCTGTATCCGCGGGTCACGGCATCGAGCGCCACACCCAGACCGGTAGCCCCCCCGCCAATCACGACAAAATCAAATATTCTGTCTTTGTCATACAATTGAGAAATGATAGATTCCCGTTCCATATCCCGCGTCATTAAAAGTTAACACTTACAAATCTAACAAATAAATTCCGATTATGGTTCCGCCATCATAAAAAAGGAACATACGGGCATAAAAAAGAAATGCATGGGCATGGAACGACAATTCCACAACCATGCATTTTATTACATTCAAAGGCAAACCTGTCTTCTACTCAAACATCTTATCGATCCCCCCCACATCTGTCGGCGTCTGCTTCCGTTCCTCTTCGGTGGTCATCTTGCACGGATCCTGATATTGTTCGGGAATATCGAAATCTTCTTCCTGCGAATAACCCAACGTTTTGTCGGCATAGACTTTCTGCATATAAAGCCCATAGATCGGCAGAGCCATACTGGCTCCCTGTCCTTCCGACATCCGGTCGAAATGAATAGAGCGGTCTTCACCTCCGACCCAGACACCGGACACCAAGCTCGGCGTAAAGCCCATAAACCAGCCATCGGAGTTATTCTGCGTCGTACCGGTCTTTCCTCCCATCGGCGCTGTAATGCCATAACGGGCACGGATACGGCCGCCTGTACCACCGTCTATCACATTTTTCAACATGTGAAGCATCTTATAAGAAGCATCTTCCGTCAAGACCTCGCTCATCTGCGAATTGAAATTCGCAATCGTGTTGCCGTAAGCATCCTCTATGCGGGTTACATACAAAGGTTCGACCCGTATGCCCTTGTTAGCAAAAGTCGTATAACCACTTACCATCTCACCGACCGATACATCCGGCGTCCCCAAGCAAATCGAAACCACCGGGTCCATTTCGTTCTTCAATCCGAACGAATGCAGCAGACGGACAAACGTATAGGGAGATAACTGGCTCATCAACCAAGCCGTCACCCAGTTATCGGAATTCTGCAACCCCCACTGAACAGAGACCATCTCACCAATCCGTTTCTTATTCGAGTTACGGGGTTCCCAAAGCCGTCCGTTCTCATCGGTCAGACGCTGTTGTACGTGCAGCATCTCGTCACATGGACTGATTCCTTCGATCATGGCAAGGGAATAGAGGTAAGGTTTAATGGTCGAACCGATCTGGCGACGGCCTCCATTTACCATATCATATTGGAAATCATTATAATCAATACCGCCCACATAAGCTTTCACATGGCCGGTGCGCGGGTCCATCGACATGAAACCGGTACGCAGGAAACTCTTATGATAACGAATCGAATCCAATGGCGACATCGTCGTATCTATAGCTCCCCCCCAACTGAACACACGCATCTCGACCGGTTCGTTGAAGGCAGCCTTTATCTCCTTCTCACTCGCTCCCGCCTTCTTCATGGCACGATAGCGGTCCGTTTGGTGCATAGCGTGCATAAAGATCGTATCCACCTCACCTTGACGTAAATCACGGGAGAACGGTGCATAACTTTTTCCTCTCTTCTCTTTGAAAAATGCAGGTTGAAGATAACCTCCGATATGCTCACGGACGGCATCCTCGGCATATTTCTGCATACGGGAATCGATGGTCGTATATATTTTCAAACCATCCGTATACAAATTATAAAATTCGCCATCGGCTTTTTTGTTCTTGTTACACCAACCATATGCCGGATTTGTTTCCCAAGCAACCGAATCTTCCCTGAATTGTTGCATCTGCCATCCCCGGTAGTTTTTACGTTCGGGCTTCTTCGCCGTCAAAAACAGGCGCAGATATTCGCGGAAATAAGGAGCCAATCCTTCCTTGTGGTCCATACGGCTAAAATGGAGCGTGAGTGGCAAAGCTTTCAGCGAGTCACATTCCGCCTGCGTTATATAGCCGGCTTTCTGCATTTGCTCCAAAACCGTATTGCGCCGTCCGCGTGTCCGCTCGTTATGGCGTCTGGGATTAAAATAAGAGGGGTTCTTACACATTCCGACAAGTGTCGCCGCTTCCTCGATCTTCAACGTCTTGGGTGTCTTTCCGAAATAAACACGGGCAGCAGACTGGATTCCCACAGCATTATATAGGAAGTCGAACTTGTTCAGATACATATTAATGATCTCTTCTTTCGTATAATAACGTTCAAGCTGGACGGCAATCACCCATTCGATCGGTTTCTGGAACAGACGTTCCATCATATTGTCAACGCTTGGAGAAAACAACTGTTTTGCCAATTGCTGCGTAATGGTACTGCCGCCGCCGCCACTTTTCTGCATCAAAATGCCTCGCTTGACAACTGCACGAAACAGTCCCTGCGCGTCGATACCGCTATGTTCGGCAAAGCGAACATCTTCCGTCGCGATCAACGCCTTCACCAAATCGGGCGAGAGATCGTTGTAATTGACCATGATGCGGTTATCTTGGCTATGTGCATAGATACCGAGTGTTTTCCCATCGGCAGACACAACTTGCGAAGCATATTTATCAATCGGATTTTCAAGCTGTTCGACCGGCGGCATATAGCCTATTGAGCCTTTAGCTATTGCTGAAAACAATACAACTACAGCACCTACCGCTATGGCAAACAACACCCAGAACGAAAATATAATACCTTTTGTTATCTTTGAAGCCACTTTTCTCTATCTTTCTTGTTTTGGGCACAAAGGTAATAATTTATAAGACACTCCTTCACCACAGTATCAAGCAATTTATGTTAAACCAAATACTTCGCCAATAAATAGCCGCCGCCTAACAACCAGATATACAATACTGCCGCCAAAATAAAAGGTTTCGCTCCGGCTTTCTTAAACTTCTCGATGCTGGTTTCCGTACCCAATGCCGTCATAGCCATCGTCAACATAAATGTATCTATATGATTGATCCCATCCACAACCGTATGAGGCAACAGATCAAAGGAATTAAAACCGATCACGGCCAGGAAACCGAAAGCGAACCAAGGAATCGTGATCTTGCCCCGTTTTGCGGTAGCGGCTGCCGTTCCCTTTACGCCATCGGATACAACTTTCACGGCGGTACGTGCCAAAGCAAAACTCATTATCACCAAGACAGGAGCCAACATCATGACACGAATCATTTTCACGATAATGGCTGTATCCGAAATTTCCTTTCCCATCGCATTCCCCGCTCCCACGACATGCGCCACCTCGTGCAAAGTCGATCCGGTATAAAGCCCCATCTGTTCAGGCGTCAGGTCCAATATGCCTGCACGGTATAGGGCCGGATAGATAAACATTGACAAAGTTCCGAAAATAACCGACCGTCGAGACAGCCACCGCTG
>ENA-OQCB01000525-OQCB01000525.1-human-gut-metagenome-genome-assembly--contig:-NODE-525-length-17787-cov-5.007418_pt1 | contig 17787 bp, 16 predicted proteins | sample MGYA00242493_ERZ504568 | MGnify/ENA primary metagenome ERZ504568 (study PRJEB26092, sample SAMD00036229) | human gut metagenome | host: Homo sapiens | study: EMG produced TPA metagenomics assembly of...
ACCGCGGGACTGCGAAGAAAAAATAAGATCAAGGAAGAGCTGGAGAGATTCAGTATCATTCGTACTGTAACGGCAGTAGAGAGAGCGGATGTGGTGCTGATGGTGATCGATGCCACAGAAGGGGTTATAGGAGAAGGAGGAACAGGCCCGGCTGCGCCAGGAGTACGTTGCAGCGATTCGGGGAAGCCTCCGCAATAACCTGAACAATATATCCATCAAGGAGCCGGACGGCTCCATCACGGATTTGGGAAAGAAATATGGCGGAATCAGGGAAGTCTGATGCATTGTGAAGGGGAGATTATGATGACATTGAATGAAATAGGCAGCCGTGCCAAAGAAGTATCGCGAGTACTGGGTACCCTGGGATCCAGAGAGAAGAATATGGGACTGGAGGAAGCGGCCAGGGCTTTGCTGGAAGGTGAGGAGGAAATCCTGGAGGCCAATTCCAGGGATTATGAGAAGGCCAGATCCGACGGCATGAGCCAGGGACTGCTGGACCGTCTTAAGCTGACGCCGGCCAGGGTTCAGGCCATGGCGGACGGCCTGCTGCAGGTGGCTGCCCTGGAGGACCCCGTGGGGGAGGTGCTGTCCATGAAGCTTCGCCCCAACGGCCTTCAGATTGGGCGGAAGCGTGTGCCTCTGGGGGTTATCGGCATGATTTATGAGGCCCGCCCCAATGTGACGGCAGACGCCTTCGGCCTTTGCTTCAAATCAGGCAATGCGGTTATCTTAAAGGGCGGAAGCGACGCCCTTCACTCCAACATGGCCATCACCCGGTGCCTGCGCGCAGGACTCTCAAGCGCCGGCCTGCCCGAGGACTCGGTCCAGCTGATTGAGGATACCAGCAGGGATACCACCAGGGAGCTGATGCGCCTGAACAGGTATATTGACGTGCTCATCCCCAGGGGAGGGGCAGGACTCATAAAGACCGTGGTGGAGAACAGCACCATCCCCGTCATAGAGACGGGCACCGGCAACTGCCATGTGTATGTGGATGCTTCCGCGGATCAAAATATGGCCCTGGATATTATCTTCAATGCCAAGACCCAGAGAATCGGCGTGTGCAATGCATGCGAGTCCCTTCTGGTGCACAGGAGCATTGCGGAGGAATTCCTGCCCCTTCTCAGGAAGAAGCTGGAGGAGAAGCAGGTGGAGATTCGGGGAGACGAGGACGCCTGTGCCATTGAGCCGTCCTTTGTCCGGGCCACGGAGGAGGACTGGGGCAGGGAGTACCTGGATTATATCCTGTCCTTAAAGCTGGTGGACTCGGTGGATGAGGCCATCCGCCATATCAACACCTACAATACAGGCCACTCGGAAACCATTGTGACCTCTGATTATTTTAACGCCCAAAGGTTTTTAAACGAGGTGGACGCCGCGGCCGTCTACGTCAACGCTTCCACCCGCTTTACGGATGGTGAGGAATTCGGTTTCGGAGCGGAAATCGGCATCAGCACCCAGAAGCTTCACGCCAGAGGCCCCATGGGCCTTAAGGAACTGACCACCACCAAGTATATTATTTACGGAGATGGGCAGATCCGCTGATGACAGCTACAGACGGGCCGGGACATTTTAAATTTGTTCCCGGCTTCGTCAGACAGAATGCAGGAAAAGAGGAAATATATATGCTTGAAGAGGAAAGCAGCAGGAAAAGGAGCAGGAAACAGCAGGAGGAAGAACCCTTCAGCTGGAAAAAGGAGATTATCAGCTGGATACAGATTATCGTGGCAGCGGTTATCATCGCCCTGGTCCTTAACAACTTTATCATAGCCAACAGCCGTGTGCCAACCGGCTCCATGGAGAACACCATCATGTCCAAGAGCCGCGTCATCGGTTCCAGACTGGCCTATCTGACCAGCGACCCTGAGAGGGGAGACGTGGTGATTTTCCATTTCCCGGACGATCCCACGGGAAAAATCTACTACGTGAAGCGTGTCATAGGGCTTCCCGGCGAGACTGTGAATGTGGTGGACGGGAAAGTCTATATCAATGATTCAGACACGCCCCTTGACGAGCCTTACCTTCCGGAACCAATGGAAGGATCCTACGGTCCCTATACCGTGCCGGAGGGATGTTACTTCATGATGGGTGACAACAGGAACAATTCCCTGGATGCCCGGTTCTGGAAGAACCGGTTCGTGGAGAAGGACAAGATTATAGCCAAGGTGCTGTTTACGTATTTTCCAAAGATAGAAAAAGTGGAGTAAGAGACAGGATGAAGATAATCATATCGCCTGCCAAGAAAATGAATATCAGGGAAGACGAGCTGGAATGGGCGGATCTTCCCTGTTTCCTTTCCAGGGCAGAAGAACTGAAGAAATACATACAGGGCCTGGATTTAGAACAGGCCAGAAAGCTGTGGCAGTGCAATGAAACCATAGCCCGGCTTAATTACAGGCGCTTTCAGGACATGGACCTTGAAAGGCGCCTGACACCGGCCCTCTTATCCTACGAGGGAATCCAGTATCAGTACATGGCGCCGGGGGTGTTTGAGCAGGGACAGTGGGATTATGTGCAGGAGCACCTGCGCATCCTGTCCGGGTTTTACGGTATCCTTAAGCCGCTGGACGGCATTGTTCCGTACCGCCTGGAGATGCAGGCAAAGGTGGAGCTTCCGTCAGGTATCAAAAGCCTTTATGACTACTGGGGAAGCGCCATCTGCCGGGAACTGGCCGCAGATGAGACATTGATTGTGAATCTGGCCTCAAAAGAATACAGCAGGGCGGTGGAGCCGTATCTGGAAGCCCATATTGACTATGTGACCTGTGTGTTCGGCACCCCTTCAGAGGACGGAAAGGGCGGTTTTAAGGTAAAGGTGAAAGCCACCGAGGCCAAGATGGCCAGAGGGGAGATGGTCCGGTTCATGGCGGAGCGGGCGTCCGGGACGCGGAGGGTCTTAAGGAGTTTGACCGTCTGGGATATGGCTACTGCCAGGAGAAATCCGGGGATAAGGAATACGTGTTTATCAAATTCAGAGAGCAGTAAAGCAGGGACCTGTATGCCGGCGCGGCGTACAGGTCCCTTTTCACGGTCAGGCTTTCAGGCTAATATCATAGCCAAATCCTTTTCAGGCGTGGAGATGGGGTGGATTTCAAACTGTTCCACCAGATATCCCAGTATGGCCGGAGAGAGGAAGGCGGGAAGGGTGGGGCCAAGGTAGATATTCTTAATGCCCAGGTGCAGCAGGCTTAAAAGGATACAGACCGCCTTCTGCTCATACCAGGACAGAACCAGGGTGAGGGGAAGGTCATTGACTGAGCAGCCGAATGCTTCGGCCAGGGCTATGGCCACCTGGATGGCGCCAAACGCATCGTTGCACTGGCCCATGTCCAGAAGGCGGGGAATGCCGGCCAGGGATCCAAGTTCCAGGTCGTTAAACCGGTATTTGCCGCAGGCCAGGGTCAGAATGAGGGTGTCCTCAGGCGTCTGCTTCACAAAGTCCGTGTAGTAATTCCTGCCGGGACGGGCTCCGTCGCAGCCTCCTACCAGAAAGATATGGCGCAGCTCCTTTGTTCTGACTGCCTCCGCCACCGTGCCCGCGGCAGCCAGGACAGCTTCCCGCCCAAAGCCGGTGGTGACCATTGTTCCGCCGTTGATTCCGGGGAGGGTCACCTCCTCCCGAAAGCCGCCAAGCTCCAGGGCCCTTTGGATGACAGGAGAGAAGTCTTTGCGGCCGTCAATATGGACCATGCCGGGATAGGACACCAGGGCGGTGGTAAATACCCGGTCAGAGTAAGAGGATTTGGGCGGCATCAGGCAGTTGGTGGTAAAGAGCACTGGGGCGGGAAGGTCCGCGAATTCCTTCTGCTGGTTCTGCCACGCGGTTCCGAAATTGCCCTTCAGATGGCTGTATTTCCTGAGCTCCGGGTAAGCGTGGGCGGGAAGCATTTCCCCGTGGGTGTATACGTTGATTCCCTTTCCCCGGGTCTGTTCCAGCAGAAGCTTCAGGTCGTGCAGGTCATGGCCTGAAATAACGATGAAGGGACCGGGTTCCACGGTAAGACTTACCTGTGCCGGGGAGGGGATGCCGAAGGCCTGGCGGTTGGCCCTGTCCAACATCGCCATGCAGTCCAGGTTCACGGCGCCCAGTTCCATGACAATGGGAAGCAGGTCCTGAACCGTATAGCCGTCATAGCCAACGGCAAACAGCCCCTTATAGAAATAATCCATGACTCCCCTGTCCTCATGGCCCAGCACCATGGCGTGGTACGCATAGGCTGCCATTCCTCTCATGCCGAACAGTATCAGGGATTTGAGGGAGCGTATATCCTCGTCCTCCGACCAGAGCCTGTTCATGTCAAAATCCTCTGTTCTGCCGCAGTCTGCCGTGCAGGAACCGCACATGGGGGACAGGGAATCCTTTAAGCGCCCGGCTTCCTCGAGAAGCTCATTCAGGGCGTTGTCGTCAAAGCTTACATTGGTAAGGGTGGCAAACAGTCCCTTTACGATAATGCGGTCCGCTTCCGGGGAGCGGTCCTTTCCTTCCGACGCCCTGGCAAGGCCGATAAGGGCGCCTGTGAGTCTGTCCTGAATCCCGGCAGTGACGGCTGTCTTGCCGCATACACCTGCTTTTCCCACACATCCGCTGCATCCCGCGGTCTGTTCACATTGAAAACAAAACATATTGTGTTCCATGATGTATCCTCCTTTAAATACTTTAAATATATAAGTAGGCGGGCGGTATGTTCCGCCTGCCCTTGACGGTATGAGGAAAGTATAATATAATTCTGACAACAAGTAAGTTGTTGGAACAACATTAAAGGAGAAAAATATGGATATTCATTTGCTGGCAGGAACAAGGCTGTTTCACGGAATCAGGGAGCATGAGATAGAGGCCATGCTTACATGCCTTTCGGCGGAAGAGAGGACCTATGGAAAGGAGGCCTATATATACAGGGCCGGGGATGTGACAGGCCGTCTGGGGGTGGTGATGGAGGGGGCTGTGAACATCATTAAGGACGATGTGTGGGGAAACAGGAAAATCATTGAAAATATAGGCAGGGGACAGATATTCGGGGAGACGTATGCATGTCTTAAGGGAGAACCCCTGATGGTGGATGTGCAGGCATCGGAACGCTCCAGAATCCTGTTTATGGACGTAAACCGTATCCTGACCACCTGTTCATCCAGCTGTGATTTCCACAACCGTCTGATACGGAGCCTGATGTATGTGCTGGCCGGGAAAAAACCTGATGCTTACGAAAAAAATCGGATATCATCAGCCCCCAAGTCCCTGCGGGAAAGGGTCATGGTGTAACCTGTCTCAGGAATCCGTCAAAGCAGGGCAGCCGTACCATCACAGTGCCCTTTAACCGCCAGCAGATGGCGGACTATCTGTCCGTGGACAGGAGCGCGCTGTCGGCAGAGCTGTCCAGGATGCAGAGGGACGGGGTGATTTCATATGAGAAGAACCGTTTCACAATTCAATCGCTCTCCACGCAATAAAAATCACACCAGCCGCAGCGTGTTCCCGGGATATTCATGTGTGAGACCGGACACCTGCGATACGGGCAGAACCGCACTCCTCCCGGAACTGATGTGATGGGATTATTGTAGCATTGCGGGGGGAAGAAAGCAAGATGTATCCGCTGCCTGCGCGCAGTAACCAGCAATTCCCACTTGAATAAGAACATATGTTCTGATATATTGAAGCCAGGAGGTGAAAGCAGTGGCGGCTTTAAATATACCCATACAGATGTTTGGCGCCTGCAGTACCCTGGGAGATATGACGCCCCTCTGGTTCCGGTATGAGAATAAGGATCACGGAATCATCACGGTGAAGATTGAGAGCATTGTCTCTTCCAGGGAAGAGAAGTTCTGCGGCATGGAGCATATCAGCTTTGTGTGCTGGGCCGTGGCAGAGGGACAACGGCGCCTGATTGAGCTGAGATACCGCATATCCACCCATAAGTGGTCATTTTTCAGGACACTGTCATGAGAAGCCAGGAAGATCAGGTATGGTACCATGTGGATGTGAACAGCGCCTATTTAAGCTGGACAGCCGCATACAGGGTTTGTATCCTGGGGGAGGATCTGGATCTGCGGGATATTCCCTCTGTCATCGGGGGAAGCGAGGCGGAACGGCATGGCATTGTGCTGGCTAAGTCCGGCTCTGCAAAGAGGTATGGAATCAGGACCGGGGAGACATTGGCGGAGGCCAGATGCAAATGTCCGGGACTTGTAATCGTACCCCCGGATTACAGCCTGTATGTGAGCTGTTCAAAAGCTCTTGTGGAGCTGCTTAAGAAGTATTTTCCCCACGTCCACCAGTACAGTATTGACGAGGCATTCTGCCGGGTGGAGGGAACAAAGGGATTGTGGGGAACACACACAGCCTTTGCGCACCAGCTGAAGGAAGAAATACGCCGGGAGCTGGGCTTTACCGTGAACATCGGTGTGTCGGACTGCAAGCTTCTGGCCAAGATGGCTTCTGAGTTCCAAAAGCCGGACCAGGTCCACACACTGTTTACCCGGGAGATAGAGAGGAAGATGTGGCCTCTGCCTGTAAGCGATCTGTTCTGGGTGGGGCCCGCCACGGTGAGAAAGCTGGGAGCGCTGGGAATAAGGACCATAGGGGAGCTGGCTGTCATGGATTTGGAGCTGCTAAAGAGGCATCTTAAAAAGCAGGGGGAGTTTATCTGGAATTATGCCAACGGAAGGGATGTGTCCCCATTTTTAAGGGAACTTCCAAGGAATAAGGGGTACGGCAATTCTATGACCACGCCGTTTGATGTGACGGATCGGGAGACGGCCTGGCAGGTCATATTGTCCCTTACGGAGACTGTGTGCGCCAGGCTCCGGGCCGATGGGATGGAAGCTGCCTGCGTGGGCATTTCCATCACAGACAGGGAATTTCGCCATGGTTCCGTCCAGACCACCCTGATTTCCGCTACGGATACCACCCTGGAAATCTATGAGGCGGCCCGGAGCCTGTTTGACCGTCTGTGGAATTATTCGCCCATCCGCCGGATGGGGGTCTATACAAGCAAGGTCAGCCCAAAAGGCCATTATCAGTATCAGCTTTTTGACAGGGGTCTCCATGACAAATACTCCAGGCTGGACGCGGCTGTGGATGAGATAAGAAAACGGTACGGAGAGGACTGTGTGCAGAGGGCTGTTTTCGTGGAAAACCGGATTCCCCACATGTCGGGCGGCATTGACAAGGTGAAACGGACCGGAGTCACGAAGGCCGTGTAGAGGACCGGGTTTTCCGGTAGGCTCTCGGGGAGCAGCCCTTTATCTTATGGAATACCTTGGAGAAGTAATTGGGGTCGGTGAAGCCGGCCCTCAGGGCTGTCTCGGTCATGGTCAGCTTTCCCTCCAGCACATCGGGGATACTCTTTTCAATGCGGTATTTTAACAGGTATTCAAACAGGGATTCCTTCATATAACCCTTAAAGACCCGGCAGCACTCGCTTTTGCAGATATGGATGTGGCGGGAAATGTCATCCAGGGTGATATCGGACTGATAGTTTTCATGGATGAAGGAGAGCATCTGCCGAATCCGTTCCTGATTCTTCCGGACTGCTGCATGTGCCGGTTCCGGGTCAGGGCGGCAGTGTAGGTATAACAGCTTCCAGAAACGGCACAGGTCCATCTGGATGTCCATCTCATAGGTTTCGTAGCGCTGGCCGTCAATGCGTATGATATCCTCCAGAAGCCCGACTGCTTCCCTGTGCCATTCCTCCGACAGGTCGAAGCAGACTGCCGGCAGAGCGGTATGTTCCGTCAGAGGGTCCGTATACCGGCTGGCAATCCTGCTTCCCTGGTAGCCGTACAGCAGCCGGGGGTGGAAGGTGATGGAGATGTACTTGCAGTCATGGCCGTCTGCCATGTGTCCGGTGTGCATGGTATTGGAGTTGCCGAAAAGCGCCTGCCCGGCCCTGGGATGGAATATCCGGTCATTGATTTGATATACCATAGTCCCCTCTGTGATGAGGGTGAGTTCGATTTCCGTATGCCAGTGCCACTGGAAGGAGCTGGTGTAAAACCTGGACAGGGCCTCGTCGCTGACAAGGACGGGAAATTCATAGGTTCCGTGTTCCTTTAGTTCTTCCTGGTGTTCGTTGGTCATGATTTGGATTTTAGAAGGCATGGCAGAGGGCTCCTTTTGCATGTTTTATGGCTGGGATATGTTTTCCGGTTTGGAAAAGCTGTTCCGTTAAAAGCTGTTCCATTAAAATCTATTCCATTTTATCTGTTCTGTTTGTTCTCAATATTGTCGGGTTATATCCTATGAATTATAACATTTCTTAATAAAAAACTCAATATATTCCCTTTTCTGCGCATGATTTTCAAGGATAAATCATGTTGTTTTTTTATAATAGAAATCAGAGGGAATCAAAAACAAAGAAAAGAGGAGATTGCTTTGGAGAGAAGACGCAGGCCAGCAAAGAGCCAATACCTGAACCGTGTGATAACCTATATGAGGGAGCATCTGCAGGAGAACCTGACGCTGACCCAGATTGCAAGGGAAGCAGGGCTGTCGGAGAGCTATCTCAATGCGGTTTTTAAGGAATGCATCAAGTGCGCGCCTATGGATTACTACATCAACATGAAGATGGAGCAGGCCTGTTATCTTCTCTGCAATACGGACCTGCATATATATCAGGTGGCCCAGCATTTGGGATACGAGAACCAATATTATTTTTCAAGGGCCTTTAAGAAGGTACTGGGAGTGCCTCCCAAGAAGTATAAGGAAATGCCCGGGATACCGGCAGTTTCCATGCAGGTTTCCTGCTGAGGACCGTTGCTGAGGACAGGGCGGGAAAATGCTGCTGCATTTGAACGCAATACCTGCAGGGAGGGATGGCAGTGAAGAACCTGAAAATGAAAGCAGTCAGGGCCGGCATGGATTTATCCCAGGAAAAACTGGCTGAGCTGGTGGGGGTGACCTGCCAGACCATTGGGATGATAGAGGCGGGGAAGTACAACCCGACGCTGAATCTCTGCGTGGCAATCCGCAAAGCGCTTCACAAGACACTGGATGAGCTGTTCTGGGAAGAACAGCAGGAAATATGAAAATCAGAGAGAACGGAAGGGGAATACGGATATGATGGATGAGAGAACAACACAGGTATTTTGCTTGATTTTTTAGGCATTGCAGGAAAATCTATAAAACTGAAAATTCCATCGAAAAAAACAATTGGAATGAGCTAGGCAAACCTTGTAGAATGAGAAGGAAAAAATGTCGGAAAATGGGGTATCGGGGAATGCTATGCTGGAAGCAAGGGGATTGTCAAAATGGTTTGACGGAAACTGTGTTTTAAAGAATGTAAGCCTGACAATCAGGGACGGGGAAGTCTATGGAATCATCGGCGCCAATGGTTCGGGAAAGAGCACCTTCATGAACATCCTCAATGGAAATGATGCCATTATAAAAACCGGAGGTTATGAGGGAGAAATTCTGATTGACGGCAGAAGGGTGCGGATTGAAAGCCACCGCCAGTCAGTATCCGAAGGAATTGCAATGGTACACCAGGAGCTTGCCCTGTTTGCCGGAATGAGCGCGGCTGAAAATATAAAAATAAACAGGGAACATGTAAAGATAAAGGGGCCCATACTGCCGGAGCTGGGGTATGTGGACCATAAGAAGAATGAGGAGGATGCCAGAAAGACACTGATACGGATTGGGGCGGACCTGGACCCGGCCCGGCTTATAGACAGCCTGTCCCTTAACCAGAAACAGTTTGTGGAGCTGGCCAGGGAACTGGATAACCAGGATGTCAGGCTGCTGATGCTGGATGAACCTACCAGTTCCCTTAATATTACGGAGACAAAGAGTCTGCTTACGTGCATCCGGGAGATTGCGGCTTCGGGAATCTCCGTACTGTTTATCTCCCACAGGCTGGAGGAGATCATGGAAGTGTGCGATACCGTGTCCGTCCTCAGGGATGGTGAGCTGATATCCACCTACAGCAAAGAAGAATTTGACTGTCACCGTTTTACCGATGACATGGTGGGGCAGGAAATCGTGAAGGTATGCAGCCACAGGAAGCGGGAAAAGGGGAAGACCATATTCCGTTACGGCAATATACAGGGGATGGGAGACAATCTGGATATATATGAAGGGGAGATTCTGGGCATAACCGGACTGGCCGGCCAGGGCCAGGAACAGCTCCTGGAGGGGCTGTTTGGCCTTAGGGCGGCAGACTACCAGGCATATTTCAGGGGGAGTCAGATTACAAAGGGAGATAACAGGAACCTGATTAAAAACGGGATCTATTACCTCCCAGAGGACAGGTCCTCGCACAGTCTGTTCCCGGACAGCCCTATATGGAAGAACATGGTATTCGGCACAGAGGACCGCCATCCGGAATTTCTGTCCTTAAGGCGCTGGAAAGCCCTATCCTTCTTTAAGAAAAGGGCGGTAAGGTCCTACGCAGGGGAGATGATTGAAAAACTGAATATCGTATGCCGGGGACCGGACCAGAAGGTGCGTGAGTTAAGCGGAGGAAACCAGCAGAAGGTATGCGTGGGCCGTGCCCTGACCTTCCGGCCGGATCTTTTGTACATAGGGGAACCGACCAGGGGCATCGATATTTATTCCAAGGAGCTGATTCTCAAGTGGATTCTCAAGATAAACCAGGAGTACAACACCACCGTGGTGGTGGCCTCCGGGGAACTGGAGGAACTGGTCCGTATCTGTGACAGAATCGTGGTAATGTATCAGGGAAAGGTATATAAAGTGTTCGAGAATGACATAGGGCCGGAAGAACTTACCCTGGCCCTTTACGGGAGGGAACCGGATGAAGCGTAACTATTTGAATCCTCCCCAGATCATCATGTTTTTATTTATGGCAGTCCTGCTGGCAGCGGCGTCAGCCATTGATATGAGCATGACGGGAATTATGAACGATGCCCTGATTAAATGGGCCATGAACGGAGTAATCGTGTTATCCCTGATTCCAATGATCAATGTGGGGGCAGGGAGAAATTTCGGCATGTCCATCGGCCTGTCAGCAGGACTTGTGGGCATGATATTTTCTGTGAACGCCAGATATACGTCCTGGGCCGGGTTCTTTTACTCTGTGTTCCTGGGAATGGCCGTGGCGCTGCTGTTCGGTTATCTCTATGCAAAGATTCTGAATCATTTGAAGTTAAATGAAGAAATCGTGGGCACATTCGCAGGGTATTCATTTATCCCTGTCATGAATCTGTTTTACACCTTTGCGCCTGTCACCAACCGTCAGATGCTGTATCCAATCGGAGGCCAGGGGCTGAGGCCCAAGGTGAACCTGGAACCGTATTTCGGCCAGGTCCTGGACCGGCTCTGGCAGGTGAGGATAGGGGAACTGGTAATCCCGGCAGGGCTGCTGCTGTTTTTTTTCGGAACAGGCTTTCTCTTATGGCTGTTTTCAAAGACAAGGGCGGGAATGATATTTTCTGCTATAGCTGAGAACGAACGGTTTGTGCGGCTGGCCGGTATTAATGTGAATGGATACCGCACCGCCGCAATCATCATGTCCACGGTCATCGCGGCCGCGGGAGTGGTGGTCTATTCCCAGAGCTACGGGATACTCCATCTGTACGACGGCCCCTTCATGATGAGCTTTCCCGCTGTTTCCGCCATTGTAATTGGCGGCGCCAGCCCCAGAAAGGCCACGGTGGCCAATGCCCTGATAGGAACCTTTCTCTACCAGACAACATACCTTTTGTCCATTCCTGTGGCCAATGCCCTGCTGATTCCGGAGATGGCGGAAATCATGAGGACAATCATTACAAGCGGAATCATTCTATATGCATTTATATTTGAGAGGAAGGACATGAGAAATGAAGCACATTAAAAACAACCTGGTACCTGTTTCCATCTTTGTGCTGGCTGTCATATCCTTCCGGCTGGCCGGAGTCAGCGGCAGGTATCTGGCAGCAGAGGTATATACACGGTTTGCAAGAAATACCCTTTTTACCCTGGCCCTGATCCTGCCGGTTACATGCGGCATGGGTATCAACTTTGCCATTGTGGTGGGAGCCATATCCGCTCAGATGGCAATGGTATTTTCCGTGGACCTGAGACTGGAGGGGGCCGTGGCCCTGATGTTTGTCACAGGGGCCAGTATCGTGCTGTCCATTCTGTTCGGCATGATGGTGGCGGCTCTTTTAAACAGGGCCAAGGGGCGTGAGATGATTGTATCAATCATGATCGGGCAGCTTAGTTCAGTCATATACCAGTTTATCTTTATGGTGGCGTACGGATTGCTGATTCAGCCAAGGAACAGGGATATCCTGCTGGACAGGGGAATCGGGGTCAGAAGCATGGTGGATGCCAGGAACATAAGCAGTGTATTTAAGGGGATACTGCCCTTTCGGTTCGACGGAAAAACATATTCGCTTTTTCCTCTGGTCATCATCCTGTTTTTCAGCCTGGTGCTTTTCTACATACAGAAGACACGGCTGGGAACCCTGGCAAGGGCTGTGGGGACGGACGGGGGGACAGCCGGTACCCTGGGGATAGCCGGAAACCGGGTGCGCAGCATCTGCATTGTCATTTCCACCATATTTGCGGCCATGAGCCAGATTCTGTTTGTGGCTGATTTTGGGACCATCAATGTATATACAGGTCATCTTGGCCTGGATACCTTTGCGGCGGCAGCCATATTGGTGGGCGGAGCGTCCATCAAAAAAGCCAGGATGAGGAACTGCTTCATAGGCGTCATCCTGTTCCACGCCCTGTTCATCACTTCGCCCATGGCCGGGCAGAACCTCTTTCATAACCCGTCGGTGGGAGAGTATTTCCGCTCCTTCCTGGCATACGGGGTGATTGTGACAGCTATTATCATGAACCTGAGGAACGAAAGGACAAAGGTCCAGAGCATTTGATGCGGTGTTGGGGCAATATGCCTTCATACATAAAAAATAAAACGGAGGAACTTATGAGAAAGAGAATTTTATGCACGGTCCTGGCAGCTTCCATGGCATTAGCGGCATGCGGCAGCCCGGCATCCACACAGACCACGGCAGTCCCCGGGACGGAGGAAGCGTCCTCCACCGAGAGTGAGACCCGGACAACCGGGGAGCAGGAGAACCAGGACACCACAGAGGCTGAGACCGAAGCTTCCGGCGAGCCGTACAAAATCGGTATCGTAACACCAACCCTTACAGTGAGCGAGGATGAATTCAGAGGCGCTCAGGAGATGGTCCAAAGGTATCCGGACCTGGTGGTACATAAGACACTTCCGGAGAATTTTGCCACGGATAAGGAGGGCTGCATCTCTGTTGTAACAAGCCTGGCAGATGACCCTGAGATGAAGTACATTTTATTCAATAATGGGATGGAGGGAATCGTACCGGCATTCCAGACCATCAGGGAGAAGCGGCCCGACATTGTAACCATGGTAACCAGCAATGACGACCCGAAGCTCCTGAATGATTATGCGGATATCTCCATCAATACAGACTGGATCAGAAGGGGTGAAACCATCCCCACCAAGGCTCATGACATGGGGGCAAAGACATTTATCCACTATTCCTTCCCCACCCATATGGCGGCTGAGAGCAAGGCCAAGAGAAGGGATGTGATGAAGGAGACCTGTGAGAAGTTAGGCATGACATGGGTGGAGGAGACCACGCCGGATCCCCAGACCGGCAACGGGACAGCAGCCATGCTTCAGTTCCTCAGGGAAGATATTCCGAGGAAGATTGAACAGTACGGACCAGACACCAATATCTTCGGAACCAACTGCCCTATGTACGATGTGATACTGGACGAAGCATTCAAGGAGAAATTCATCGTTGCGGAACAGTGCTGCCCTACACCTACCCAGGCTTATCCAACGGTGCTCAATCTGGAAATCACAGAGGAGGATTTGGGCGATTACAGCAAGATTAACAACCTGATTGCAGAGAAGGCCCGGGAAGCGGGAATGTCAGGAAGGCTGTCCGGATGGGCCATGCCGTCATCCGTATATATACCTCAGCTTCAGGTAGAGCTGGCTAAATATATGCATGACAATAACCTGAGCCCTGAGGATGTGTTAGACAGGGAGTTCCTGAATCAGTTTACCAGTGAACATATGCCGGTGGCCGCTGACTTCCAGGTGGCAGGCGAAGGATTGGAGCACTATTATATGTTGCTTCTGGAGGATATATATTATTAGGATGTGAGAAGGTTATAACCAAAACTTACAGGACAACCTGCCCCGCGGTTGGTTTAGGACGGCCGCGGGGCAGGTCCTTTGTTGCGGGCCGCGGCACAGGGCGTTTTTTATGTTGACTTCCCAACCATTTTAAAGTAAAATTCATACTGTTAATCGTAATTGGCTGGACCGTGCAATAGGCCCGGCCTGCTATGCGTTTCGGGAAAGCGTGCAGTAACCAGACTGAACGATTTAAATTATAGAAGCTAAGGAGCAGATAAATGGAAGAATCCAGAAATACCATGGACAACATAGAAAATGCAGAAACAGCCATAAACCAGGGCCCTCCTGCCGGGGAGCCGGAGCGTCAGCAGTACTTCATGGAGCGGGCTAAGAGACAGCTGGCCGAGCTTTCCGCCAGGCTGGGACGCCCCCTTACCTGCTGCATCAACACCTTCGGGTGCCAGATGAATGCCAGGGATTCGGAAAAGCTTCTGGGGATTTTGGAGACAATCGGCTACAAGGCCGCAGAATCAGAGAAAGCGGATTTTGTGCTCTACAACACCTGCACGGTGCGGGAAAATGCCAATCTGCGGGTTTACGGCCGTCTGGGTCAGCTGGGGGCCTATAAGAAAAAACATCCTGATATGATGATTGCCCTGTGCGGCTGTATGATGCAGGAGGAGGAAGTGGTGGCGAAAATCAAAAAAAGCTACCGATATGTGGATTTGATTTTCGGAACCCACAACATATTCAAGCTGGCCGAACTGGTATCCCAGTGCCTGGAGGGGCGGACCCCGGACGGACAGAAGCAGGGAAAAACGAAGATGGTGGTGGATGTGTGGAAGGATACGGATCAAATCGTGGAGGATTTGCCGGTGGAGCGCAGGTTTCCTTTCAAATCAGGAGTCAACATCATGTTTGGCTGCAATAATTTCTGCAGCTACTGTATAGTGCCCTATGTAAGAGGGCGGGAGCGCAGCCGCAGGCCGGAAGAAATCATCAAGGAAATACAGAAGCTGGCAGCGGACGGAGTGGTGGAAGTCATGCTCCTTGGACAAAATGTAAATTCCTATGGAAAGAACCTGGATAATCCCATGACCTTTGCGCAGCTTTTGGAGGAAGTGGAGAAGATAGACGGGATTGAGCGGATCCGTTTCATGACATCCCATCCAAAGGACTTATCCGATGAACTTATAAAGGTCATGGCAGGGTCTAAAAAGATATGCCGCCATCTGCACCTTCCCCTCCAGTCCGGCAGCAGCCGGATTTTGAAGGTCATGAACCGGTGCTATACAAAGGAGCGGTATCTGGATTTGGCGGAGCGGATTAAAAAGGCAGTGCCTGGCATATCCCTGACAACGGATATTATTGTGGGATTTCCGGGCGAGACAGACGAGGACTTTGAGGAGACCATGGATGTGGTGAGAAAGGTGCGGTTTGACAGCGCCTTTACCTTCATCTATTCCAAGCGTACCGGCACACCGGCGGCAGCCATGGAGGACCAGGTGCCTGAGGAGATTGTAAAGGAGCGTTTTGACAGGCTTTTGAAGGAAGTACAGGATATCTCGGCCGAGGTGTGCGGGCGGGATGTTAAGACGGTCCAGGAGGTCCTGGTGGAAGAGGTGAACGTCCATACGCCGGGGCTTATGACAGGCCGCCTGTCCAACAACACAGTGGTGCATTTCCCGGGAGACCCATCCATGATTGGACAGCTGGTGCCTGTGTATCTGCGGGAGAGCAGGGGATTTTATTATATGGGACATATGGCTGATAAGGAAAATGGATAAAACCGGACCAACAAAACTAACAGATTAAGATAAAGCAAGAATAACCAAGCATACTAGAGAAGAGAGGTCAGCATTTTGATGGATTTGTCACAATTATCTCCCATGATGCAGCATTATATGGAGACAAAAAAGGAGTATCCGGACTGTATCCTGTTTTACCGTCTGGGAGACTTCTATGAGATGTTTTTCGATGATGCCCTGACAGTGTCAAAGGAACTGGAGATAACCCTTACAGGAAAGGACTGCGGTCTTTCTGAGCGGGCACCTATGTGCGGGGTGCCGTTTCACGCATTGGATTCCTACCTGTACCGCCTGGTCCAGAAGGGATATAAGGTCGCTATAGCAGAGCAGATGGAGGATCCCAGGCAGGCCAAGGGCCTGGTGAAGCGTGAGGTAATCCGGGTGGTGACTCCGGGAACCATAACCAGCTCCCAGGTGCTGGATGAGACAAAGAACAATTACCTGATGGGAATTGTATATATGGATGGAATCTACGGAATATCCACCGCGGATATCAGTACCGGGGATTTCATGGTGACTGAGGTGGATTCGGACCGGGAACTGTTTGACGAAATCAACAAATTTTCCCCGTCTGAGATTATCTGCAACAATGCCTTTTACATGTCGGGCGTGGATATGGACGAGCTGAAAAACCGCTATCAGGTGGTTATTTCTGCCCTGGACAGCCGCTTTTTCGGTGAGGAATCCTGCCGCCGTATCCTGATGGAGCATTTTAAGGTGGGAGCCCTGGTGGGACTGGGGCTGGAGGACTATGCCACAGGCATCATTGCCGCCGGCGCCGTGATGCAGTATATCTATGAGACCCAGAAGAGCACCCTGGAGCACATTACCACCATCACCCCCTATTCTACCGGACAGTACATGGTTATTGACACATCCACCAGAAGGAACCTGGAGCTGGTGGAGACCATGCGGGGAAAAACAGAAGAGAGGCACCCTGCTGTGGGTTCTGGACAAGACAAAGACAGCCATGGGAGCCAGGCTGCTTCGCGCCTGCATCGAACAGCCGCTGATTCACAGAGACGAAATCATCAAGCGCCAGAACGCGGTGGAAGAGCTGAACATGAACTATATCTCCCGGGAAGAGATATGCGAGTACTTAAATCCCATCTATGACCTGGAGCGTCTGATAGGGCGAATCAGCTATAAGACAGCCAATCCAAGGGACCTGATTGCCTTCAGAAGCTCTCTGGAAATGCTTCCCTACATCAAACGGATACTGGGAGAGTTTAACAGCGAACTTCTGGCAGAGCTGGGCCGGGAGCTGGATCCCCTTCAGGATATCTTCCAGCTTATAGGGGATGCCATTGTGGAGGAGCCGCCCATTACGGTCAGGGAAGGCGGTATCATAAAGGACGGCTACAACCAGGAGGCGGACAAGCTGCGTCATGCCAAGACAGAGGGTAAGAACTGGCTGGCGGAGCTGGAGGCAAAGGAAAAAGAAAAGACAGGCATTAAGACCCTGAAGGTGAAATTCAACAAGGTATTCGGTTACTATTTTGAGGTGACCAACTCCTTCAAGGACCAGGTGCCGGATTACTATATCCGCAAGCAGACCCTGACCAACGCGGAGCGGTTTACCACCGATGAATTAAAGCAGCTGGAAGACATCATCATGGGCGCGGAGGAAAAGCTGGTGTCCCTGGAGTATGACCTGTTCTGCGAGGTCAGGGACAAAATCGGGGCAGAGGTCATCCGCATTCAAAAGACGGCCAAGTCCATAGCTGGAATCGACGTATTCTGTTCCCTGTCCGTGGTGGCAACCCGGCGCAACTATGTGAAGCCCTCCATCAACGACAAGGGCGTAATTCAAATTAAGAACGGCCGCCATCCCGTGGTGGAGCAGATGATGCGGGATGACATGTTTGTGGCCAACGACACCTTCCTGGACAATGGGAAGA
>ENA-OQCB01000528-OQCB01000528.1-human-gut-metagenome-genome-assembly--contig:-NODE-528-length-17743-cov-3.957595_pt1 | contig 17743 bp, 18 predicted proteins | sample MGYA00242493_ERZ504568 | MGnify/ENA primary metagenome ERZ504568 (study PRJEB26092, sample SAMD00036229) | human gut metagenome | host: Homo sapiens | study: EMG produced TPA metagenomics assembly of...
GGATGAGACACTCGAGGTGGCCCATACCCTTGCAGGACGAATGTGGAGCACATGCTTTGATACTTAGCGGTGGCTTCGTCAGCCGTGCTCCGATGTACGTGATGCGGGGGTCCATGCCGATTCATACGATGACGCATTATATGCCTTTCGGTTGGTTGCCGCTTGGAGTCAAAAATGGCCGGACGGTTCATGATCCCGTCTGAACCATTCAAAGAGGCTTACTTCCTGGAAGATGCACTGAAGTTCAGGGCGGCGTTGAAAATGCCGCTTGTCTATGTAGGCGGTCTGACCTCACGCGAGAAGATAGACGAAGTCTTGAACGACGGTTTCGAATTCGTGAGTATGGCGCGGGCCTTGCTCAACGATCCGTCATTCGTAAACAAGATGAAGGAAGACGAACATGCCCGTTGCGACTGCGGACATAGCAACTATTGTATCGCTCGCATGTACTCCATCGAAATGGCATGCCATAAACATATTCAGAACTTGCCTAAAAGCATTATTAAAGAAATAGAGAAATTAGAATACAAGTAATGGAAAAAGGATTAGCCATCATAACCGGTGCCGACGGAGGCATGGGACAAGTAATCACGGTAGCCCTCGCAAAAGAAGGCTATCCGGTGATTATGGCTTGCCTCGATCCGAAAAAAGCCGTCCCCGTATGCACCCGGATCCAGCAAGAAACCGGTAACACTCAGATCGAAGTGCGGGAAATCAATCTCGCTTCCCTCTCATCCGTAAACAATTTCACCGGTCAATTATTAAAAGAAGGACGTCCCGTCAGCCTCCTGATGAACAATGCCGGAATCCTGACGACTCCGGTACGCAAAACTGAAGATGGGTTGGAAACAATCGTAAGCGTCAATTATGTGGCACCCTACATGCTCACCCGCCAGTTATTACCCCTGATGCAACCGGGATGCCGCATTGTAAACACAGTATCCTGCACGTATGCTATCGGCCGGATCGAACCGGACTTCTTTGAAAAAGGGAAGAACGGACGCTTTTTCCGCATTCCGGTCTATGGGAATACCAAGCTGGCCTTGCTTCTGTTCACACAGGAACTTGCCAAGCGGATTCAGGACAAGGGCATCACCATAAATGCATCAGACCCAGGAATTGTCAGTACAAACATGATCACGATGCAAGCCTGGTTCGACCCACTTACCGACATCCTGTTCCGCCCCTTTATCAAAACACCGGCCCAAGGTGCGGCAACCGCCATCCACCTGGCTCTTTCGAATGAGGCGAAAGATAAAAACGGTTGTTGTTATGCCAATTGTAAAAAGAGGAATGTGTCGGAACGCATCCGGCATCATACACAGCAAAAACAACTTTGGGACGATACGGAAATCTTGCTCCGGCAAAAAGGAATCCGGTTCTGAACCGGCATGCACTTTTAGTTTCATACCGATGAAACTCCTATTCCATGCCTATGAAACTACCGTTCCATGCCGAGGGAATTTCAGTTTCATGCCTATGAAACTGAAAATTCATGCAGACAAGATTTTGCAGATATAAATATAAATCGTACCTTTGCACCGCTTTTAACCCCCGTACGTGTGATGGGAAATTAGAAAGCATAAACATCTAATTTTGAGTAACACAAAAATTAAAACAAAATGAAGACATTTCAATTAGAAGGAAAGTCAAGAGAAGTAGCCGCTACTTCTGCAGACCAGAAGAGAGCATTGAAGGCTATGCGTAAAAACAACGAAATTCCTGCTGTACTGTACGGCGGCGAAAAAGTATCTCATTTCACTATCACGAAAGACAGCGTCCGTAACTTGGTTTACAGCCCTGAAATCTTTGTTGTAGAATTGGCTATCGACGGCAAGAAGACAATGGCTATCGTTAAAGATATCCAGTTCCAACCTGTAACCGACGCTATCCTGCACATGGACTTTTTGGAAGTATCAGATAACAAACCGGTAGTAATGGAAGTTCCGGTTGTTTTGGAAGGTCACGCAGAAGGTGTTAAAGCCGGTGGTAAATTGAACTTGCAGATGAGAAAGCTGAAAGTAAAAGCCCTTTACACAGCAATTCCTGAGAAATTGTTTATCAATGTCGATCACCTGGGATTAGGCAAGACTATGCAGGTTGGCGCATTACACTTCGAAGGTCTTGAACTGATGAACGCTAAGAACGCTGTTGTTTGCGCCGTTCAATTGACTCGTGCCGCTCGTGGTGCTCAGGCTAAGGCATAATAAAATTATTATTCCTAAATAATGTAAGGGGAGAATATTCAGCAGAGTATTCTTCCCTTTGTTATTACTAAAAACAACATAACAATGAAATATCTGATAACAGGACTTGGAAATATCGGCTCCGAATATTTGGGGACCCGTCATAACATCGGATTCCGCGTTGTAAATGCATTGGCTGAAGATGCCGGCGTCCCTTTCACAGAAGAACGTTATGGTGCAATCGCACGGATGCGTGTCAAGAACTGTGAGCTGATCGTACTGAAGCCTAACACATTCATGAACCTGAGCGGCAATGCTGTCCGCTACTGGTTGCAGAAAGAAAATATTCCGGTAGAGAATCTGTTAGTCGTAGTGGACGATCTGGCACTCCCGTTCGGGACACTCCGCCTGAAACCAAAAGGCAGTGATGCAGGACACAACGGATTGAAAAACATCCAACAGTTGTTAGGCACACAAGAATACAGCCGCCTTCGTTTCGGTATCGGCAGTGATTTTCCTCGTGGAGGACAGATCAACTATGTGCTTGGCAAGTTCCCACCGGAAGAGCTCCAGGAAATGCCGGAAAAAATAAAACGGGCGGTAGAAATCATCAAAAGCTTCTGCCTGGCCGGTATACAGAATACGATGAATCAATTTAATAATAAATAAATTGACAATTAAATCCATGAACGAAGTCCGTATAGACAAATGGATGTGGGCCACCCGCATATTCAAGACACGTACCATAGCAGCCGAGGCTTGCAAGAAAAACAGGGTGATGATAAACGGAGTCAATGTAAAACCTTCCCGTATGATCAAAGTCGGAGAAGTGATTCAGGTACGCAAGCCACCTATCACCTTTTCCTTCAAGGTACTCGATTTAACAGAACGTCGTATGGGAGCAAAACTGGTACCCGATTATCTGGAAAACGTCACAACTCCCGACCAATACGAAATATTGGAAATGAACCGCATATCCGGATTCGTAGACCGTGCACGTGGTTTAGGCCGTCCGACCAAAAAAGACCGTCGCGAACTGGAACAGTTTACCGATCCAGGGATGATGAACGATGGATTCGATTTCGAGTTTGACTTCGAGGACCCGGAAGACGAAGACTAAGCCCGTTTTTCACAGCAAGGGTTGTAGCTCCTTTTCAAAGATCTGTCTGCTGATTATACGATAATGCGGCGAATAGGATTCTTCGAAAACCTTGCTGTGATGTCCCACATATTCTCCCCGGTCCAGACGGTCTTCTATTTCTTTGCAATCGGCATCATAATCCGGCAAAGAAAGTTCCATAGAACGGATAATAGACTCAATCCGCTGCCATTCTTTTTGCCAATTGGCAACTGTAACAGGTCGGACACCATTCACACTCCGGACAAACGCATCAAAGAATGTATTATAAGAGATTCGGCCGCTCTTGATGACCGAGAGGTTTACCCGAAGAAAGTTACCTTCCCACCCAGTCGGCTCCGCGATCTCTCCGGTACACTCCGTATAAGAGGCCAGTTCGCGACGCAAATAGTTACCGGCAGCCGTCGTATCGCTGATGATATGTCCGGGACCGAATTTATCCTGAAAGAAATTTTTGTATAAGTCTTTCAAGGTTGACTTCGGATAGTTTTGCATCTGCCGGGAAACAGCTTCACGCACCGCTTTTTCGAAATCCTTCTTTTCTGTCGCCAAAAGACAGAGACAGAAAAGATGGAACAAAGTCAGAAAACCGTACTTCCGCATCGTTTATTTGATTACTTCTTTTAGTTTTTTATGCAAATCCTCGCCAGTAATGTTTTTAGCGACAATCACTCCATCCGGATCTAACAGGACATTGGCCGGAATACCACGAACCCCGTAAAGAGCCGGAATTTCCGAATCCCAATATTTCAAATCGGAAAGATGTGTCCAGGCCAGATTATCGTCGGTAATTGCTTTCAGCCACTTACTTTTATCCTTATCCAGAGAAATCCCCACAATCGTGAAGTTTTTATCTTTATATTCATTAAACGCCTTTACTACATTCGGATTCTCGCGACGACAAGGAGGACACCAGGAAGCCCAGAAATCCAACAGCACATATTTACCTCTGAAATCAGAAAGCGAAACAGATACTCCCGCTGTATCAGGTAATGAAAATTCAGGAGCTACCTTCCCTATCTGCACATTTTCCAGCTGCTTGATAATACCATCCAAATCTTTTACATACGGACAACCGGCCAGTTCGGGAGAAATCTTGGCACGAGTTGCTTTCAGTTCATCCAGCGGCAATTGGTAAGTGAAGTAACGATACAGGTAAAAAGCGGCGGCAGGCGAAGCCGGGTACTTAGTGATCAGACTGTCTATGTCATACCCTTCTTCAAAAACCTTTTCGGCATTCTCCTGAAAGATCGTATTGACAGGAGAGTTCCGGACCGTAATCGTTTCGCCGTCATTACTTATCCGCACATCCATATTCGTATTTTCGACAAAGAACTGAACCGGATAATTCATGTCTTCTGTTGCCAGACCAAACAATAAAGGCTGATCCACTTCTCCCTTAAAAGTAAACTTTCCCTCTTTTAATTCTGCCGTATCGATATCAAAAAACATCTTATTCCGGAAGGACTTAAGATAAACTTTCCCATCCGTTCTGCCAGTCACTTCTCCATTTATTACATAACCTTTCGGTGTTTCCTGGCAACTCGTCAACGTCAAGGCCACCAGGACTGTCGCTACTAATCGTTTCATTTTTATCTGTTTTGTTTATTATTTATCTCAGGGTGATGATATCGCCCTTTTTTCAGCGTTCCCTTCCCATATTCGATCGCACGAACCGGACAGCGATGAATGCAAGCGACACACTGCACACAGGTATTCGCCCAAACAGGCTTCCCTCCCTGCAGACTGATCGTTCCGGTCGGACAAATCCGTTCACATAACCCACAGGAAATACAGGCATCCGTTACCCGGAAAGAATTACTTCCGATGGCCAGATGTGCGAAAAGAGGATAAATCCAGTAACTTTTCAAACCGGGCATACTCCCTGTTTGATACAAAGTATTCTGCTGATGTTCCCGGATTACTCTGATAATCTCAGCGACACGTGCCGGGGCATCTTGCAATTTCCGTTCCTCTACATCTTTACCGTCTACATCGAAACCAGGCAGCAAGATATAATTATTCGGCATAATAACAGAGTATGCTGCCGTAAGTGATATAGCTCTTTTTCCTAACGCTTTCCCGATCAGCCGATCCGTATATCCACATTCATCTCCACAGGTAGAAACAGAATAGACCGGTTGCCCGGTATATCCGGTTAAAGTCAGACGGGAGATAAAGCGGATAACAAGCACCGCCGGTCCCCAGGAATGCACGGGATAGACAAACAAAATCTTTTCATCCGGACGAACCGGATAAATCAAGTCTTTCTCTTCCTTATGCAATTCATCTGCAATTGAGATCAACGGTTCTCCCAACGTTTCACTCAACGTCTTTGCCACCCAAAGGGAGTTCCCTGTTCCGGTAAAGTAAAATATCATATTCCTATTCGTTATTTGAAGCACAAAAGTAGGTATAATTCAAGAAAATGACAAAAAGGGAAGGCTTGTCTAAGAAATTCTCTTAGCGCTGCTCTACATTCCCCCCTGATTCATTTGGAACACGACTTTTTTATATCTTAATTTGCATTACCATAAAAAACACACAATATGAAACGAGCTTTACTTATCTGGGCAGCGATGGCTTGCATGGCTGTTCATTCGGTTCCGGCACAGGACGCTACGGTAAATAAAATCATCGAAATCGGTCAAACGGATAATCAGGTGATGGATCATTTAGATGTACTCACCAACCGCATCGGCGGCCGCGTGATCGGCTCGAACGCATACGACAATGCAGTCGATTGGGTGTCTTCCAAGTTTAAGGAATGGGGATTGGAAGTTGAACTGCAAGAGGCCGGTACGCTACCGGTCGGCTTCAACCGGGGGCCGTGGTTCGGCAAGCTATTAGGAGAGAACGGGATGGAACTACATTTCGTCACTCCCTCCTACACTGCCGGGACAAAGGGGGTTCAACGTGGACACGTCTTACAAGAACCGCTTACCCAAAGCGAATTCGACCGTATAAAAGGACAACTCAAAGGGGCTTGGGTGCTGATTAACGGAAAGAATGTCGGCTGGCCGGTCGACCGTTCCGCTAAAGGCGATTCCATACGCGCCACCATCATTGCCGAAAACAATGAAACGGCCCAAAAGAACTACCGGATCATGGAGGATAACTGGCGCAACAATACCGACAACCCGCTGCTGCCATTGAAAGAGGATGTCCCGGCCTTGTTCTACAAACAGATGTGCGAAGCCGGTGTATTAGGCTTTATCCAGTCGGCGACAGTTCCGCTCAGAGCGCTCTATGACAGGACAATCATGAACGACTCGACTTTCACCTTCGACAATCTGCCGGATGTCTGCGACATCAAGTTGGACGAGCACCAATATGCGACCATCAAGCAGATGGTAAAGGAACGCCGTACCTTCTTCCTTGAATTCGATATCCGCAACCATTTCCGTATGGGGCCGGTGAAATACTATAATGTGATCGGTAAAATCAAAGGCACCCAATACCCGGACGAGTATGTGATGGCAAGCGGCCATCTGGATGCGTTCGACGTGGCGACGGGTGGTGTGGACTGCGGTTCCGGCATCACTCCGGTAATGGAAGCGGCCCGCATGATCATGAAATCCGGTGCGAAGCCTAAACGGACGATGTTATTCTGTGCTTTTGCTGGCGAAGAATTCGGATTGTTAGGTTCTACAGCCTGGGTGAAAGCCAATAAAGATAAGTTAGATAAAATCTCCAACTTGTTCAACCGCGACGGAGGCCCGACACCTCCCGTCGGACTCAATGTTCCGAAAGCGATGTATCAAGACTTCGTGAAGATATGCGCGCCCGTCAAGAAGATCCGCCCCGACTATCCGTTCGAAGTGAAAGAAGCCGGCCCGTTCACTAAACCTGCCAAACCTGCCGGTACGGATGCATCCGTTTTTGCTGTCGAAGCAGTCCCGGCCATCGCCTTCAACGAAAAGGACATCAAAGGATACAACTTCAACTACGGTGAGATCTGGCACACCGAACGCGACACTTACAGCAAAAGCATCCCGGAATATCAGGAGCATGCCGCCACCGTAATCGCGATCGTGACGTTAGGAGTGGCTAACCTGGATCATTTGCTGTCGAGGGAAGGCTTGTACAAATAGTTACTTTCGCTTAATCCGAAAGTAACCGATATTTTTTGTACCTTTGCACACTCATAAGCAAATTAATAGGTATAGAAGATATGATAACGGTTAACAATCTGGACGTACAGTTCGGAAAACGTATCCTGTTCCAGGATGTCAATATGAAGTTTACACCGGGCAATTGCTACGGTATCATCGGAGCTAACGGCGCCGGCAAATCAACATTCCTCCGTGTTATCAGCAAGCAGCTGGACCCTACACGGGGAACGGTATCTTTAGGACCGGGTGAACGTCTTTCCGTATTGAGCCAGGACCACTTCGCATTCGACGAATATACCGTAATGGACACGGTGTTGATGGGACACACCACCCTTTGGGAGGTGATGAGCGAGAAAAACGCCTTGTATGCAAAGCCTGATTTCAGCGATGCCGACGGTATCCGCGTATCAGAACTGGAAGAAAAATTCGCCGAAATGGAAGGCTGGAATGCCGAAAGCGATGCGGCCGCCCTATTGAGTGGCTTGGGTATCACGGAAGAATTCCACTACACGCTGATGAAGGACATGAGCGGTAAGCAGAAAGTACGTGTCCTGCTGGCACGCGCCCTCTTCGGACAACCCGACAACCTGTTGCTGGACGAGCCGACCAACGACCTCGACCTTGAAACCGTTATGTGGCTTGAAAACTATCTGGCAAACTTCGAGCACACAGTGTTGGTTGTCAGCCACGACCGCCACTTCCTCGACTCTGTTTGTACCCATACGGTAGATATCGACTTCGGCAAACTGCAAATGTTCGCCGGAAACTACAGCTTCTGGTACGAATCCAGCCAGTTAGCACTTCGCCAGCAGCAGAACCAGAATAAGAAAGCGGAAGAGAAGAAGAAAGAATTGGAAGAGTTCATCCGTCGTTTCAGTGCCAACGTAGCGAAGTCCAAACAGACGACCAGTCGCAAAAAGATGTTGGAGAAACTGAACATCGAAGAAATCAAGCCGTCTTCACGACGCTATCCGGGTATCCTGTTCACGCCCAACCGCGAACCGGGCAACCAGATATTGGAAGTAAAGGGGCTGACAAAGTCCATCGACGGCAAAGTCCTGTTCCAGGATTTGAACTTCAATGTGGAAAAAGACGACAAGATCGTATTCATCAGTCACGACCCGCGTGCGATGACCGCCCTTTTCCAGATCATCAACGGAGAAGAAAAGGCCGATGCCGGAACGTATCAGTGGGGACAAACCATCACGACGACCTATCTGCCACTCGACAACTCCAAATATTTCAATTCGGATTACAACCTGATCGACTGGCTGAGCCAGTTCTCACCCGACACCAACGAAGTCTTCCTGAAAGGCTTCCTCGGACGTATGCTGTTTTCCGGCGAAGAGCTGTTGAAAAAAGTAGGGGTACTTTCCGGAGGTGAGAAGATGCGTTGTATGATCTCCCGCATGATGTTGACAGATGCCAACTGCATCATCCTCGACACGCCGACCAACCACCTAGACTTGGAATCCATCCAGGCATTCAACAACACGTTACAGTCATTCAAAGGAAACGTCTTGTTCTCCAGCCATGACCACGAGTTCATTCAAACGGTTGCCAACCGCATCATTGAGCTGACTCCGAATGGTATCATCGATCGTATAATGGAATACGACGATTATATTACTGATCCGAAGGTTGCCGAGCTGAGAGAAAAGCTTTATAAATAATGTAATGAAGAAAAGAATTCTCTTCCTCCTTGCCCTATTTTTCATCTGGTTGCCACTTTTGGCGGTCCAGAAGCCAGTGTTTCTGCTGTACCACCATGCCTTAGCGAGCGGATGCTCGCTAAGCGATTACCTTAAGGTAATTACACACGGGTTGCTGTTGGACTGTACGATGGCCGGCTATCTGACGGCATTGCCTTTGCTGATGACACTCGTTTCGATATGGTTGCCGGGGACTTTTTATAAGAAGCTGCTAAAAGGATATTTCGGGATCATGGCGGTATTGATCGCGGCGATCTTCTCTGTAGATGTGGCTTTATACGGCTATTGGGGGTTCAGGCTGGATGCAACTCTTTTCTTCTATCTTCAATCGCCCAAAGATGCAATGGCAAGCGTACCGCTGGGACAGTTCTTTGCTCAATTGGGGATGTTCGTCGTATATGCTTCCGGGATATATTGGGTGTTGAAGAAGTGTATCGTTCCACTCTTCCCTGAAACACAGGTGCGGAAACGACTGAGCGGCAGTCTTGTCATCCTATTATCGGGAGGAATACTCTTTATTCCAATACGGGGAGGCGTAACAACTTCGACGGCCAACGTTGGAATGGTGTATTTCAGTCAGAACCAGTTCCTCAACCATTCGGCCATCAATCCTTGTTTCAGCCTGATCGCTTCGCTTAGCAAGCAACAGGATTTTGCGGCACAGTTCAATTTCTTCCCGGAAGAGGAAAGGAAGGAAGTGATGGAAACCTTGTCCTCGCTCCCCCGTACCGGGTACGGAAACGAGGAAGACTCCATGAAACCGCAGACCCTTCTCAATACCTCTCGGCCGAATATATTGATTATCCTGATGGAAAGTTTCTCGGCAAACGCGGTCGGAGCTGTCGGTGGAGATTCCGTCATTACGCCTAACCTGAACCGGTTAAGTCGGGAAGGAGTGCTTTTTACGAATATGTATGCCAATTCATTCCGAACAGACAGAGGAATCGTTTCAGTGTTAAACGGATACCTGGCACAGCCTACCACTTCCATCATGAAGTATCCGGCAAAAAGTCAAACGCTCCCCTCTATCGCCAAGAGCCTGACAAACGAAGGATATATTGCCAATATGCTTTATGGCGGAGACATCAACTTCACCAATATGCAGAGTTATTTCTTCGGCTCCGGTTATAGCCGGATCACGGCAGACCGTGATTTTCCGATCACCAGCCGCCTGAGTAAATGGGGAGCAAACGACGATATTACATTCCGCTACCTGTACGAAGACATCAAAAGCCGGGACAACCAAGCCCCCTGGCTGACTACTTTCCTGACGTTAAGTAGCCATGAGCCGTTTGAAGTTCCTTATCACCGATTGGATGAAATGGGACTATATCCGAACTCGGTTGCTTTCACGGACAGTTGTATCGGCCATTTCATAGAAAAATTGAAAGAGCTGCCTGTGTGGAAGAATACGCTGGTTATTTTCGTTTCCGACCACGGATATCCTTATCCGAAAGATGTGACGGGCTATGAGCCCCGCCGCTATCATATCCCGATGCTCTGGATCGGCGGTGCGGTGAAAAAACCCGTCGTGATTGACAAACTTGCCAACCAGACGGATCTTGCCGCCACTTTGTTGAACCAGTTAGAGATCGATCACGACGCTTTTACTTTCAGCCGGAACATCCTAAGTCCCGATTACCCAGAATATGCTTTCTATACTTATTCCAACGGGTTCGGATTTATTGACAGTACAGGTATCTCCGTCTATGACAACGAAGGGAAAAAAATCTCTGATCGAAACACCCCGCGAAGGCAGTGACCTACGACTTCGCAAAGGAAGGCACTCCTTCAAACCTTGTATGACGATTTAGGGAACCGATAACCTTCCCTGTCGGAAGGTGTGTCAATTACTCCTCTTGCTTCTCTTCCGTCAACAGTCTGCCATCATCATCCCAGGTACGCCAAATACCGATCTTCTTTCCTTTGGTATAGAACATCTCGAAACGGAGGACGCCTTTGTCGTTCCATACCCGCCAAGGGCCGTCCTTCTGCCCCTCTTTATAGGAAGCGATACCGGTCAGTTGTCCAGCTTCGTTATACGTGCGCCACTCTCCATGGAAAATACCGTGATAGTAAGAACGGACTTCCGCGATCTTACCGTCGGGATAATAAATCACATACGTTCCTTCGGGGCGACCGTCTTTGAGGAAAAGTTCCATCTTCAACATACCGTCGTCATAAAACTCGGTATAACGGCCAGTGTAAGGAGTCGTTTGAGACTCGTCCGTATAATACTGGCCTTCGCTAAGGAACAAGTCCTGCGCCTGGATCGCCAGGGCAGAACTTGCCAATAATGTCGATGTCAATAATAATCTCTTTATCATCTTTTTTTAATATTCAGTGTTCTGCGGGTCCCAGTTTGTCCAACCGGCTGTCCAATCGTTCGTACCGTCAAAAGCCCCTTTGTAGGTTACTTTCTCGAAGAAGTTGTTGTTCAGGACTTCGTCGATAAATTCAGCTCCCTGTACAGCAGAAGCGATGACGGAAGAATAGTCACCGTCTTTTGAGATAATCTCGTTGGTCGTTGCCAAAGTCGTATTGTTGCCAGCTCGGTTGAAGAAATTCTCGCTTACTTTTTCATCATCATAGAAATTCTTCCACATACCGGCGAAAATGACGTTCTTCACAGCGATACCGTCGTTTGCCGTACCTTTCTTATCCGTTGCACGAAGTCCGTAAGGCCATCCTGTAAATACGGAATTGTAGACGTTCAGGCTCGAATTACGGCGCAGGTGCATAGCAGCCTGGAATTTACCACCCTTGGCACCATTGGCGGCATCGGCAGTCTTTGCCTCTACCTCTGCCTGTGTCATATCAGATACTTTTCCATAGAACGGACCGATCAAGGTTACATTTGAGAAGATCGGCTTCGTCAGCGGAGTGTTGGAGGAGCCGCTTGCATCATTATCGGATTCGAAGCCGTTAGAGTCGGAAGTATCAGCGATATCCTTGTCACGTACGCTCAACAGGAACTGCAAGTTACCGGTATAGCCATAATCGGTGTCAAAATCATCGTCCCAGCCTTTGTAAGCCACCAAGTGCTTGGCATTGACCGTCCCACCGAACCATTCATACGAATCGTCATTGGAATAAGACACCTGTACGAACTCCACTTCCGTACCGCTACCTACACCTCCGAATGTCAAGCCGTTGATCTCCTTGTCCGGCTCCAAAGGATAACCGGCAAATTCGATGCGGACATATTTTAGCTTACCGGAACTCTCACCGTTAAATTCATCGGAAGTCGTATTACCATATTCCGTTCCGGGTCCTCCTTCTATAACCGGTCTTTTTGTCTGGTTCACACGGGCGTTGCCACAGATAATCAAACCACCCCAGTCACCAGTCACACGCTTGCCCGGCTCTTTATCGGAAGTAAAGACGATCGGTTTGTCGACTGTACCTTCAGCCATGATCTTTGCACCCGGTTCTATAATCAAAGAGGCAGCCTTTTCACCGGAAGAGACGGACACACCTTTGATAACCGTTCCGGCTTCGATTGTCAACGTAGGCCCCCGGCTTTACATAAACAAAGCCTTTCAGATAGTTCTTATCAGCAGCATTCAGCGTAAGATCGGAAGTAATTTCGCCTTCAAGGATCACCTCTTTGGAAGAGGGGGCACTATTGGAAACAGTCACGGCGCAAGTAGCCGTCTTCTCACCATCCTTAGTCGTAGCAGTGATCGTGGCAGTACCCTCGGCAACCCCAGTCACCTTACCGGCATCTACCGTTGCCACCTTTTCATCAGAGGAACTCCATGTTATCGTTTTGTCCGTTGCATCTTCCGGAGTAATCGTGGCGGACAATGTCACCGACTCGCCCACCTTGACAGTTGCAGTCGCAGGACTTACGGCAACAGCCGACACGGCTATGGTGCCAACGGGCTTGTCGTCTTCGCTACAAGACACCGTTCCAAACATAACGGCCAATGCACATACAGAGGCCCAACCTTTCAATAGAAATCTGTTCATAATAATCACATTTTGTTTGTAATAGAGATATATTCCAATTCACTTTAAAACTTGAGGGAGACGCCGACGTTAATATCCACTCCTGGACGGTAGCTGCGCACCAACTGTTCCCGTTCACGCTTGCCCCCGTTCTCATCCGCCAGCTTCACGAACTGCTTGTATTCGATTTTAGAATTCAGCATATCCTGGATTCCCGCTTTGATCTCAACCACCTTGCCTATCTTCTTCGAGAAGGTCAGGTCCAGAGAGTTACGAGGCATCTCGTATATGTCGGGAATATCTTCATTCTGGTTCTGCATCGGAACACCGACCGATTCGATACGCTTCCCTATACGGTTATAAAGAAGCGAGGCTGAGATTCCTTTGTCGTCGTGCTGATAAAACAGGCCGGCATTCACCAAGTAAGGAGATTGTCCCGCCAACGGCCGGTCACGTTCGGGTGCTCCTTCCTCAAAGCGGACACGGCTATGGATATAGGCGGCATTGCAAACCAAGCTCAACCCTCTCAGTCCGATGAAGTCGAGGCTTTTTTTCACATCCAACTCAATACCGAACGTCTCGGCATTCTTCGCATTGTGGTAGGTATATTGCAGACCGGAACCCGCCTCGTTATAAGTTTCCTCGATCGGGTCCTTGAACCGCTTGTAAAAAGCCCCGACCGTTATCATCTCGCCGGATGCCGGATAGAACTCATAACGCACATCCAAGTTGTCTGCATACGCATTTTTCAATCCGGTATTACCGACGATATTCGCATCTCGTTCGAAGTTGAAATACACATACGGCACCACCTCGCGGAACTCCGGCCGGTTGACCGAGCGACCGTAAGCGGCACGCACAAGATGTTTCGCAGACAGGTTGTAGGAGACATTGACGGAAGGAAAGAAATCGGCCGTCCGGTTATCCAAATGGACAGGAGTCGTACCGTCCGAACTGTAGCCATCCATTTTCAGGTTATAGTATTCCATGCGGACACCGATATTTGCATTCAACGCCTCCCCATAGTTCAGTTTGGCAGAAACATAAGCAGCTCCCAGGATATTTTCGGAAGTATAAGAGTCGCTGTTCGTCGTCGTCTCACGCATCCATATCCGGTCTGCCGAAATGTTTTCATCACTGAACAATCCCGTATAATCCCAGTCAGCATACCGGTCATACCCTTTTCCCAAGAGGTTGTAGCCAAACCGGCGGGCATCGAACGTACGGCTCTTGTATTCTCCGTAGACACCACCGTTAAGAACAGGGGCGAACTTGTCGGAGACAGTGAACTTATGTTCATAATTGGCGGCAAGCGAGACACTATGGTCTTTCAGATCCTGATAATAACGCATCGGGTCGGAGACGTAATAGTTCGGCAAGTCCGTCTTCGTCTCGTCAAGGATGGAGTTCACGATCTTGCGGTCCGGCTCCCGATAAGACGCAAAGGCATAGCCCGCGGTCCAGTCCACTTTGGCCAGTATTCTCCTGCAACGTATGCGTACCGCCGAGCTGTCCTGAGTAGGTAGTACGTCCGGTATAAAGGGATTCCCATTTGCGGATCGCCTTGTCGGAATAGTAGTTCATTCCTTCCCGTTGTGTCAAGGCGGAAACACCACGCTGGCTGAAGAAGTTACGGAACTCGTACTTATGGTTACCTTTCATAAACGACCAGTTGAACAAGGGCATCCCAACTTGGAAATATTCTTATAGCGGACATCGTTGTACTCAAAACGTGGACGTGAGGCATCGTTCGCCACATCGTAGGCGATATAGTTGTTATTCACCGTCTCCGAATAGTCGTACCCCGTACTCCAATTCATATTCGTGATATTCCCGATTCTCCAGTCGCCTACATCATACGAACGGTGCGAAGTGAGCGATATCTTTTGGTCCGGGACGGCCGTGAACCGATTGATTCCCCACCGCTGGTTGATCCGGCGTGTGAAGGCTGCGGCTTCCTCTGTCGAATAATCCCCTAAATGAGAAGGGAAAGAAGAGGGCAGACCCCGCAGTCCGGCTCCAAAACCGAGATAATCTTTCCAGCTCCCGTCTGTCAGCTGGAAACTCCGGAAAGTGGCATTCGTATTGAATCCCATCTGGTAAGAGACGTTGAAAGTATTCCCGTCCGGTATATTTTTGGTCATCACTTGTACGAAACCACCGGAGAAATCGGCCGGCAGTTCAGCAGACGGACTTTTGTAGACCATCATATTGTCAATCAGCGAAGAAGGAAGTACATCGAACGAGAACGCCCGGCTGTCCGTCTCGCTCGAAGGAGTAGTCGCCTTGTTCAGCCAGACATTATTATATCGTTGCGCCAGCCCTCGGACCACCACAAACCGGTCATCCACAATCGTAAGCCCCGGAATACGGCGCAACACCTCGGCGGCATCGCTGTCTTGTGTCTTGCCGATCTGTTGGGCTGAAATGCCGCTTACGACCGGCAGGCTGTTTCGTAGCGTATTGATAATGGCGGTTTCCGTCCCTAACTTCCGCTGTGCTACAACCACCACGTTCTGAAGTTGCAGGTCGGCATCCGACAGTTCGATCCTCAGCACTGATTCCTGGTGTGCTTTCACCACGACGTCTCGGATAGTTTCCGATTTATAAGAGACATAAGAAGCGACGACCGTATATTTTCCCGGTTTGACATTCTCTATACGGAAGTTCCCCTCCACATCGGCAATCGCTCCCACCGTAGTCCCTTCGATCACGACCGAAGCACCGATCAGCGCATCTTTAAATTTAGCATCCGACACCGTTCCGCAGATAACACCCGTCTGCGCCCAGGCAGACAGCGAAAGAAAACTTCCTAACAACAAAAGAAAGAACCTCTTCACATTTCCTGTTTCACACTTGTTTCCCATTCCTTACTACTTGTTACATTTATTTGCCGGCAAAAGTAGAAGGGGCGTATTGCAGGAAGATGTAAACAGGATTACATTGTAAAAACGATTATTACAATCCGTTTACAACTAAATATTTGTTACATTTGTGCCACAGATCATTAATATGGACACGAATTATTTAATATATGAAGGACATTAAAATCTATCCAAAAGATTGGTTGCAGTTGCACCCTTATAAGCAGTCAGATCCGACTGACCTCTATTATACTAATATTGCAAACCGTATTTACGGAATGTTGGAAGAGACGAATCTCGCCTATTCTTTCGAGAAGAACGAGGTGAAGCAGATCAGCATACGTATGGCCGCCTATTTCGAAGACGTGATTTCCGGCCTGAATATCTGGCGCTCGTTCATTACGGAGCACAAAGCCCTGTACGGCAAATACCTGCCGTTCTACACGCCTGATGATCATTATTATGATGACGAGGTCAACTACGAAGACATTCGGTTCCTGCTCTGGCATTACACACAGCAGTACCACGGCCTTGCCAACAGTACGTTCGTCGGTCCCGACAATGCGGCAAACGGCGAGACAGCCAGCCTGATCTATCAGATGTTCTGCGAAGAATGGACAACTGCCCCGGAGAACGAACGGATGCAACAGCTTTTTGCTCCGGAAACCCGCTATGAGGATAAAGACAAATACTTGAATTTGCTCTATTGGTTCCATTACCAATCTTACCTATTTACCGATTCACTACAGGAACTGACGGATACAGTCAAGGAATATTGGGAACAGGCGAAAGAACAGAACGAGCAGTACATCATGGCCATCCATAAGGCTTTGGCACATATTTCCAAAAGTGCATTCCTGGCCTATACCTCCCCCAAATGGCTTTCGTTGATCCTTCCGGCAGACCATCCGGATCACAGCCTGTTCGTTAAAGAAGGTGAAGAGGCACAAGCGTTCACAGAACCAATGTCCGAAGAGAGCAAGAAAAAGCTGGCCGAGCATTTCGAAAAATTTACGGCAGCAGCAGATGGCAAAGCGCTCCTTTATTTCCAAAACAAGCAGGAATTCTTAGATTTCCTGACGAAGGCCGGTATCGAGATGGAAGGGGTGGAAGGCGATACTGCCTCCCGGAAATTTGCCGTTTATGCCACTCCGACAGAAGGTCTGCAAGTCCTGACCTCCGGCGTCAAGTATATCAAAGACGAAAACAATCCTTTCTACGATCAGAAAGAGGCGGAAAACCAAGGTATATCCTTCTTCATGATCCGGCAATGCAGACCGTATCTGCTGAGAATATTGGAAGAAAAAGGCATGTTAGCCGATGCACAAGCGAAGAGCCTGATCGGCGAGGAACGCAGCAAGGCGATCGTTCATGAGAACTGGGAGTTCTTGATGCGGTATTTCCTTCGGGAATATTGATTGTTACTTTTGGCTTGATCCAAAAGTAACCAAAAGATCAAGGCTTAAGCTGCTTCGCTACTCCGTTCCCTCCGTTCGCTGTCGCGTCTGAAACTCGCTTCGCTCAAACAGCAGACGCTCCGGACGATCACTGCGATCACTGCGCTTGACGCTCACCAGCTTAGGCCGGAAATAGAGCCTGACGGCTCTTTGGAGATGGCCGATACCGCCTGCCTCTTTGTGATCCCGCATCAAGTGCGGGAACGGGCTTGTCCCTGTGCCCCGCACAGGGCCGCAAAAGAACAGTCGGCATCGGCCATCCTAAGAGAAAGCGCAGCTTTCTAAGAGAGGCCTAAGCGGATGGGCGTCAAGCGGAG
>ENA-OQCB01000529-OQCB01000529.1-human-gut-metagenome-genome-assembly--contig:-NODE-529-length-17735-cov-12.713994_pt1 | contig 17735 bp, 16 predicted proteins | sample MGYA00242493_ERZ504568 | MGnify/ENA primary metagenome ERZ504568 (study PRJEB26092, sample SAMD00036229) | human gut metagenome | host: Homo sapiens | study: EMG produced TPA metagenomics assembly of...
CTGTTCTGGAAAATCCGGAGATTGAGTTTATCATAGGAGTGGACAGAGGACTGGAGTTTCTTTACAGGCATGAAATCTGCCCGAATTATATTGTGGGAGATTTTGACAGCGTATCCGGTGAAATTTTGGGGTACTATGAGAAAGAAACAAAAGTGCCGATCCGTAAGTTCAATCCGGTCAAAGATGCCTCAGATACAGAAATCGCACTGCGCTTGTGTCTGGATTTGGGAAGAAAGAACATCCTGATCCTGGGAGCGACCGGAAATCGGATCGATCATATATGGGCAAATGTACAATGTTTAAAAATCGGACTGGATGCAGGAGCAGATGTGAGGATAGTGGACAGTCACAATCAGATCCGGCTTTTGAACCGGGAAATCACACTTTCAAAGAAAGATGCATACGGACCGTACTTTTCGGTGTTTCCACTGGGAGAGAGTGTGGAGAAATTTAATATTGAGGGAGCGAAGTATCCGCTGAAAAATCATAAATTAACGGCGTATGACAGTCTCTGTGTCAGCAATGCATTTGCACAGGAGGCGGTCAGGATTACGTTTCCGGAAGGGATTGTGATCTTGATGGAGACGCGGGATTAGATGCGGCGTTTCTCTTTGTATAAATTAAGCCCCTTGCCGTTACCGGCAAGAGGCTTAAAAACTTTTTCGCGACCTATTTATTATTCGCATGGCCGGGAGCGAACCACGTTTACACAGCCTATTTATATTCCGCATGACTGGAATTGGCTTTCAAGATAGAAACATTATGATAAGTTGAGAATATAAGCTGTAAGATTTTAATAGTAGAAATTTTACAGTTTTTTAATTGTTTAATTAATGAGAATAGTGTTTTACAACCAAAAGATGGTGAGTTACAACATATTTCGGAAATGCATGTTTTTGTCGGCTATACTGGATTTATGATTAAGAGAATGCGGGGTGAATCTAGTGGAGAAGAGAAACTATAAAAGAGGAGACAACAAGAAGGCAAAGATGTTGAAAAAGGCATGTGTCGGAATTGGAATCACATGCGTCCTTTTGACTGGATGTCAAAAAACGCCGGAGGAAAGTGCGGTTGTTAGTAAAGCAGGTGGACTGAGTGAGAATGTGATTGCAAAGCCATTGGAGGAGGGAGAGACAAGAGAAAACGATATTCCGGCACATTGGAAGATGGAGGAATTCAGAAACAAAAATCGGATGCTGCTGAGCGCGGATTTGGATTTGGACGAGCATAAACTGGGGAATCTTCCCGTTATTGAGATGAAGAATCATGTGTTAACGGAAGAAGAACTGAAAGAATTGGTGGAGTATTTTGCAGAGGGAGAAACGTTGTATGAGTGCCAGCCATATACAAAGGATGTATATGAAGAGGTAATTTCAAGAATTGAGAATAAGGAAGGAATATATGCATCGTCCTATCCCTGGTTGAAACGATTGACCATCAGGCAGTGCGCAGAGGCAGGAATAGAATTTGCACCGGAGAAGCCAGCGATACAGGAAAAGGAGAAAATAGAATTTACGACCAGATTTGTGGATGAGGGATATGAAAAGGCTGTTATGGAGAAAGTAGGCGCGGCTTCGGAAGGGTTTGATATGTATGAAAACAGAGAGGAAAAGGTTTGGTTTGAAGCCGATGCAGGAGGTGTCGGAACTGAAAGGAAAGGACGTATCAAAGCAGAAACTTATGATCCGGAGGTTGGAAACAGCAGTTCATTTAGCTGGACAACCGGACTGGAAAGTTACTCTTATTTAGAGTTTGACAGCAGCAGGATGTTCTTTACATATCAGACGGAAAATACATTTACACCTCAGATGCTGGAACGGATGGATTTGTTTGAAGAGCGCTATACGAACAGTACGTTTGATAAGGCGGTAGGAGCGGCGCAGGCAGAACAGGTAATAAAAGAGTTGGGGATTGCCGATATGAGTCTCTCCTCGGAAGAGCAGGTTTTATGGTTTCCACAGAACAGCTATACAGAGGGAAGTGACAGGATAGGGGAGTCTGATGATCTGTGGTGGATGGCAGATCCGGCAGCAACAGAGTGCGGATATCGCTATATATTTTCCAGAGAAATCGGTGGCTTGAATGTAATGGTCGGCAATACGGCAGTGCTTGAAACTACGGAGGAAATGTATTCGCCGCCGTTTCCGGCAGAGACAATCACAATCACTGTAACAGAAAGTGGAGTGAAGTCCTTTGTCTGGGAGGGAATGTCGGAAGAAGTCAAACGGATTACAGAGAATACGAAATTACTTCCTTTTGATAAGATACAAGAACGTCTGGCGGAGCAGATATTCTACTGGTATTCCGGATGTACTGCGGGACAGCCGGTGGATGATCCGACACAGTTTCAGTATCGCGTGACAGATGCAAAGCTGGGGTATACCTATATTAATGCATATAAAAATCCGGAACATGCGTGGCTCGTACCGGCATGGTCTTTTATGGCAATAGAGGGAACAGGCGGAGAAGACAGGCAGTACCTCTCGTATCTGATAGAGGCGTTGGAGGGATGTGCGATTACCGGGGAGTGAGAGGAATTGAATGAGATAAAAAGAATTGGTACAAATGTGCTTTTCTGGGTGGGGACTGTATTACTTGCAATGTTATTTTTGGCAAGCGGCGCTCCCTACATAGAAACCCTGCTAAGAACACAGTATTGCGCAGAGGGAATTGGATGGGTGGAAGGATTTCGTTATTGTACGACGAATGAAAATGGATTGTTGTTTTTGCCAATCTGCGTACCGATTGCCGCAGGTGCGTGTGCGGAAACAGAACTGCGAACCCGATACGCATTGTTTTATTGCAGCCGGACAGGAAAGAAACAGTATTATATGAAAAAAGTGTTAGAAAGTGCTTTGCCTGGCGGATTGATGGTGTGTTTTGCAGAAATACTGGTATTGTTGGGTGTATATATCGGATTGCAGAATATCACTTCTTATACAGAAGAGATCCGGACAGGTGTGATTGTGGGCATGATTCTGCTGAGTCTGGTACGTGGGTTTTTAAACGGCTTTTTCTGGGCAGGGGTGGGGAGCATGACGGCTGTACTGACGAGGAATCACTATCTTGCGTATGCGATGCCCTTTGTTTTGTATTATGTGTTGACCTTGTTTCAATCCAGATATTATCCCAAACTGTATTTTTTAAGTCCGAGATATTGGGCGGCGCCCGTATACTATGGGAATTTATTCTGTATTATGGTGCTGTTCGGATTATGTATTGGCTGTGCATGTGGTCTTATCCTGGCGGTGAAAAGGAGGTTGGATTATGTGTAATATCAGACAAATATTTCAGCTTGCGGGACAGAAATTTTCCGGGTGGAAGAGAAATCCACGGATTGTCATGACGTTTTTACTGGCATTCGTACTCTGTTTGTTCCTATCAGACGAAGTGCTGACTTATTCACGAAGATATGAGACTTCGCTGCAGATGTTAGAACTATTTATCTGGACATACGGCGATGCTGCGTCGGTCATGCTGTCTTCACTTTTGCTTGTGTTATTGTTTGCAGATATGCCGTTTGTAAATCAAGAAACTCCATATCAGCTGATTCGGACGAAACGAAGTGTATGGCTGGCGGGACAGCTGGTATATGTGATCGCAGCCACGATATTGTACAATTTGTTTTTGGTTATTGTACAGAGTGTCTTTGCAGCAGCCTTTGCATTTCCGGGAAATGTATGGAGTAAGACGGCAGCGTTGCTGGGATATGGCGGTGCGTCAAAAGGCATTGTCCCGGTGTCTGTCAAGACCATGGAACAGGTACTGCCTTACGAATGTGCTTTGCAAGTATTTTTGCTGATGCTCTGTTATTCTTTGTTCATTGCAGCTGTGATGCTGTGTCTGAATCTTTTGATTGGAAATGCAGCCGGAGTGATAGGAGCTTTTGCAGTGAATTTGTATGGTTTTTTATTGAATCCGAATTTATTTCAGAAATTGTTTCATCTGACGGAAAATCAGTTGTATCGGGCAAATGTCCTGTGCGGATGGCTGTCGCCGTTGAATCATGCCACATTTCCGATGCATAATTTCGGTTATGATTATCTGCCGGAGATCAGTACAAGTATCGGGATATTTCTGGCGGCAATCATTCTTTTGATGATTCTGTCGAGTATAAAAATGCGGACATATAGTTTTACATTCATTCAGATGGACGAATGAGAGAAGAGGTGTCAGATAAAATGAAAGCAGTGGTAGAGATCAATAAACTGTCTAAATCGTTTGGAAAAGAGAAGGTACTAAGAGAAATTTCCCATTCTTTTGAAACGGGCAGGATTCATGGAATCATAGGATTCAATGGTTCAGGCAAGACGGTTCTGTTCAAATGTATTTGTGGATTTTTAAAACCGGACAGCGGTTCTGTGAAAGTGCATGGGCAGAGAATCGGAAAGGAGATTGATTTCCCAAAATCTCTTGGAATGATCATTGAGAATCCGGGATTTCTTCCTCATTTGAGTGGATATGCCAATCTGAAACGCTTAGCAGACCTGCAAAGGCTCATTGGAAAAGCGGAAGTGATGGAGGCGATTGCACGTGTAGGGCTGGATCCGCTCTCCAAAAAGAAAGTCGGACAGTATTCTCTTGGAATGAGGGAACGTCTGGGAATTGCACAGGCAATCATGGAAAATCCGGATCTGCTCATATTGGATGAGCCTTTTAATGGTCTGGACAAACGCGGTGTAGCGGAAGTGTGCAGATTGTTTGAAGAGCTGCGGGAGCAGGGAAAAACGATTTTGTTGGCGGCACATAATATGCCGGAGTTTGAAGGGCTGTGTGATACAGTCTGTGAAATGGATGCCGGCGTACTGACTCAGGTGAAGTGACAGAATGTCAGAATTGTAAAGACACAGCAATATTGCTATAATTGTGGTGTTATATACGTGATTGAAAGAAACAGGGATGAGAAAATTATGATCAATATTGCTGTATGTGAAGATGATGTCTTTCTTGGCGGTCAGATAGAGACAATGCTGTACAGACAGGCAGAAACAGAAGGCGTGGAAATTCAGACGGAAGTATTTACTTCTGCGGAAAATTGTCTGAAATATTTAAAAGAAGAATGTATGGTGGATTTATTATTTCTGGATATTGAGCTGGGTAAAATGAGTGGAATCGAACTTGCAGAAAGGATTCGCAATGAACTGCACAATGATTATATGCAGATTGTATTTGTTTCCTCAAAACAGTCGTATGCTATGGAATTATTTGAAAGCCATCCGCTGCATTTTCTGGTGAAACCGTTGGATGAAGAGAAATTGACAAGGGTCTTTCGCAAAGCAGTAAAGCTGATTGATAAAAGTGAAGAAACTTTTCAGTATAAAAAAGGGCATTCGCATAAGAAAGTCTTGCTTTCTGAAATCATTTATTTTGAGGCGAGCAACAGAGAAATTATTATGCATACAAATACAGAAAATGAAATCTTTTACGGAACATTGAAGAATATTTATCCGAAACTTCAAAAACAGGGATTTTTCTTCTGTCATAAATCATTTCTTGTACATTATGATAAGGTGAAAATATTTGAAACAAACCAACTGGTTATGCAAAACGGAGATATGATACCAATCAGTCAGAGTCAGAGAAAAGCGGTCAAAGAACTGCAACTGGAGAGAGAGTTAAGGGATTTGTAAAATGGAAATAAGTTTGTATCAGATTATGTTCATATTAGAAAATGCAGCATGCACCTATGCAGTGTATCGGATTTTAGGGATGTTTTATGAGGAACAGAACAAGAAGAAAGGATATCTGAATTTTGTCGTATATGCGTGCTGTTTTTTGTGCGTCACATTGAGTGCGTTTGTAAATAATCCGTCTCCTCTGATGGCAGGAGGGCGTATGGGGTATTATTCAACGGATATCCATGCGTCAGATACAGGAACGCTGCTAATGTATGTCATAGAATTTATCGGAATACTGGCGCTGACATTTTTTTATGAAAGAAATGTATGGAAGAATAGTTTGATAAGCGTGGGATTATTTGCGGTATTCAGAGGTGCGGAAGCATTCGTATTTCAGTATCTCAATGAGACAAACAGGATAGTGTGGCATCAGATCGAAAAAGTGGCGCTATTTCGCATGGTAATGTCGATACTTGTGATTTATGCAATCGTATTTACCCTTGTAGGAATTCAGAATATACGAAAAGGAGTAAGAAAGACATTTTTTTATTGTGTATTTGTGTTGCTGGCGCCGTCTGGAATTGGTTGGTTTTTAATTCAGATATTGATCACTGCTATTTATCAGGTGCCAATGTACTACGATAAGAAAATGATTTTGCTGTTTGGGTTCTGTCTCTGGTTTTTCTGGGTGTATGATTTTATTGTACGATCGTTGTCTGATACGTATGAAAAAATATTGCTTAAAAAAGAAAATCAGTATTATGAAAGTCAGTTAAAAAACATAGAACAGACGGCAGTAACATGGAAAAAATTGCGTCATGATCTGAAAAATCATTTTATAGTTTTAAAAGGAATGTTGGATTCAGGAGAAGAGGAAAAGGCAAAGGCATATCTGGATGACTTTATTCAGAATGAATTTGGCAATAAACAGGAAGTACAAAGTGGGAACACGGCAATTGATAGTATTTTGAATTATAAAATGATGGAAGCAGAGCAGCATTCGGTTGTCTTTGATCTGGATGTTCAGATTCCGGAGCAAATGGCGGTTTCATCACAGGTTATGAGTGTAATTTTGGGAAATGCGATTGATAATGCAATAGAGGCTGCGAGGGAGACAGAAGAAAGACGTGTCAGTGTGATATTGCAATATACGAAAGGCAGATTATTGATTCAGATCAGTAATCCGTATAGAGGAGAATTACATCTGGGAACTTGCGGAGAGTATCTAACCGGAAAGGTAGAAAAAGAGGATCATGGATTCGGATTAAAAAGTATCAGAGATACGGTGGAGAAAGCCGGAGGAGTAATGAATATCGAGGGGAAAGAGGGGATGTTTATATTGACGGTATTATTGTATGGAAACACACTTGCCAAAAGTTGACAAGCAGTGATAAGAGGTGTTGTAATCGAAGAAGCGAATAGACGAAAAACTATATATGATTTATAGCAAATTCATATAAGTTTTTGGAAAATGTCCCACTTTGTGGTCCACTGATTCTTAAATGTTTTATCGAAGCCTTAGTACAGTAAAGTGATTATTATTGAAAAGAATAATTTAAAAAGAGTTGATATTTTTGCGAAGATATCATATACTATTCTTAGATAGAGGACTATCTTCGGGAGAGTTCCTGCCATATAAGTGGAAGATTTTAAACTCGGGAGAGCTCCTGCCATATAAGTGGAGGATTTTAAACTCAAAGGGAGCGTTAGCTCCCTTATTTTCGTATAAGGATAAATAAAGGAGATACGGATGGAAGAACTCAAACTATATAGTGTTTCGGACGATTATGTGGAATGGTTGCGTAAGGAATTTCCAAACGTATATTCCAATAAAATAAATTCCAGAACACACACCAGAAAATATTTAGGGGTGGTTCTGCAGATTGGGCAATATCATTATTATGTTCCAATGTCCTCACCGAAAGATTCAGATTATCAGATTGCAGGAAAAAATAAAGTCATTAAGAAAAGCATTGTGCCGATTATTCGAATTGTAGTGAAAAATATAGATGGTGAAAAAGAATTGAAGGGAACCCTTAGAATCAGTCATATGATTCCGGTACCTGCATCAGAACTTGAATTATATGATTTGGAAAATGAATCAGATAGTACATATAAAGACCTTGTTCACAATGAAATGATTTTTATTCGTAAGCATCGTGAGAAAATTATTTCAAATGCAAAAGTGATGTACAAGCAAAAAGCATCGAATGATACAACTGCCGGGTATGTAAAATCAGCGTTGGATTTTCAAGCACTTGAAGAGTTATGTGATAGGTATGAGAAAGCAAAGGAGGTGTTGAACCATGTGTTACTTGCTTGCAAAGAGGTTTGATAGTACAGGAAGTTTGGCATTGCAGACTGCTCATGGTCAGCATTTGGCAGAATTTAAAAGAAAATTGATTGAAAAAATAGGATATGATGATATTCAGCTTGTCACAATCAGAAGACCATCAGCTTATGGAGAATATGAGCCATATCATTTTGTTGATACAGAAGAATTTGAAAAACAAGTTGTAAATATGTAAGAGATTAAAGGTGATCTACTAAGGTGGGTCATCTTTTTTATGGGAAAATATAGAGAGTAAGAGAAGGCGTCTATGACTGATGATGGGATTGAAAAAGCCATCCAGCAGAAGCATGTACGTCTCATGATCATGGCTCCCATCCAGGTGTATCTGGGAGCCAATGTCAAAGTGGGCTGGAATAGATGAAGATAAATGATGACAGGAACGAGGCGTATGAAAAATGAAGTCCCGATTTGGGAGGAAAGAGTTTGAAAGATTTATCTCGGAAAGTGTAGAAATATAGAAGAAGGGAAAAGTGTTAGAATTTGAAACTGAATATTCACAAAGATACCATGGTATGGTAGAATATAAATTACTGTATTAGAGGTTCTTGAGAAAGGAGCTGAAATATGGGGAAAGATATATCAGGCAAGGATGACTTTGTATAATATGCTTGAATATGCGAAAGAAAATAAAGTGTTATATAGGAATCCTTGTAAAAGGTCAGTGCTATGAAAAGCAGTATCGAGTTGTTTTATAAACTGGATTACGAACAGAAAAAATCAAAGGATTTATAGGAGGAAATAGAAGAAATGAAACTAGGAATTGTAGGGTTACCAAACGTAGGAAAGAGTACATTATTCAATTCATTGACAAAGGCAGGCGCAGAATCTGCAAACTATCCGTTCTGTACCATTGATCCGAATGTAGGTGTTGTGACAGTGCCGGATCACAGATTGGATGTGCTGGGCGAGATGTACAACACAAAGAAGATCACACCGGCAGCGATTGAGTTCGTAGACATCGCAGGGCTTGTGAAAGGAGCATCCAAAGGAGAAGGGCTTGGAAACCAGTTTCTTGCTAATATCCGGGAGGTCGATGCGATCGTGCATGTCGTAAGATGCTTCGAAGACAGCAACATTGTCCATGTGGATGGAAGCATTGATCCATTGCGTGACATTGAGACGATCAATCTGGAACTGATCTTTTCCGATCTGGAAATTCTGGAGAGAAGGATTGCAAAGGTTGTGAAGCTTTCCAGAAATGACAAGACAGCGGCAAAAGAGCTGGAATTGTTAAAAAGAATCAAAGAACATCTGGAAGAAAACAAGATGGCCAAGAGTTTTACAACAGATGATGAGGAAGAACAGGAATGGCTGACAAGCTATAACCTGCTGACTTACAAACCGGTGATCTTTGCAGCCAATGTAACAGAGGATGATCTGGCAAATGACGGTGCAGACAATGCAGGGGTTCAGAAAGTTCGCGAGTATGCTGCAGAAGAAAACTGTGAAGTATTTGTAGTCTGCGCACAGATTGAACAGGAGATCGCAGAACTGGATGAGGATGAGAAAAAGTTATTCCTGGATGATCTTGGTCTGGAGGAGTCCGGTCTGGAAAAACTGATCAAAGCAAGTTATCATCTGCTCGGACTGATCAGCTATCTGACAGCGGGAGAGCAGGAGTGCCGTGCATGGACGATCACAAAGGGAACAAAGGCACCTCAGGCAGCCGGAAAGATCCATACAGATTTTGAACGTGGATTTATCCGTGCAGAGGTGGTAAGTTATGATGATTTAATGGCATGCGGAACACATGCAGCAGCCAAAGAGAAAGGTCTGGTAAGACTGGAAGGAAAAGAATATGTCGTTCAGGACGGAGATATTATTGTATTCCGGTTTAATGTATAAAATTGGAGGCAGGAAGCATGCACTATGATATTAGTTTTCCACATCTTGGAATTCATCTGGAACATGTCGGAAAGACCATTTCCATCTTTGGATTTGAAATTGCATATTATGGAATCATCATAGGAACCGCAATTCTCCTTGGCTTTGTGATTGCTACAGCAGAGGCAAAGCGTACCGGGCAGGATCCAGAAAATTATTTGGATATGGGGATGATCGGTGTGGTCTTTGGCATTATAGGAGCCAGACTGTATTATGTGATTTTTTCCTGGGATATGTACAAGGATAACCTACTGGAAATTCTGAATATCCGGGAAGGCGGACTGGCAATTTATGGAGGTGTGATCGCCGCGGTACTGACAGTGATCATTGCAGCAAAAGTGAAGCATTTGAGTGCACCTCAGATTTTTGACACGATTGCGCTTGCACTGTTAAATGGGCAGATGCTGGGACGTTGGGGAAATTTCTTTAACAGAGAGGCATTTGGGGAATATACGGACAGTCTGTTTGCAATGCGTCTTCCAATCGATGCAGTCAGAAGTTCGGATGTGACAGAGCAGATGCGCATGCATATCCAGAGTATTGGTGGTGTAGAATACATTCAGGTTCATCCAACATTTTTATATGAATCCCTCTGGTGCTGTGCACTTCTGATCATACTGTTTGTGTATCGAAAGCATAAAAAGTATGAAGGGGAATTGTTTCTTCTTTATATGTTCGGATATGGACTTGGACGTGTATGGATTGAGGGACTTCGCACAGATCAGCTGATCCTCCCGGTGGTTGGACTTCCGGTTTCGCAGCTTCTGGCAGGAGTGCTGGTAGTGGTAATGGGAATCTTGATTGTGTATCTGCGAAAGCACCATTCCAGATACGCAATGCTGGCATTGAAAACGGAGCCTGTGAAAGAGTGAATGATAGGGGAGAACGAAAAACTGCAGTAAAATAACTGCAGTTTTTTTGAACTTTTTTGTCTTTTTCAGGTGAAAAAGACTCCAGAATGCAAGAATGGAAAAGTGAAATTGCATAAATAAAATCAAAAATAGCTTGAAATCAAAGGAGAAGTAGTATATAATGAGTAAATCTGAACACTAGTTTATAATAATACTTTAGTGCGGTGATCTATTAGCGCTAGGAATGATAAAATTGATCAAACAGATAGATGTAGCAAGGAGGAAATGGTATGAAATTTGCAGAGATGCCTTATCAGAGAGTAGATACAGAGGCTGTTGTAGCAGCTTTAAAAGAACTGACACAGGAGCTGAAGGCAGCAAAAAGTGGAGAGGAACAGTTTGAGATCCATCAGAAGTTTTATGCGCTGCGTGATGAGTATAATACGACGATTCAGATCGCTATGATCCGCAGTGATGTAGATACTGCAGATGAGTTCTACAGCGAAGAAAAGAATTATTACAATGAGGTTCTTCCGACGATCAACAATCAGGAGACAGAGTACAGAAAAGCATTGTACTATTCTCCGTACAGAGAAGTATTGGAAGAGAAGATAGGAAAAGTGGCATTCAAGAGTATGGAGCTTGAATTTAAAGCTATGGATGAGAAGCTGATCCCGCTGATGCAGGAAGAAAATGCGTTGACAACACAGTATGACAAGTTGATTGCAAGTGCAAAGATCGACTGGGAAGGGGAAGCTTTAAACCTGTCTTTACTTCGTCCGTATATGACGCATGAAGATCGCGAGATCAGAAGAAAGGCACATGAAAAATACAGTGCGTTTTTTCAGAGCAAGGCAGAAGAACTGGATGAGATCTATGACAAGTTGGTGAAGAATCGTACAGCGCAGGCAAGACTTCTTGGATATGAGAACTATGTGGAGCTTGGATATTACCGGATGAATCGTAATTCTTATGGAAGAGAAGATGTGGAGAACTTCCGCAGACAGATCAAAGAGTACTTTGTACCGCTTGCAGAAAAGATGCATGACAAAAGAAGAGAAAGACTGGGACTTGAGAAGCTTTCTTATATTGATGAGAACATGTATTTCGTGGACGGAAATCCAAAACCACAGGGAACTCCGGAAGAGATCATGGCGAATGGACAGAAGATGTATGAGGAGCTTTCACCGGAGACAAAAGAGTTCTTTGATTTTATGATGGAGAATGAACTCTTTGATGTGCTCGGCAGAAAGACAAAAAAGGCCGGCGGTTATATGACATATCTTCCGAAATATCGCGCACCGTTTATTTTTGCCAATTTCAATGGAACAAGCGGAGATGTGGATGTTGTGACACATGAGTGCGGTCATGCGTTCCAGGGATATGTTTATGGAAGTGATCCGATCGAAGAGCACTGGGATATCACGATGGAGACAGCAGAGATTCATTCTATGTCTATGGAATTCTTTACAGAACCATGGATGAATTTGTTTTTTAAAGAAGAAGCTGACACATACAGACAGATGCATCTGGAAGATGCGATCGCATTTATTCCGTACGGATGCATGGTGGACGAATTCCAACACATTGTCTACAGTAACCCGGATCTGACGCCGGATGAGAGACATGCGGCATGGAAAAAACTGGAAGAAGAATACAAACCACACCTTGATTACGAGGGAGATCCATTTATGGAAAAAGGTGGTTTCTGGCAGAAACAGCTTCACATTTATGACTATCCGTTTTATTATATAGATTATGTACTGGCACAGACCTGTGCAATGCAGTACAAGATCTGGATGGATGAAGATTACAAAGCAGCATGGCAGAGCTATCTGAAGCTGTGCAGACTGTCTGCAAGTGATTTCTATACAGAGATGTTAAAAGAAGTAGGTCTTCAGATTCCGTTTGAAGACGGCTGTGTGCGCACAGTGACAGAAAAACTGGGAGCAATGATGGAATAAGCTCCGGCAATGACGAATGTTCGTTTCCGCATTTTCAGCATACATGAGCAATACGGCTATAAGAAAAAATAGAGTAAATAAATAGGGGAATGCAGGAATCAACATAAATATTTTTCAAGGAGGAAAAAATATGAAAAAGAAAGCATTAGCCTGCCTGTTAGCGGCGGTAATGGCACTTTCACTTGCAGCTTGCGGCGGTGGATCTGATGACAAGAAAACAAGTGAAAAAACAGAAACACAAGACACAAACGCATCATTAGAAGCGACAAACCAGCTGATTGAAGCAGAGGATCCTTCTGCACTTCCGGAGACAGCTGCAAAGAGAAAAGATACTCTGATTGCCGGAGTTGCAGACTTCGCCGGAGTATTTAGTCCGTTATACTGTGAATCAAAAGAAGATCAGAATGTGGCAATGGTCATCGCAGCATCACTGAGTGTAAATGATGACAAAGGTGAGATCGCAGATGGTACAGCAAGCCTGTCTATTTCAGAAGATGGAAAAGTTTATACATATAAACTGACAAAAGAAAAATACAGCGATGGTTCTGATGTAAAAGCAGAAGACTATGTAAACTGGTTCAAAATTTTGGCTGATCCAAGTTATGATGGATATTCTGATATTTCAAAATGTGGCGTTGTAGGCTATGATGAGTACAAAAATGGAAGCGCTACTGATATTTCTGGAATCAAAGTTGTGGATGAAAGCACGATTGAGATTACTTTAAAAGCGCCGAACACAAGCGCGCAGTATGCACTTGGTTCTGCAATTCCGATTTCTACAGCAAAATATGGCGATTTATTGACAAAAGGTGATCTTTCCAAATTCAAAGCTTTGAGCATGATTGATTATGTATCTAATGGTGCATACGTATTGAAAGATTATAAAGAAAAAACATCTGCTACATTAGAAGCAAATCCGAACTTCTACTTAGGCGAGCCTAAGACAAAGAACCTGATTTTAAAAGTTGTTGCTACAGGAGCAGAACTTCAAGCAGTAGAAACAGGAGATGTTGACTTACACGATCAGGTTTTATGTGATGATGATCACATTGAAGAGGCAATGTCAGCAGGATTTATCAATTCTAAAGTTCAGCCGACTCTTGGATATGGATATGTTGCAGTAAACCAGACAAATGAAATTTTCAAAGATCCAAAAGTGCGTCAGGCACTGTTGCATGCAATTGATCGTAAATCACTGAATCAGGCGGTTTATGGACAGTATGCAATTACATTGAATGTTCCGCAGGCACCGATTTCATGGTTGTATGATGATGAAGGTCTGAATGAATACGAATATGATCTCGATAAAGCAGCAGAACTCCTGAAAGAAGCTGGATGGGAAAAAGAAGGCGACAAACTGATGAAAGACGGAAAACAGATGAAGATCGTCTTCAGTGCAATGTCAGGAAATGAAGTAACAGATAACATGATTCCTCTGATGATCGATGCATACGGAGAACTGGGAATTGATTTCCAGGCAGAGTATGTTGACTGGCCGACATTACAGTCTAAGTCTTCCAGCAAGAAATATGATATGCTCTTTATGGCATGGGGGCTGACTGCAGACCCAGACTTGACACAGACATTTGCAAGTCCAGATAAAGGTGGAGCACAGAATAAAACAGGATATTCAAATCCTGAGTTAGATAAGATGTTAGCAGATGCATTGACTTCTACATCAAAAGAAGAGCAGAAAGAAAAATATAAAGAAATTTATAAAGTAATTAACGAGGAACTTCCGCTGTTTCCAATTTACGAGCGTTGTGACCTGATTTGCTACAACACTCGTGTGAAAAATATTGAACAGAGCTCTTACGTAAGATGGTATCAGCAGGATGTAATTGGAAATATTGAAGTTGAGTAATAAGAAGACTTTAACAAAATAACAAAGCCGTAAGACTTGAAGCTCAAATAGGGATCCAGTAATGTTTCCTTTCAAACAGACGGCCCGCAGGGAACAGACCGAATTTTATTCGTGTCTGTTCCCTGCGGGCAAAATTAAGTTATTTGATAAAGAGCAAAATGAAGTCAAATAGAGATTGGAGGTTTTAAAACAAATGTGGAAATATGCAACGCGTCGTGTTCTCACAATGATTCCTATTTTGATTGGCGTATCTATGGTTGTATTTCTTCTGGTAGCAAGTTTGCCTGGAGATGCTGTTGATGCCCAAGCAGGAGGAAATATCAGTGCTGAGAAGATCGAGCAGAATAAAGCACTCTTAGGATTAGATAAACCAATTCCGGAACGATATATTAACTGGGCAAGTCATGCGATTCGTGGAGACTTTGGTATCTCAATTAGTTATAAAATCCCAGTAACAGAAGTTATTGGTAAATTTGTATGGAATTCGTTCTTAGTAGCTGTGGTAGCATTTCTGCTACAACTATTGATCGCGATTCCAATTGGTGTTATTTCAGCGACCAAGCAATATTCAATTTTTGACAATACATTTTCGGTAGTAGCATTTGCCGGTATTTCACTGCCATCCTTTTTCTTGGCAATGATTCTGCGGCATGTGTTTGCCATCAAGCTGGGCTGGCTTCCTCTTGATGGGATGGTAACTGCCGGAACAAACAATACAGGCGGAGCTTATGTTTTAGACGTAGTGCTACATATGATCCTTCCGGTTGTGACACTAACAGTGATCCAGTTGGGTGGTACCATGCGATATGTGCGTACATCCATGCTTGAGGTAATCAATCAGGATTACATCAGAACTGCCCGTGCAAAAGGACTTCCGGAAAAAGTTGTAATTTATAAACATGCGCTGAAAAATGCAATGATCCCGATTGTGACTTATGTGGGCGGTGCCATTCCGGCTTTGTTCGCAGGTGCGATGATCACAGAGACTGTATTTGCATGGCCGGGAATCGGTAAAGTATTTTTGGATTCTATCGGTAAACGTGATTACTTATTTATGATGGGATTTGCAATGTTCCTTTCCGTGTTGACCATGGTTGGTAACTTGATTTCCGACTTGTTATATGGTGCAGTTGACCCACGTATTCGTTTGAAATAGAAAGGAGGAGGACACGTGAAAAAGACAAAAGATGCAAATAAGAAAATTGCAAAAGAAGCAGCACAAAAAAGCATGGAATCCCCCTGGAGACTTGCGATGAAACGGTTGTCCAGAAATAAACTGGCAATCGCCGGACTGATCTTTCTGGGAGTTATGATCGTTGTCTGTATATTTGGACCGATGATTTCTCCATATTCAGATATTACAGCAACAGATATTGCAAATGCAAAGCAGCCGCCAAGTGCACAGCACTGGTTTGGAACCGATGAAGCAGGACGAGATGTCTTTACCCGTCTTCTTTATGGTGGTCGTATTTCCATGACAGTTGGTCTGGTGGCGACAGCACTTCAGATTTTTATCGGTGCATTTTTAGGTTGTGTGGCAGCATATTATGGAGGAGTTGTAGATTTTATCATCATGCGTGTGGTAGATATTATTCTTTCTCTTCCAACAATGCCGATCTTGATCATGCTTAGTGCGATGATGTCTGACTGGAAAGTAGATACTGGAGTGCGTGTATATTATCTGATGGTGATCCTGGCAGCAATCGGCTGGGCGGGAACTTGTCGTTACATCCGAGGTCAGGTACTTTCTATCCGTGAAATGGATTATATGGCAGCGGCAGAATCATTGGGTATCCGTGATCTGCATAAGATTTTTAAACACATTATGCCGAATGTTATTCCGATCATTATTGTAACTGCAACATTGGCAATCGGTGATACAATTATCATGGAATCTACCATGTCTTACCTTGGAGTTGGGGTACTTCCTCCAATGTCAAGTTGGGGACAGATGGTATCTGCAGGAACAAATCTGATGACCTTCAAACTGCGTCCATGGCTGTGGATGCCGGCAGGTTTCTGTATCTTACTGACAGTACTTGCAGTGAACCTTGTAGGTGACGGTCTCAGAGATGCGTTTGACCCGAAAATGAAACGCTAAGAAAGTTTTGACAAGGAGAAAAATTATGGCATTTATAGAATTTAAAAATCTTCATACATGGTTCTATACAGACGCTGGAATTGTCAAGGCAGTCAATGGCGTTGACTTTGAGATCCGCAAAGGCGAGACAGTCTGTGTAGTAGGAGAATCCGGATGTGGAAAGAGTGTAACAGCACTCTCTCTGATGCATCTGGTACAGTCACCTCCGGGAAAAATCGTGGATGGTGAGATCCTGATGGAAGGAAAAGATTTGCTGAAATACAGCAAAAAAGAGATGGAGCAGGTCAACGGAAAAGATGTGGCAATGATTTTCCAGGAGCCAATGACATCTTTGAATCCGGTATTGAAAGTCGGATATCAGATCATGGAAAGCATTCTGTTCCATACAGATGCAACCAAAGAGGAAGCAAGAGCAAAAGCTCTGGAGATGATCAAGCTGGTCGGAATCCCGAGAGCAGAAGAGATTATGGAATGTTATCCTCATGAACTTTCCGGTGGTATGCGTCAGCGTATCATGATCGCAATGGCGTTGGTATGTAATCCAAAACTGTTGATCGCAGATGAACCGACGACAGCACTGGATGTAACCATTCAGGCACAAATCCTGGATTTGATGCGAAAGCTGAAATCAGAATTGGATATGTCGATTATGTTGATCACACATGATCTGGGAGTCGTCGCAGAAATGGCAGATTATGTGGTTGTTATGTATGCAGGAAATGTTGTGGAAAAAGGAAAAGTACTGGATATTTTCCAGAATCCGATGCATCCATATACAATCGGTCTGTTAAAATCCAAACCGATAATTGGTAAGACAAATCATAATGAACGTCTGTATTCAATTCCGGGACAGGTTCCAAACCCAATCAATATGCCGGAAAACTGTCATTTCAATGAGAGATGTGAATTTTGCCAGGATGGCTGTAAAGAAAAAGAACCAAAACTGGTACATGTTGGAAATGGTCATTATGTAGCATGCTTTGTCAACGCACCGGAAAAGGAGGAAGTATAAATGAACAGAGAAAATGAAATCATTTTGGATGTCCAGAATCTGAAAAAATATTTCCCGATCCGTGGCGGTCTGATCACAAGAACAGTCG
>ENA-OQCB01000535-OQCB01000535.1-human-gut-metagenome-genome-assembly--contig:-NODE-535-length-17584-cov-2.951595_pt1 | contig 17584 bp, 21 predicted proteins | sample MGYA00242493_ERZ504568 | MGnify/ENA primary metagenome ERZ504568 (study PRJEB26092, sample SAMD00036229) | human gut metagenome | host: Homo sapiens | study: EMG produced TPA metagenomics assembly of...
TGAAGGTGATGAAGAAAGCAGTTGCAACAGGTTTGGCATTTACGCTGGCGGCAGGAACGCTGGTTGGCTGCGGAGGCGGAGGCAGTTCAGCAGACACGAAATATGAGCTGACAGTGTCTGGTATCGGAGGAAGCTTAAACTGGCTGCCCGTTTATATCGCAGAGGAGAAAGGCTGGTTTGAAGAGGAAGGATTAGCCATTGAGGATGCTTTGTTTACCAATGGGCCAGTACAGATGGAATCTCTTTCCTCAGATGGTTGGGATATTGGATGTACGGGAATCGGCGGTGTGTTTGCCGGAGTCTTAGGCTATGATGCCAAAATTTTGGGTTCCAGCAACACAGACGACGGAACACAGTATGTCTTCACCAGAAACGATTCCGACATTGTGAAGGCAGGACAGGGAAACAACAGCATTAACGATGAGATTTACGGAAGTGCAGAGACCTGGAAAGGAAAATCCATTCTCTGCAACACAGGAAGCGTTACCCAGTATGTATTGGTGAAAATGCTCGAGGGCTTTGGACTGACCCAGGATGACGTGGAATTCGTAGCTATGGACCCGGCGACTGCTTACAGTGCGTTTATCGCGGGGGAGGGAGATGCTTGTGTACTGACAGGAAGCGGCGGAACCTTCAAGATGCTTGAGGAAACAGATAAATATACGGCGGCAGCCAGTGGTCCATTGGTTGATTCCGGTTTGATGTGCAGTTTTGTGGCGAACAAAAACAGCTATGCAGACGAAGAAAAATACGAAGCGATGAAGATATTCATGAAGGTTTATTTCGAAACGATGGACTGGATGAAAGAAAACCCGGATGAGACGGTGACCTATTGTGTGGACATGAATGATGAGAATGGAAGCACCATGCCGGAAGAGACTGTGAAAAAATATGTAGAAGCAGATACTTACTACACTCTGGATGAAGCAGTGGCTATGATGGAAGAGAAAGCAGAAGGCACAGATATGAGTGTTATGGAAAACAACATGACAGACGTGCTGGACTTCTTCATCAGCGTTGGTAACTATACAGAGGCCGACCGTGAGAAATTTGAGGGACATGTGGACAGCAAACTGCTGAAAGAAGTTCAGGAGGGAGCTGGCGCACAGGCAGAATAAGCGAGATTTTCTGTTTGGCGAATGGATTTCCGCCGGTATGGGATAAGAGCCCCTGCCGGCGGACGATAAAATAGAAGGAGACTGCTTGATTATGAAAGATAAACAAAACTTAGAAGCGCAGCTGCAGTCCTGGCGCAACAAACAAAAAAAAGAGAACGTAAAATATGTTCTTCTCAGCGCGGCAGGTATACTTACCGTTCTGGTGATCTGGCAGCTTGCGGTAGTGACCGGCCTGGTAAATGAGAAGATGCTGCCGGCGCCCACGAAGATTTTGGATACCTTGATCTATAAAATAGGTAATAAGGCTCCGGACGGCAACGTGTTGGGAATTGACATTCTGGCTTCCTTGCAGGTGGCTCTGTCCGGTTTTTGCGCGGCGATTATCATCGGTGTTCCGCTGGGCCTGCTGATGGGTTGGTGGACTTACGCAGACCGTTTTATTCGCCCGATTTTTGAGCTTGTACGTCCGGTTCCGCCGATCGCCTGGATTCCGCTGGTTGTTGTGTGGATGGGCGTAGGCCTGAAGGCAAAAGCATTGATTATTTTCTTCACCGCTTTTCGTGCCCTGTGTCATCAACTCTTGATACAGGGATAAAACTGACGAACAAAACTCTGATAGATGTGTCAAGGACATTTGGAGCGTCTAACCGGGAAATTTTCTGGAAGGTGGCGTACCCTCCTCTCTTCCCATGGTATTTGCGGGCATCCGTGTGGCGCTCGGGCAAATTCCCTGGTCAACCCTGGTAGCGGCGGAAATGCTGGCGGCGACAGCAGGTCTTGGATATATGATTCAGATTGGACGTACCGTTGCCCGCCCGGATATCGTAATTGTCGGCATGGTGGTAATCGGAGCAATCGGAGCGGTTCTCTCTTTGATTCTGTCCCGTGCTGAAAAATATTTCCTTCGCTGGAAAGATAAACCGATAGGAGGGGTGTAAGATGGATCAGATAAGCAAAAACAAAAAAGCATACATAATGTTCTCTACTGGGGACTTCCGATCCTGGCGGTTTTGCTGATTATTGTAGGGTGGGTCAGCTTTTCCAGCGTACATCCGGAGCTGATGCCGGCTCCCCAGGAGGTAGGGGCACGTTTTATAAAAACCTTTACGAAGCCTATTGCCAAGGTAACCTTGATCGGTCATGCCTGGGCCAGTTTAAGACGAGTACTGCTGGCTCTGTTGGTGGCTTGGGCTTTTGGTATTCTCTTTGGTATCTTGATCGGATGGAACAGAAAAGCCCGTGCGTTTTTCGGAAGTATCTTTGAGGTTATCCGTCCGATTCCGCCGATCGCCTGGATTCCTATCGTTATTATGTGGTTCGGCATCGGAGAGTTCCCAAAAGTTCTCCTGGTATTCATCGGTACCTTCGTTCCGTTGGTAATCAATACCTCTGCGGGAATTGAGATGGTGGACAGAATTAATATCCATGTGGGAAGGATTTTCGGCGGCAATAACCGTCAGATCTTAAAGGATATCGTGATTCCCACAGCTCTGCCTTCCATCTTCGCAGGAATCAGAACTTCCGTGAGCTCCGGCTGGACGACGGTGCTGGCGGCAGAGATGCTGGGAGCAAAAGAAGGACTTGGTTCTTTGGTAACCCGAGGATGGCAGGGAAGTGATTTAGCCCTGGTACTGGTATCAGTGATTACAATTGCAATCATAGGAGCGCTGCTGTCTGTGATTCTGCAAAAGCTTGAGAAGGTGGTATGCCCATGGAACAATTAAATAAGAGATTGGAAGTAAAGGGACTCTCCAAGACATTTTTTGGGGAAAAAGGTTATTTTACAGCGATTGACGAAGTGAGTCTGGACGTGTACGACGGAGAATTTCTCGTAATCTTAGGGCCTGGACGCTGCGGCAAGACGGTTTTGCTGAACATTATATCCGGGCTGGAAGAAGCGACGGAAGGACAGATTATTTATAACGGAAAAGAGTGGAAGGGAATCAATCCGGAAATCGGAATGGTTTTCCAAAAACTGGCGCTGATGCCTTTTAAGACGGTTATTCAAAATGTGGAGCTGGCGCTGAAGTTCCGGGGAATGGACAAGGAGAAAAGAAGAGAGATCGCCAGATACTACATCGAACTGGTAGGCTTGAAGGGCTTTGAGGATTACTACCCGAAGCAGCTCTCCGGCGGTATGCAACAGCGTGTCGGTATCGCCAGAGCTTATGCGGCGGACCCGAAGCTTTTGATTATGGATGAGCCTTTTGGTAAGCTGGATGCCCAGACCCGTTATCAGATGCAGGAGGATTTGCTGAAGATCTGGGAGAAAGAAAAGAGAACGATCATTTTCGTTACCAATAATATAGAAGAGGCCTGCTATCTCGGAGACCGGATTATCCTGCTGAGCGATTGTCCGGCGAGGGTGAAAGAAGTGTATCCGATTGATCTGCCCCGCCCGAGAGATATGGTGAGCAAGGAATTTTTGGAATTGCGTACTGTGATCTCAGATAATACGGACTTATCCATTTAGCAAGTATGTGTACAAAGAAAGGAGACAGCTATGCCTGTGGAAGATAACAGACCCATTAAGGTGGAAGTAAAAAATCTGACAAAACGATTTGGCGATCTTCTGGTTTTGGATAATATGTCTTTTAATATTCGAAAGGGAGAATTTGTCTGTGTAGTTGGGCCTACAGGATGCGGAAAAAGTACCTTTTTGAATTGTCTTACCAGAATTCATATGCCAAGTGAGGGAGACTTGTTCATCGACGGTGTGCCGGCAGACCCCAGAAAACACAATATTTCCTTTGTGTTTCAAGAGCCGAGCGCACTGCCTTGGATGACGGTGGAGGAAAACATCGCCTACGGGCTGAAAATCAAAAAGTTACCCAAAAACGAAATTGACGAGAGAGTCAATCAAATTCTAGATTTAATGGGACTTCAGGAATTCAGAAAATCCTATCCAGGAGAGCTCTCCGTATCGGCAGAGCAGCGTATCATCATCGGGCGTTCCTTTGCCATGCGGCCGGATTTGCTGCTGATGGACGAGCCCTACGGGCAGATGGACGTAAAAATGCGTTTTTATCTGGAGGACGAAGTAATTCGTCTGTGGAAGGAATTGGGAAGTACCGTAATTTTTATTACCCATAACATTGAAGAGGCGGTGTATCTGGCGGAAAAGGTTATGATTCTGACGAACAAGCCGGCCAAGATCAAAGAGGAAGTTATCATTGATCTGCCCCGCCCAAGAGATATCACCTCTCCGAAATTTATCGAATACCGTAACTATATTACTGACAAGATCAAATGGTGGTAGAAAGGACAGAAGGTGACAGCATGAAGGGAAATCGTCTGAGGGGAAAGGTTGCCGTAGTGACTGGGGCAGCCAGAGGGATTGGCTTTGGAATTGCCAGAAAGTATGTGGAAGAGGGAGCACAGGTTGTGATCGCCGACGTTCTGGAAGAGGGAGCGCAGGCGGCCAGGGAGCTGGGAGAGAACGCTCAGTTTTACCGGATTGACTTAAAAAGCCGGGAGGCCATTTTCCAGATGGCAGAAGAACTGTATGAGAAATACGGACATCTGGATGTTTTAGTAAACTGCGCCGGTATCGCGCGGCCCTGCCCTACTTTTAAACTGGAAGAGGAGACTCTGGACGAGGTGATTGCGATCAATATGAAAGCCCCACTGTTTACCTGCCAGGCCGTAGGAAAGTATATGAGAAAAAACGGCGGAGGCAGTATCATCAACATTTCTTCTGGAAATACTCGGATGATTAACGTGGGCAGAGTTCCCTACGGGATTACCAAGGGCGCTGTCAATCTTTTGACCCAGCAGCTTGGGGCTGAATGGGCCATTTACAACATCAAAGTAAATGCGATCGCTCCGGGATGGATTCGGACAGAGATGGTGGAGACTCCTTTGAAAAAAGGAATCCTCAATGAGAAAGAGATTCTTTCCGTATCTCCGATCGGCAGGTTTGGAAAGGTAGAAGAAGTGGCAAACCTGGCCTGTTTTTTGGCCTGCGAAGAGTCTGACTATATAGCAGGGCAGATTATCTTTGCGGATGGAGGCTGGAATACAGGCATCATGCCGAATGCGTTGGATTATATCAGAGAAAACGATAAGGAGGATTAAGAACATGAAAGTATTGTGTATTGAAAAACCAGGCAGTCTGGAATTAAAGGAGTTTCCAAAGCCAAAGGCCGTGCCCGGACAGGCGGTTGTGAAAATCGAAATGTGCGGAATCTGCGGTTCTGACGTGACAGCATATAAAGGTGTCAACCCAACTATGAAATATCCTGTTAATGGATTGGGACATGAGGGTGTGGGAATCATTGAGGAAATCGGAGAGAATGATAAGGGCTTAAAGCCGGGAGACCGGGTAGCTCTGGAACCCTACGTTCCCTGCAACCACTGCCACATGTGCAAAGAAGAGCGCTTCAACAACTGTGCGGATATCCATGTCTGCGGCGTTCATAAGGATGGTATGATGGCGGAATATTTCCTGCATCCTGTGCAGTTATTATATAAACTTCCAGATGATTTGAGCTTTAAACACGCGGCTTTGGTGGAGCCTTTTACCATCGGACTTCACGCAGCCACGAGAGCCAGAGTCAAAGCGGGAGAAAAAGTCGTGATCTTCGGAGCCGGAGTGATTGGGCTGATGGCATCCTTCGCCTGCATCAATTATGGGGCGGAGCCAATCTTAGTGGACGTGATTCAGGAACGTCTGGATTATGCAAAAGAACACGGGGTGCCGCATATTTTTAACTCCAAAGAAGGCGGCATTGAAGAGTACTTAAAAGAAGTCACGCAAGGAAAGCTTCCGGAGGCTATGATTGACTGTACCGGAGCTCCTGTGATTTTGGAACAGATGCACAATTATGTGTGCTACGGCGGAAGAATTGCTCTGGTGGGCTGGCCGCACAATCCGGTATCCATCAACACGGTGCGTCTGATGCAAAAAGAGATCGACGTGTGCCCGTCCAGAAATTCCAACAAGAAATTCCCGGAGGCCATCGAACTGATTCATAACGATAAGATTCCCACAGACGCAATGATTACCAAGACGGTTAAGCTCGAGGAGGTAGAGTCTACGATTCAGGATATGATGAAAGCACCTTCCGATTATCTGAAAGTGATTGTAGAGATTTGAGCAAGGAGGACGAGATAGATGCTGACGACAAGTTATGAAATGCTGAAAAAGGCCTATGAGGGCAGATATGCGGTTCCTGCAATCAATACCCAGGGAGGTACTTACGATATTATCCGCGCCATTTGTATGGCGGCAGAGGAGCTTCAGTCTCCTGTGATTCTGGCCCACTATGTGAGTACCGGAGAGTATTCCGGCCATGATTGGTTCTATGAGACTGCAAAATGGATGGCGGAGAAGGTGTCCGTGCCGGTGGCTATTCACCTGGACCACGGGGACAGCTTTGAGCGTTGCATGGAGATGCTACACTTGGGCTTTACTTCCATTATGTATGACGGTTCCAATTATCCTATGGAAGAGAATGCCAAGAGAACGGAAGAGGTGGCGAAGGTTTGCCGGGCATTTCACGTGCCGTTGGAGGCAGAGATCGGTGAGCTGGCCCGCCTGGACGACCAGGGATTGCAGATCGGTTCTTCCAATATTGCGGACCCAGAGGTGGTCAGACAGTATTTGCAGTTGTGTCAGCCGGACTCTTTGGCTATTGGAATAGGGAATGCTCATGGTTTCTATAAGGGACCAGTGGATATCCATGTGGAGGTTTTGGAAGAGTGCAGGAAATTTACGGAGATTCCATTCGTGCTCCATGGTTGTACAGGAATGGATGAGAGCTTGATACAGCGGGCGATTCGAAGCGGTGTGGCAAAGATTAACTTTGGTACTCAGGTTCGCTGTAAGTATGTGGAATATTTAAAACAAGGGCTGGCAGAAGGGAAAGATGGCGGTCATGCTTGGAAGCTGTCTTCTTATGCAGAGCAGTGCCTGAGAGAAGATATCAAAGAGATTATCCGCCTTGCAGGTTCACAGGGAAAGGCATAAAGCCAGTGATACAAGGGGATGCTGCTTAATCGCGGCGAATAGGGGAAGGAAATCTTCCCCTATCCGATCTTAAGGTAGAATTTCCAGGGTCATCGAATAACTTTTGGAAGCGGATTTTTCCAGATGCTGCAAATGATTTTTGTGCTCGAAGAGGTCGTCCTCATCGGAGCAGACAGCAGAACCGTTCCAGGGCTCGATGCAGAGAAAGGCTGCGTCCTGGGAGACCTGAGTCCAAAAGGCGATGGTCTCAAAATCTGGGTAGGAGGCCTTCACTCCCTTTCCAGTGGAAGGATTCAGAAGGGAAACCTCATGTCCGCAGGGACGGTCGAACCAGATGGCATCTGAGGCGAACAATTCACGGCTCAGAGGAATGGAAGTACCATCTCCGGGAAAAGGAATTTCCCGCTCCATATCAAACTGAAGCTTCTCTAAATCATAGCGGCGGTAACCGTAGGTCTGAGGCTGAGAAAAACTCAGTCTGTAATCCTCAAAGGCTTCGTCAGAAGAAAGAGGGCAGCGAATTCCAGGGTGTAGGCCGATACAATAGGAAATACTGCCGGTATCCAGGTTTTTTACGGTGAGCGTCAGATTTAGAGTGGTCTCTGTGATCGAGTAACGGACTTGAAGCTGGAATTTATAAGGGTAGCACTGCTCAGGGAAGGCTTCGTGAGTCAAGGAGAAGGCGACAGAGTCGTCGGCCTGTTCGACGAGCTGAAATTCCGTAGACTTGCAGGGGCCATGTTTGGGAATCTGATAAAAGGTTCCGTCGATGCAGGTGCCCATATCCCGGCAGTTGCCTACAATCGGAAAGAGTATGGGAGAACAGTTTTTCCACACCTGAGGATTTCTCTGCCAGATATACTCCGTATTTTGAGAGTCCTGAAAAGAGATGAGCTGTGCTCCGAGGCTGTCAATTTTTGCAGAAGCTTTGTTGCTTTTAATTTCAAGAATCATGAATCATACCTCCTTCATTCAATCTGTTCTCAGTATAACGATTACCGAAGAATTTTACAAGAAATTGAAACGTTTGCGTAAAAAGACAGATTTGCTATGCAGGACGGTGCGCCGGGAACGTGCCGTTAAGGAAGAATTGAAGGAGGATTTTAGAAAGTAGATCAAAATAGAAATTCCGAGAGTACACATTAGAATAGAAGGAGGAAGATTATGAGCTTAGTTTCGTTGAAACCGGTTTTGGACGCGGCAATTCAATATGGATACGGGCAGGGAGCGTTTAATGTAAACGCAGTGGCTCAGGCCAAGGCTGTGATCGAGGTTCATGAGATGTTCCGTGCACCTGCGGTACTGCAGGGGGCGGATTTGGCAAATGGATTTATGGGAGGCTGTGTGGATTTTGCGAAAGCCACCCTGGAGGATAAGAAAAGGGGAGCCCAAAAGAATCGCGGACGCAGTCAGGAAATACGGTGAGAATGCCTCCATTCCGGTGGTGCTGCACTTAGACCACGGGAGGGATTTTGATTCCTGTAAGGCAGCGATTGACGGCGGCTATACTTCGGTGATGATCGACGGCTCTTCTCTGCCTTTTGAGGAAAATGTGGAGCTGACCAGGGAGGTCGTGAAATATGCTCATGAGAGAGGCGTCAGTGTAGAAGGCGAGCTGGGAGTGCTGGCCGGTGTGGAAGACCATGTGTTTGCTGCGGACTCCACCTACACGAATCCGCTGAAGGCCGTGGAGTTCTTTAAGAAGACTCAGGTGGATGCTCTGGCGATTTCCTACGGCACGATGCATGGGGCTTCTAAGGGAAAAGATGTGAAGCTTCGCAGACAGATTCCTATCGCAATCCGGGAGTGTATGGCCCATGAGGGAATCACGGGAGGATTGGTATCCCATGGCTCCTCCCACGGTGCCGGCTTATATTGTAAAGGAGATCAATGCCTTGGGCGGAGACATCCAAAATGCCTATGGAATTTCCATAGAAGAGCTCAGGGAAGCGGTTTCCTGCGGAATCAATAAAATCAATGTGGACACGGATATCCGTCTGGCTGTGACCAGAAACCTAAAAGAACTTTTCTGCGGCCGTCCTCAGCTGAGAGAAAGCGCTTCGGTGGGAGAGGTGTATCGGCTTTTGGAGGCAAACAAAGATAAATTCGATCCGAGAGTTTTCCTGCCGCCGCTCATGGATACGGTGATGTTCGGAGAAGTCAAGGACGAGGATACCCAGGCGGTGATGGAGTGTGTGGAAAAAGGGGTCAAGGAAGTCGTAGGAACCCTGATTGTACAGTTTGACGCTTTTGGCAAAGCGCCTCTGGTAGCACGTCCGACTTTGGAAGAGATGAAGGAGTATTACAGGAAAAATGAAAAGTAATGTGTTAGTCGTACACGGCGGCGGTCCGACGCCGGTCATGAACGCATCTTTGTATGGAGTCATAAAAGAGGCGAAGAAGCATCCAGAGATTGAGTCGGTCTACGGGGCGATCGGCGGAATGGAAGGGATTGTAAAGGAGCAGCTTTTAGATCTTTTGACCTTTGAGGAGGAGAAGTTAAAACTGCTGCTTCACACACCAGGTACCGCCATCGGTTCTTCCAGATATCCGGTGACAGAAGAGGATTACCAGAAAATCCCTGAAATTCTGGAAAAATATAAAATCCGTTATATCCTTCCCAACGGAGGAAACGGAACCATGGATACCTGCGGAAAGATCTATCAGGCCTGCGTAAAACAAGGCTATGAGGACATCAAGGTGGTGGGAATTCCTAAGACCATCGACAACGATATCGCGATTACTGACCACACTCCGGGCTACGGCAGCGCCGCCAGATATCTGGCAGCTTCTGTGAAGGAGGTGGCGGCGGATGTCGCGTCCCTCCCGATTCATGTCTGTGTCATCGAGGCATTGGGAAGAAATGCAGGCTGGATTACAGCGGCCTCGGCGTTGGCCAGAGAAAAAGAAGGGGACGCCCCTCATTTGATCTATACGCCGGAACGCCCGTTTAACCAGGAAGAGTTTTTGGAGGATGTCAAGAAGCTGTATGATAAGCTGGGCGGCGTCGTGGTGGTCGTGAGCGAAGGACTGAAAAAAGAGGATGGGACTCCGATTGTGGAACCGATTTTTAAGACGGACCGGGCGGTTTATTACGGGGATGTAAGCGCCCATCTGGCGAATCTGGTCGTCAAAAGACTGGGTGTGAAGGCTAGAAGCGAGAAGCCAGGATTGTGCGGACGTGCTTCGATTGCCTGGCAGTCTCCGATCGACAGACAGGAAGCCCAGGAGGCTGGTGAGGAAGCTTTGCGTCTGGCAGTGGAAGGCCATACGGGCGTCATGGTGGGAATCCAGAGAGAAGAGACGGCGGACGGCTCTTATAAGACCTGCTGGATGGAAATTCCTATTGAAGAAGTGATGCTGCTGGAGAAGACGCTTCCTGATTCCTACATCAATGAAAGAGGAAACGATGTGACGGAGGAATTTGTCTCCTGGTGCCGACCTCTGATCGGTGATGGATTTGATGAATATTTAAATTTTAAAGATTATTGGCAGGGGGAAAAAGGAAAATGAAGCATATTTTCTGAATTTGAAAAGATTTGACGTGCCCAGAGAGTTGGGCGGGGTAAACGGTATCGCCCCATCTCAGAGTGGAGTTCTCGCATCGTGGAACAGACGCAGGAACAGTTGGAACGATACAGGGGAGAAGATGTGGAGTTCGCCATGTTTTTCCTGAATTACATATCCTGAATGCCAGGAAATCCATGAAAAAGGACAGCTTGATAAAATTGGGCTGCCAGGGGGTGCTGGGACAGGATGTGCAGCCAGGAGGAAATTTCGGAGCCTTTACGACGGGAAGACCAGCCGCAGCGATGAAGGCCGCGGGCTGTGAATATACGATTATCGGCCATTGCGAGGAGCGTAATTATCTGCTGGGAATTTTGCAGGCCGCAGGCTGTGCGCAAAGCCAGACTGTGAATCAGATTCTGAACCAGGAGGTAAAAGCTGCGGCTGCCAGAGGAATGAAGGTGCTCTATTGCATTGGTGAGAAGAGTGAGGAGCAGGAAAACTGGGAGCAGGTTTTAGGAGAGCAATTAGAGACTGGGCTGAAAGATGTGGATGCCAGTCAGGTGACGATTGCCTATGAACCGGTGTGGTCCATCGGACCTGGCAAAGTGCCGGCAGATAAGGAGTATATTACAAAGATAGCCAGATTTATAAAAGAAAAGACCGGCCAGATGGACGTGGTCTATGGGGGCGGCCTGAAACAGGAAAATGCCCGGATGCTGGCTTCTATCCCTGAGATTGACGGGGGCTTGATCGCCCTCACCAGATTCCAGGGGGAGATCGGCTTCTATCCGAAAGAGTATCTGGAGATTTTGGATTTATATTTAACGGAAAAGCAGGCGTAGAAGAAAAAGGAGAAGAGCGATGAGATTAGAATTCGAATATGGACATGGAACGATGCAGGCGGAGCTTCCGGACAGTACCGATATTTTTATTCCGGGAGAGACGGTGAAAGACCCTGATTATATTCCAGAAGACAAATTAAAAGAAGCGTATCTGGAAAGCCTGGCAAATCCCATTGGAATGCCGAGACTGTCCCAGTTGGCTCACAAGGGGACGACAGTCACCATTATTGTGCCGGACCGCGTAAAAGGCGGAGAGCAGCCCACCAGCCACAGAAAGCTGAGTATTGAATACATTTTGGAAGAGCTGTATGGAGCAGGGGTTGAGAAAAAGGACATTCTGTTTATCATCTCCAATGGTCTGCATCCGAGGAGTACCGAGGCAGACGCCAAAGCACTTTTTGGACAGAAGCTTTACGATGAATTCTGGCACACGGGACAGATTATCAGCCATGACAGCGAAGACCAGGAGCATATGGTGGACCTGGGAGTGACAGACAGAGGAGACCCTGTCTACATGAATAAGTATGTCTATGACAGCGATCTGCCGATCTTAATCGGCCATGTTCAGGGAAATCCCTATGGAGGTTACTCAGGAGGCTATAAGCACAGCGCTACAGGAATCACAAACTGGAAGAGTATTGCCAGCCACCACGTACCTTCTGTCATGCACAGAAAGGATTTCACCCCGGTAAATGGAGGCAGTCTGATGCGCCATAAATTTGACGAGATCAGTATGCACATGGAGAAGAAAATGGGACACCCCTTCTTCTGCTGTGATGCGGTCTTAGACACCAATTCCCGCCAGATCGCCATCTTTTCCGGCTATGCGAAAGAGATGATGCCGATCAGCTGGAAAGTGGCGGATAAGAGAACCTATGTACACTGGGCAGAAAAGAAATACGATGTCCTGGTATTTGGAATGCCTCAGAAATTCCACTACGGGGATGGCATGGGTACCAATCCAATTATGATGATGCAGGCGTTGAGCGCCCAGGTGCTTCGATTCAAACGCGTCATGAGTGAGAATTGTGTGATTCTCTGTTCTTCCCTGTGCAATGGCTTCTTCCACGATGAGAGGTGGCCGTACTTAAGAGAGATGTATGAGCTGTTCCAGCATGATTACATGAACACACTGCCGGATATGAATCGGTATGGGGAATACTTCGCGACAAACGAGGAGTATATCAGAAAATACCGCTTTACCAACGCGTTTCATCCTTTCCATGGTTTCAGTATGATCTCCTGCGGACATATCGCGGAGATGAATACCAGTGCGATTTATATAGTAGGAGCGCAGGAGCCGGGCTACGCTAGAGGCATGGGCTTAAAGACCAGAGCCACTTTCGAGGAAGCTCTCGAGGATGCAAAGAAGAAATTTGTGGGACAGGAACCGAATATCCTGGCTCTGCCGATGACCTTTAAGAAATCATCTGTACATCTGTGTATGAAAAATCCAGAGGAAGACTGCATGGATGCCTATGGACACTGTCATCCTTGCATGGGATAACAGCGGCGCCCGCAGGTAAAAGGACGGACTCTCAAAAAAGGGTCTGTCCTTTTACTGTTATGGGCGTTCACTTTGAGGTTGAGTATTTGGCAGACAGGGGGTATACTGAGGAGAGGAGGAAGTTATCAATGGATGTACGGGAATTGTTAGAGGGTGTGAAAAACCAAAGTGTGAATATCGAGGAGGCAGAACAGTACTTAAAAGAACTGCCATATCAGAATCTGGGTTTTTGCCGATTAGATCATCATAGAGCGCTGAGAAATGGATTTGGAGAGGTTATTTACTGCGAGGGAAAAGCTACGGAGCATTTGGTCAAGATCTACCAAAGCTTTCAGGCCAGGAGAGAAAACGTGCTGGGGACGAGGGCGTCACAGGAACAGTACCAAGCGGTAAAGGCGGCTGTACCGGAAGTTTTGTATGATTCCCTGGGGAGAACTCTGAAGCTTCAGTATGAGAAGCCGCAGCTGACAGGGGAGATTGCAGTCTGTACAGCGGGAACCTCAGATATCCCAGTGGCAGAGGAAGCGGCGCAGACGGCAGAATTCTTTGGGACCTATGTAAACCGCATTTATGACGTGGGGGTGGCGGGAATTCACAGACTGCTGGAGAAAACCGAAGAGATACGAAGAGCCAACTGTGTAGTCGCCATCGCCGGTATGGAAGGGGCTTTGGGAAGTGTCGTGGCCGGATTGGTGGAGCGGCCCGTGATCGCAGTTCCAACTTCGGTGGGGTACGGGGCGAATCTTCATGGAATCTCTGCCCTGCTTACGATGCTGAACTCCTGTGCGGAGGGGCTGGCCGTGGTAAATATCGACAATGGATTTGGAGCCGGATATATGGCGGCGCAGATCAATCGGCTGGGAGTCGAGGGAGGTAGAAGATGAACTTAATCATTTTGGTATTTTTTCTGGTGAGCATCCTCTCTTCCATCGTAGGCTCCATCTGTGGAATCGGCGGAGGGGTGATTATCAAGCCGGTGCTGGACGCGGTAGGAATTATGAGTGTGTCGAGCATCAGCTTTCTGTCTGGCTGCACTGTGCTGGCGATGTCCATCGTATCGGTCTATAAGAACCTGCGCGCCGGTAAGGTGAAGCTGAATGTGAAGATTGCCACTGCTTTGGCTGTGGGAGCGGCTGCAGGGGGCGTGGCAGGAAAAGCCATGTTCCAGGGATTGAAGGATGCCGTCGGAGATGAAAATCTGGTGGGGATGGTGCAGGCGATTGTTCTGATTGCCATCACGCTGGGAACGTTAATCTACACGGTTCTGAAAAACAGGATTAAGACAAAACAGTGCGATCAGATTTGGCTTTGTCTGGTCATCGGATTGTTGCTGGGAATCATGTCTAGCTTTTTGGGCATCGGAGGAGGACCGATCAATCTGGTAGTCCTTGCCTATTTCTTTTCTATGTCTACCAAGGAGGCTGCACTGAGCTCTCTGTACATTATCATGTTCTCGCAGATTACGAGTCTGATTCAAACGCTGGGAACCGCACAGTGCCGGAGATTAAGATCTCCTATTTCCTGGTGATGGTAGTCGGTGGAATCACAGGAGGTATGATCGGCAGTAAGGTGATTTTTTATACCGAAAAGAATCGGCTGTAAAGCCCTCGCCCTGCGTCGCCACCCACATCGGGAGGCCCGCAATGCGTAGACCACGCCCGAATCTCCATCCCCAAGCCGCCAGGCTGCTCGGAATCCGCCTGGTGTACGCGCCTCCCTACAGGCACGTGCCTCACGTCCCAGCACGGCCTCTGGTCATTCGCTCGTCCCTCCGCTTCCCCGGAGCAATGCGCTACTGCGCCGACATGCGCCGAAACCTGAGACGGCGCATCATCATGGACATTGCCCAACTTCTGTCTGGCCTTGCCCTCATCCCCCGTTCTCATTTCTTGCCGGCAAGCTCATAGACGATCCCCTCTGGTTCCTGATCTCGATCATACCTCAGTCCTGCATCATCTTCGGTCTGACATATACGAGACCCTTTCGCTCCTTCTACATGGGATTCGCCAACTGGTGGATGAGGAGGTTCCCTCATGCGTGACCTCTCTTTCCTCCTCCGTCTGCACGCCTTTCCGCCGCTGGCCCGGTTCTCCAGAACGCCCCGGAAGCCGTACCTTCCTCTCGAAGTGCGCTACCTCATCCGGCCCTCGGAAGAAGTCTTCCTGTATCTTTCAAACAATTCCGACAACAAGACATGGGGCGACGATCTTTCCCTGTTTGGAACTAGGGAAAGAATCGCTACGTTCATTCCCTCTACCGGAAACATCCCCTTATTGCTCAAATTTCTGCCTATGCCCGCAGAAGGCATCTATTCATACCTTACGAATGACTACGTCTTCCTCGGGATGCTTTGCCGCCGTGGATTAGCCTGCCACTATCTGCCTCTTTACGAGGCGAGATGGCGTCCCCTTTATGAGTATCCACCTCAAGAAAATATAGTCTTTCCCCAAACGGAACAGTATGCATTTCTACAACCCATCTTTCTTTTGCTTTCCATACTCAGTGCTTTTGGGGTTGGTTGTCTGGTTTGCTACGACCTTATGGTATCAAACATAGAACGCTTTGGCCTAACGCGATGAACTTGATAAGGAAATATCATGAAACGCTTTTTCCCCATACTCACGGCGAGCTTCTGCATCATAGGCCTCGGCGCTCAGGTCAGCTCCGGAATGATCCTGCCCTTCGAGCAGTTCCCCGACGCTACCGCCGACTACAAGTCTACCGCGACGCCTCCAGTGGATACCCTCTTCCTCACTCCGGACGAGGCTATGGGCCTTCCTCTTGCCAACCTCAAGGAAAAGAAAATCCACTCGCCTTCGGGAAAGCTCATGCTGATCCTCTCCCCCAATGAACATGCGTGGTTCCGGGACGGCAAACTTGCCCGCTACCTCTACGTAGCTTCCAAAGGCAGAAAACAGCGGGCAGGCATCTCTTCCCCCGAAGACATGCCCCTCATCATTCCCAACGTGAATGCCGGCATCATCTACGACGTGGATCTCTTTGCCTCAAAAAATCTTCACGACCGATTCATCGACAAAATCGACGGTCGGCCCTGCACCATCAAATATGAAAACGGCCACTACATCATTTCGATGGAGCGGGTCGAATAACCTTTTCACGGAACGTCAGAAGAAAGAAGGATGATAATGCCATAAGACATTAGAGAGCGCATTAATTATGTTAAAGTATATCATTTCCAAACTCTGACAGTCCGCGAAAACGCCCCTCGGGGCAAGGCGGAACATGGCGTGTTTTTTTTCCTTTTTCACGCCATGTCCGCCGATAAGAAGGAAACACAATGTTTGAGTAGAACGCCAATCAAAAGAAATCTATGACCTCATGAACTGGGCTCAGGAGGGCGTCGATCAAGGAACCCGATACCCCGACATGAGCTACGAACAGGGCATCTTGATGCCCTCATGTGGCTCGACGGGTCCTCCGATCACAATCCTATGGACGGTTAAGCTGAACAAGGGACTCATTGTATGAACATCAAAAGCTGGTTCACCCCACCAGAAGGCCCAATAGACATGGAAGCTCTTACCGAAAAAATTCAGAGACACTGGACGCCGTCAAAAGACAGCTTTTTGGGCGGGATTCTTGGCTTCCTGTGAAAGTTGGAATGGCGAATATCCATATGAGGGCAACGGAGCCGCCTAGCGTGACGGCGTGAGAAGCGCCTATGCCCGATGGGTGGAAAGCCAACAGAAATAACGCGAAACGCCCCTGTGAAACTGAAGTGAAGGATATCCAATGAAAAACACCGATCTCAGCAAAAAAGGGAAAAACTATGAGAAAGACAATACAGACCTATTTATCAGGATTTAAAATTGAAACATTCTCACCAGTTTCGATGGCGCTTTGGGTCAGTGCAATGGCCTTGTCTTTGTACACACCACATGAGGGAAACTTATATAAGGCTCTTTTGCATATTAAGGCAGTCCTCGTTTGCCCACTTCTTGGGATGCTTCTCATCAAGATATTGCTCCTGCGGAAATTAGACACGTTGTTCGATATAGTAACGCTGATTATCCTCATGAGTTCCCTCTACTCTATGAGCTGAAAAACTGACAAAGCGAAACGCCCTGCGTCGGGTGGCCGGGTGGCCCACCCCTGACGAGCAACCTGTCAGCCAAATGAAAACAAAGGAGTAATGGTATGCGTGTGCGCCGGAAAAGGAACAGAGCTGCCACTCCTCGCTATGAGAAGCAGCATCCGCTCGTAAACCCGCTTTTTGCCCCGCTCTGTAATACGAAGGATCTCACCATCAAGGGACGATTCTACGACATCCTTGATGAGGAACGGGCTCTCGACAACCCCGATGAACGGGCGTTTTACAGAACGGCTCTGGAATACCGCCAGAGGCTGTTCAGCCCGCGCCAGCAGGAAATCCTTGTGCAGACTGCCCGTGCGAAGTTCGGGCTTGCGGTGTAACGACAGAAGGGATTCAGCGTGAAGTAACCAAGAAAAAAGAGAAGACCGGCATCTGCTACCAACAGACACCGGCCTCAAGTCCCTTAGCGGGAAAAGTCGAAACATTAACGTGAAGCGACTTTATCCCGACTGACTTCCGGCGTCAAGCTAGGGTCAGGACTCGTTAATGAAGATAAAAGATAACACAGACAGCAAGGCAGAT
>ENA-OQCB01000540-OQCB01000540.1-human-gut-metagenome-genome-assembly--contig:-NODE-540-length-17538-cov-2.759118_pt1 | contig 17538 bp, 18 predicted proteins | sample MGYA00242493_ERZ504568 | MGnify/ENA primary metagenome ERZ504568 (study PRJEB26092, sample SAMD00036229) | human gut metagenome | host: Homo sapiens | study: EMG produced TPA metagenomics assembly of...
ATTTTGTTGAACCACCGAAAATTTTGATTGACAAAATGCGTACTGGTTTTTGTAATAAAAAATAGCAGGAGTAACAACGGGAGCAGTCTTTCGGTATTTTCCCGACAAAGAAAGTCTCTTTCATACATTGGTGTCTCCAGTAGCAGAAACCGTGTTATCCATGTATAGCACCGGAAATCAACAAGGGGATCAGTTGCTGGAAAATGGAGAACCGCAAAAGATGTGGCAGATTTCCGATCAATTCATCTGTAATTTTGTGGAATACCTTTTTTCCACAATAAGGAGGCTTTCTCACTCTTAATCAACTGTTCCAGCGGAAGCCCATATGAGGGATTTATGGAACATTTAGTAGCAGAGATTGAGAAACAGACATTCTCGTTTTTGCAAGAGATGATAAAAAATGGGATACCCATGCAAACACTTATCCAGCGATGAAATCCATGTCCTAATCAGCGCCCAATACTATGCCATATTCAAGATCGTCCGACATGATCTTTCTAAAGAAGACGCAGTCTCACGCCTCCGTCTCATTGGAGAATTTTTCCGCCCCGGTTGGAACAGTATTTTGGGGGGAAACCGTAAGTTTTTTTTGGTCTAAAAAGGTTAGCTTTTACTAACCATTTGTGTGCAACCTTTTACCTTGTGGTCGCCAATCGACTGAACAAACACGGGATTTTCCTTGCCTGGGGTGTGGTATATGGCCTGATTCTGAGGTTGAAAAAAACACCTATCGCAATCCGCTTCGCAACACCATTGGCTGGAGCATCTGGGGCTTGGGAATGGTCATCGGAAATGCAGTGCCGATTTGGGCAGCGTGGGATTCTTATGTGGCACAGGCTTCTGCAAGCGGATTTTCTCAGGATGTAACAGTTATTGTGATTGCTCATCGGCTGAACACCATTGCCGATCAGATTTTAGTCTTGCGGGATGGGCGTATAGCAGAAAGCGGTACGCACCAGGAGCTGGTCAAGCAGGGCGGATGGTATTCCCACGTGATCTTGGAACAGGAGAAATCGAAGGAGTGGAGAATATAGGAGATATCAGCAGGGCAGCCCTCTCAATCTTGAAAGGACTGCCCGCTTCGTTTCCTAAATCCTAATAAGTAAACGCTTCCGCCAACGCAGCGTTTTTCACAAGCTTTTTATAAACCGAGGAGGTTCGCAACAGCTCCTCATGCGTTCCTGCTGCCTCCACCTTTCCATCGGAAATCACAACAATCTTATTGACATGCTCCACGGATTTCAGTCTGTGTGATATGATAATCACGGTTTTTCCTGCGATCAGATGATTTAAGCTGTCCTGAATCTTCTTCTCATTTTCCACGTCCAAAGCCGCTGCGATCTCATCCAAAATAATCACCGGCGCATCTTTCAGCAAAGCTCTCGCGATAGACAGCCTCTGTCGTTCTCCACCTGACAGAGTAATCCCGTTTTCCCCGATCTTGGTCTCATAGCCCTCTGGAAGGCGTTCGATAAACTCGTCGCAGTTCGCCATCCGCGCCGCTTCCATGACCTGTTCATCAGAGGCCTCCTTGTTCCCAAGACGGATATTTTCCATTACTGTCGTATTAAACAGGGTCACATCCTGAAATACAATCGATATTTTTTCAAACAAAGCCTTCGTCGAGATCTCTTTGATGTCTTTGCCGCCAATCCTAATCCTTCCACTATCATAGTCATAAAGACGAGATATGAGGCGCAAAATACTGGTCTTTCCGCACCCGCTTATCCCTACCAGAGCTGTCACTTCATTCTGCTTCGCGTCGAAAGTCACTCCATTCAACACTGGGCTGTCCTCGTTATAGGCAAAAGTGACATCCTGAAGACTGATATCGCAGCTTCCAATCTCGACATCCTGCCCCGCCTGTACGTCCGCATTGCGAATATCATGAATCCTCTCAATCCTTGCATCCAGATAATACAGCTCTGAGACATTTTCACTGATACCCTCCACAGCTTCTTTTATCTTTAGAGCCGCCACAATATACGCGGTCAGCACCAGAATACTAATCTCTCCGCCAAGCAGCATATTCACACCCAGGATAATCACTAATGCCAAAGACAGCTGCATGACAATATTAGAAGAAAGCAGCGGAACCGCAGATGTAATTTCGCTGCGCAGATGCAGAGCTTCACTTCTTCCATCTGCGTATTCAGGCCTGCACGGAGCGTATCATTTAAGCCAAAGCTTCGAATCTCCTGAGCGTTTTCAATAGCCTCCTGAAAGCTTTCCGAGTTTTTCCTAAGCTGCAGATAATATTTTTTATTCATACGAATCTGTACGCGTTTGGACAAAAGAATCAATCCATATCCCAGCGCAATCGGCAAAATCACCGTCAATCCCAGTTTATAATTATAGCCGATCAGCATGACCGCAAGAAGCGGAAAATAAAAGAAAAATGCGACAAATTTGGGGATAGAATGACTCATCGCATGTTCAATCGCTTCCACATCCGCCATGATCGTCTGAGTCAGATCTGACATGTCGTGCTTTGAAAAATAAGAAAGGGGGAGCTGATTTAGCCTGTCTGCAATCTCTTCCCTCAAATTGGCGCTTTCCTTGTACGTTGTATTGTACATACTGTCATATTCTATAAACATCAGAATCAGTATGACAACCAGAATCGCGGCCGACAAAATGAAATAAAAGGAAGCCGGGCGGTGGTGTCCGAGGACAAAATCATCAATCACCAGCAAAAGCAGGCATGCCGGCGCATATGCAGATATTGAGACAAAAAACGACGCCAAAATCGCTTTCATCGTATCACCTGCCCCTTGCGGCGTCAGGGCAAATCTCTTTTCCAGCCACTTACGCATGTTCTCTCACCCTCCAATCATTCGCCTGCGCATATAAATCCTGGAAGAATTTATAGCGTGAATCCGTTTCCATCAGTTCTCTGTCTTTTCCACGCTCAATGACCTCTCCGTTTTCAATCACAAGAATCTCATCCACATTACGGATACTCGTCAGACGATGGGCGATCATGATTACCGTTTTATTCTTCATCAATTCTGAAAAAGCCTTCTGCAGTTCATGTTCATTTTCCGGGTCCACCGCCGCGCTCGCCTCATCCATAATCACAATACGGGCGTCCTTTAAAATTGCCCGCGCAATGCCGATGCGCTGTTTTTCTCCGCCGGACAGATAGACACCCTTAGAGCCAATTAGTGTATTCTCTCTGTCTTTAAATTTATCCAGAATGCTGTCGCACCCCGCTTTTTTGAACGCTTCCATCACCTTTTCCCTGTCGGCGCTGCGGTTCGCGAGAGCCACATTTTCATAAAGGCTGGTCTTAAACAATTTTACGTCTTGAAATACAAAAGCGATGTTTTTCAAAATCGCTTCCTCGCTGTATTCCTCCAGAGAATGGCCGCCAATTCGGATTGTCCCTTTGTCCACCCGGTAAAATCCGGAAATCAGCTTAGCGATCGTGGATTTCCCACTTCCACTGGCTCCCACAAGGGCATAGCTGTGATTTTGTCTCAGAGTAAAGCTGACATCCCTTAGAACCTGCTTCTCCCCATAACCAAAGGTCACATGGTCAAATTCAATGTCATAGCCTTCAAAGCTTTCTTTTGTACCGTGCTGCAGACCTTCCTTTCTCATTTCTTCATACATCGCTTCCAGTTTTTCTACCGCCATTGTGCCGTTAAAAGAATACATGACCACATACATGACTTTCATAATTGTAGAAAACATAACTCCGGATAAAAACATCATCATCAAAAGCTCCACTGCCGTCACCGTATCAGGAGAAAAAATACCGGGCAGCAAAAAGATAAATGGAACTAATACCGCGACAACCGCAAACATGACCCATTGGAGCAAAACCCACGGTACCTTGCAGCTCATAGAGTAATTCAGGGCAAATTTCGCGTAGTCGTGAATCGCCTCATTTAACGCCTTAAAAGAACGGGTATCCGCATGAAAGATTTTGACTACCTGAATCCCCCGCACATACTCCACGGATTCTGCGCTCAGGCGTTCCAGCGCCTGCTGATAGTGTTTCATAAATTCCGGTTTTCCCGCCATCCCTGCATATAAGAGCACTGCGATTACTGTCAGCACAAGCAAGGCAACTCCCACTCGCAGGCTGACCATAAAAGCGATAATCAAAAGCAAAACAGGCTTCACCAACGCGTTGGCGATATCCGGCAAAAGATGCGCGACAATCGTGTGTGTCTGTGACGCATTGTCGTCGATGACCTTCCGGATTTTTCCGCTGGAATTCAAATCAAAAAACCGGAAATTTGCCTTTGCAAGCCCATCAATTCCCCGTTTCCTCAGATTCGTCTCCAACCGGAAACCCAGAACGTGAGAGGCCAGTACCCCAATGAAATAGACTGTCGTGCCTCCGATCAACAGTCCGAAAATCATCCACGCATAAAAGATACTGCCGGACGGGTCCCCTCTTATCATCAACTGTTCGAAAAAAAGATACAAATAATAGTATGCCCCCGCAATCGCAAAGGTCGATGCGACAGACAGGAATACAGACAGCAAGATCAAGTGTCTCTTTTCCGGTACATAGGCAAATAATTTACCATAAACCTTAAACATAAGCTTCCTCCTTATTATAATATAGGTTAGTTTTAACTAACCTATATTATAATACCTTTCTGTTAATTCTTCAAGAGAAAGTAATATACGGTAAATTTAAATGTTAACCATATATTCTCTAGCGGCTCCTTCAGACCACCGCCCACCAAAAAGAACAGCAGAATAACTGGAAGATAGTCCAGGTAACTATCCGCGGCAAAAAGCACTCAAAGTCCGATTAAATACCTTCACTACACTCATGCCATGGATATACTCCACAATCGTTCCCTGCATCTGTTCCTGAGCATCATGAAGCTCCACCTGGAGGGCCGCCTTGTCCGGCTGACGCAAGCAAGAAGCCAGCATTCCAAGGGAGATAAAGATCAGCAGCAATGTCACCAGGGCCAATCTCCAATCCATGTAAAACAGATAAAGCAGAGAATTAAGATTTTATCCTGGTCTACCTTTGCTGGATTAGCATAGTGAGCCAACAATTTCGCCACCACTCCATATGGTCCAGCAAGCCATGCATAATTTGGTTTTCCCTCTGGTCATAGGCTGCATCATCTGGGGTAACACACTCGGAAGAGGATGCCTGCCGCAGCTTTTCCATATCCTCCGCTGTGAGATACTGATAGATACTATTCTGACTGAATACAATCAGCCTCAGATATTCCTTGCCCTCGGCGGCGCTCATTTTATCCCTGCCGTTTAAAAGCTGCTCAAAATGCTGCTTAACCCGGTCCCTCTGATACTCCATGATGTCTGTGACAAATTCTTCTTTGGAAGTGAAAAAGTTGTAGAAGGTACTCTTTCCTAAACCAGCCGCAGAACTCTGTTTTTCAGTGGAAAAGCATCCAACACCTTCTCCACAGCAGCGTCCCAAAAAATCCCAGTTATGTCCTCCATCCCACTCTTCATAAGTGATATTTAGACCATAATCTCTCGCTTTTTGATAAAACTTCTGGTTCATATCGTACAACAGGTCCTGTCTGCCTTCGTATAGAAAAATCGGCGGAACCTTCTTTTTCTCTTTCACGCATTTATCCAACAGACACATGGGCAAATCCTTCTGCTGATATCGGTCCTCCCCAAATACATTTCTCAGGTTCTTCTCCATCTTCTCTCTCTCTTCAGCATCATCAGGTCCCCAATTCGCCTCGTACACCTGGTCTGGCATTGTCACCGCAGTAAAAGCACCCACTCCGCCGAAACGTTCCGGATAAGTCAGACCAAGCTTCAACGCACCGTAGCCTCCCATGGACAGACCAGCCACAAACGTATCCTCCGGCCGGTCTGAAATCGGAAACCATCTTCCCATTTTTTGAGGAAGTTCCTCCGACAGATAGGTGAAAAATAATTTTCCAGATACTGTATCTGTAAAAAAACTGTCTTCCCCTGTAGGCATAATCACAGCCAAACGATGACTTTGCGCATACCTTTCTATCGAGGTCTTTCTAAGCCAGCCATTGCAGTCGTCTCCCTTACCATGCAGCAAATACAGTACTTGAAAACAATAATTTCTGCTTTCATCAAATAAATAATCTCCTCTGTTTTCCGGCAAAATCACATTTACCTGAGTATCGTACCCCAGAGATTTTGAATAAAAATTGCAGTGAAATAAAGCCATCCCATTCCCTCCTTCGAGTTCCTTTTCTCCGTGTCCTCAACGGACCAAACCATATTATTAGTTGTAACATACCACCTTTCGGGACATAAAGCAACATCAGCCTAAAATTATTCTTGACAAAAAATAAGCATATTTTTATAATAAAAATAGTTTGAATTAAAACTTATTAGGAGGACACATGAATTATCAAGATCTGCACTATCTTCTTCTATTAGGGTTCAATCGTTCCAACAAAGCCATTGTCTCCAAGACAAGCCTGGAAGGTCTGATGCCCGGCCAGCCTAAAATTCTAGAATTTCTCTTGGAACACGATGGCTGCACGCAAAAAGAGATCGGCAACGGCTGTGTGCTGGACAAATCTACTGTCACCAGCCTTCTCTCCCGCATGATTCTCTTGGAGCAGATTGTCAAGGTTCCCTGCTCCCAGGACCGCCGCGTCACACGGATTTATCTTACACAAAAAGGACGCGCTCTGGCAAAACGAGTAGAATCCATCTGTTCCTCTGTCAATAAAGCTGCCTGGCAGGGTATCACCCAGGAGGATCGTTGTCACTTTATTCAAACTTTTCAAAATATCTTGGAAAATCTAAAAGAATTGGAGACAGAAGATGAAAAATAATTTGTTGAGATGTTTTTGGTTTGTTCTGGGAATTCTAATCAATTCCTTCGGTGTCGCGTTCATCACGAAGGCTGCTTTGGGAACTTCGCCAATTTCAAGCCTTCCCTACGTACTGAGCTTACAGTTTCCCATGACCCTTGGACAGTTTACTTTCATATTAAATATGGTTTTCATTTTGTTAGAAGTCATTCTGTTAAAAAAAGACTTCCATGCCATTCAATATCTACAGATCGCCGTGAATATCCTCTTCAGCTTCTGTATTGACATCAGCATGAGTCTGTTGTTTTTCTTCGAGCCGGCGAATCTGGTCGTTCAGTTCACTGCTTTGATCGTTGGCTGTACGATTTTGGCCCTTGGCATCAGTATTGAAGTCGCCCCCGATGTGTTAGTCGTCCCTGGAGAGGGAGTCGTAAAAGCAATCTCCCAAGTCTCCCGCAGACGTTTCCGGCACAGTCAAAGTACTTTTTGATACCACTTTAGTTACAGGAGCGGTTTTTCTCTCATTCCTGTTCTTTCACAGATTGTCAGGCCTTGGAATCGGCACGATTCTCTCAGCCTGCATCGTGGGTAGATTTGTGAATCTAATCAACGGACATCTCCCTTTGATTGCCCAGATCGCCTCACTGAAACAAAAACCAAATAACTTTTCCGGCGCATATAAAAAGAAAGAACAGGTCTCTTAAAACTTGTTCTTTCTTTTTATATACACGATAAGCCCGACTCGCGGCAAATAGAGGAAGAAGATCTTTCCTATCCACCGCTGTCAAGTCTACGCCGCTTTTATCTGTTTTCACCTACGAAAAACAGAGCTACCGTACCTGGACCGGAATGCGCGCCGATCGTCGCTCCCACATGATTCATCAGCACCGTCTGAATCGGATACTTTTCTTTTATTTTGTCAACCACAAACTGTGCATCCTGCTCACAGTCGCCATGACTGATAAAAATAGTATCGCAAGAATTTTTATAGCTTCCCAATTTTTCTTCCATCATATCCACCAGGGCCAACAAAGATTTCTTTCTGCCTCTGACTTTTCCCACAGGAATTAACTTTCCCTCGTCGTCCACATGGAGTACTGGTTTGATATTCAGCACACCGCCGACAACCGCAGTCGTCTTCGACACTCTTCCACCCCGGTAAAGATGATTCAAATCATCCACAGTAAATGTATGAACCATGTTCAGCCGATGTTCCATCACCCACTGTGCAACTTCGTCCATGGTTTTCCCTTCTTCTTTTTTCTTCTGGGCTAAATAGACGAGAAGCCCCTGCCCTAGGGATGCCGCCAGTGAATCAATCACCACAATTTTTCTGTCCGGATACTCTTCCTGCAGCTCCTCACCCGCTATCCTAGCGCTGTTATAGCTTCCGCTTAACCCAGAAGAGAAAGCAATATGCAAGACATCCTTACCAGCTTTCAGATAAGGTTCTATCAGTGCTCTGGCATCCTCTGGATTCACCTGCGCTGTCGTAGGCATAGAGCCCTTTCGCATCCGGTCATAAAATTCTTTCACAGGCAAAAAAGTTCTCATGGCTGTAATGCTGGCCATCCATCGTGTAGCTTAAATATGTGCAGCCAACTCCATGCTCCGTGTAATAGGACTCCGGCAAATCAGAATTGTTATCCGTAGTAATCACATAATCTCTCATAATATAACTCCGCCTCTCTATTTATTCTAAAGAATCTTGCGGTAACTCGCCACAGATATATACGCTGCACAAGTTTTCCTGTTCTTGGCCGTAAGATCTATAAAAATTTATTCAGAATAATAATAGCACTAAAGCGGCTCTGATTCAACCTTCATTTTACTGGGTTTTACCTTTCACTACTTCGAGAGCTTTCTGAAGCTGATTATCCTGCGACTGTTCCACCTGAGAAAGATCCGTAATGTCATCGCTCAGTTCCACTTCCACATCCGGTTGAATGCCAACCTCATGGATATTGTTTCCGTTCGGTGTGTAGTACTTAGACACTGTAAGCTTCACCGCACTCCCGTCACTTAATTGACGCACCGTCTGTACGATTCCTTTTCCATACGTAGTCGTTCCCACAATGGTTCCCACTTTATGATCCTGCACAGCTCCCGCGAAGATTTCTGAAGCACTGGCACTTCCTTCATTAACCAAGACGACCAGCGGCATGTTCAGCGGTGATTTGCCGTCACACGTCTCTTCCGCACGATTTCCATACTTATCTTCCGTATATACAATCAGACCTTCCGGAAGTATCTCCCTTAAGACATCACAGACAGCCGTCATAAGTCCTCCCGGATTATTTCTCAAATCCACAATCAACCGCTTTGCTCCCTGCTCTTTCAGTTTTTCAAATGCTGCGTGATATTGTTCATAGGTGACACCGGTAAACTTAGATATCTTAATGTATCCGATGTTTTCTTCTAGCATCTCACTGCTGACAGATGGAATCTCCACACCGGTCACAGAGACCTTCACCTCTTTGTATTCTTCTCACCTTCTCTTTGAATCGTCAAGACCACTTCATCGTTAGGCGAATTCTTTATGCGTTCGGTGACCTCCGAAAGTCCAGGCCTGAGACAGCTTCTCCATTTACCTTTTTCAGTATATCGCCAGTCTGAAATTCCGGGCCTGCTTTGCGGGCCCTCCTTCATAGCAATCTATGATAACCGTCTCTTTATCCTGACTTTTTTGTAATCGTGACGCCTATCCCTGTATACTCTCCATCTGTAGACTGACTCTCCCGTTCATACTCTTCTGCAGTATAGTACGCTGAATAAGGATCTCCTAAACCATAGATCAATCCTGTATAAATTCCCTCGGCCAGCTCATCCTCCTCTTTGTCCTCCAAATAATACTGGTCAATCAAGTTTTCCAGATATGCCAGTTTTCTCCTGTGGCTAGGATCTGAGAGCACTGTTTCTGGCTGTGTTTTCACATAGGCGAAAAACAGAGCTCCCGCAATGACCACCGTGCACAGAATACCTCCTAAAAAAACCCGCTACATATTTTTTCTTGTCTTCCATCTTCTCTCCTTACAAGCACTAACAGAAGGGGCTGTTATCTCACAACAACCCCTTCTGTATCTTATGATTTTCAATATCACTTTAGACTTTTAAATGTTTCCGCGTGGTCAGATAACTTCCCAAGAAACCAATTCCAATACCCAAAACCAGCCCTACAGGAAGTAAAATACGATACACATCATTCACTGGAATGAACTGCATAAAGTTGGACAATCCGTTAAATTTAGTCAGAACCATCTCCACGGTTTGATTATATAAGAAATAAAGTGCAGTCAATGGAATTGCTGAGCCTATCAGTCCCAGTATAATTCCCTCCAACAGGAATGGAAATCTCACGAAGAAATTCGACGCTCCGATCAATTTCATAATACCGATCTCCTCTTTTCGAATAGAGATACCCACAGACACCGTATTGCTGATTAAAAATACAGAAATAATTAACAACACCAAAATAATTCCCATAGAGACATAGAAAATCAGCTTGTTAATCGACGTCAATGTCTGCTCTGCTTCCTTAGACTGCTTGACTTCTCTGACATGCTCCAACCCTTCAATGTAATCAACTAACTGACTTTGCTGCTCAATCTCATTGACATAAACCTCATAGCTTGCAGAATTTGCCAGCGGGTTATCGTCCTTGAATCCCTCCGCAGCCTCCTCGGAGCCGCCTAAGTATACTTCTTTGAATTCCTCCCAAGCCTCATCGGCTGAAACATATACAACCTTGGCCGTCTCTGGACGTTCCTCAATCTTCTTTCCTATCTCTTTGATCTGCTCCTCTTTGGTTCCCTCATCAAAGAAAACCGTAACCGCAACATCCTGTTCCACGGTTCTGGTGATATAGTTCAGATTCTCCACAATCGAATAAAAAATACCAAAGAGAAATATACAGGCAGCCATCGTAATGATCGACGCCAAGGAAAACATCCAGTTTCTGCGAATGTTCTTAAATCCTTGCTTTAGCGTATACCAGAAAGTACTAGGCCTCATAGTGATACCCTCCTTCCTGCTCATCACTGATAATAGCACCTTTGCGCATGGTCAGCACACGCTTTTTCAGTTTGTTCACCACATCCTTGTTATGCGTAACTACCAAAACCGTAGTTCCTCTGTCATTGATTTCTTCCAGAAGCTTCATAATCTCCAAAGCAGTCTGCGGGTCCAAATTTCCAGTCGGTTCATCCGCCAAAAGAATATCTGGGCGATTCACTAAAGCTCTGGCAATAGCGACACGCTGCTGCTCACCGCCGGACAGCTCTGTAACCGGAGATTTATATTTCTCCGCCAGCCCTACTTCCGTGAGGACTTCCGGTACCCGCTTCCGGATTACTCTGGTCGGCCTGCCGATCACCCGCTGCGCAAACGCAACATTCTCATAGACATTTCTGTCTTTTAGCAGACGGAAATCCTGGAAAACAACCCCTAGCTTTCTGCGGTATTTTGCTATTTGCCGCCTCTTCATCGTGTTTAATTTCTGCCCATTGACGACTATCGTACCTGCAGTGGCATCCAGTTCCTTCAAAAGCAGCTTAATCAAGGTCGACTTTCCTGAGCCGCTGCTGCCAACTACAAAGACAAATTCTCCTTTGTCAACATGCAAAGTCGCATGACTCACCGCCGGCTGGCCTTTGTCATAAGACTTACTGACATTTTCTAAATCAATCATAGAATCCTCCTATATAATCTTCACACTACAACGAAATTATCTTTTAATTATTTTGTAACATAATTGTAACATACATCCTATAAAATGCAAGACTTTTTTTGAAAGAGTTTCACATACCTATCACACTCCTGTGTCCAATAAGAGAGGACTTTTATACATCAAAGTGACAAGGTCTTTCCATAATACAAAAAAATGCTGCAAAAGGATACTTTCACATCATACCTGCAATTTTCTCCATTTTTGCAACATTCTACACACTTTTTTTCGCAATTACCGCCGCTAATTTTTTATTCTGCCAAATATTTTTTAATCAAATAAACCGGCGTACAGCTCCACGCATGGCAATAACTGTTCACAATAGGACTTCCATAAGGGGAATACTCCGGTTTATCTGGATTGAAGGCTTCCCAGAAAGTATCCGCTCCCAGTTCAATCATCCTGCCCCAATAGTTTTTCATAAGCAGAACGGCTTCCTCCTTTAATCCTGCCTCAAACAAAGCTTCCACAATATGATGATACATATAAGGCGTCGCAATTCCAGTAACCGGAAACAGTTCCTGGACCACCGTTTTCATAATCTCCTTGTTTTCTTCTGGCGTCATCACTCCTGCCAACACCAGCCATACCTGACTTGCGATATTGAATTCTTCCTGTCCGGTTACAAACAATTTTCGGTCTGGGCGGTATAAATTTTCCTTGGCATAGCGGGTGATGCGTGCAAGTTCTTCCTGGTACATCTCCAAATCCGGGTCCTGCGCGGTCTTCGCAAGAGCCAAAAACTGTTTCAATACATAAATCATCTCTCCTTGTCCCGCTGTGTCCTTATTAAACTCGTTGGACCAATCTACAAAAACCGGATATCCTTCATTGGGAACCAACCTACCCTTTTCATCAAACATTTTCAGAGACAAGTCCATCTGCTTTTTCGCCGTCGGATAGAGTTCTTTTACCAAATGGATGTCTGGATGAGCCTGATGAAGGTCATACAGCACGGAAATGAAAAACAAGCTGTATTCAAACAGAAACGTATCATCTGGAACGACCTTAGGACTCACAAATACATTGGCCGAAATCTTGCCTTCTTTGGTTGTCATTCCCGCAAACAAATATAGGCAACGCTTTACCAGCGCAGTATTGTCAAAAGAAGCATAGTCCGCAAGAGCCTGGAGCCGCAGATCCCCCAGCCAAAGCCTGCGGTCCCTTTTGGGACCGTCTTCAAAAACGTCCTGCATACAGTCTGCAAGCGTCTTAAGACCCACGTTGTAAATCTGCTGCATCTTTTCATCCTTCAGGCAAAGAGGTTTAAAGGCAGAAAGGTCTGCAGAAGTCTCCGTAGTCACCACGGGATTAGAGAACACGGCCTGCCATTTCGGTGAGGTATCGATAATTTTCAGTTCCACATAGCGGAAACTGTATCGTCTAGGCAAAGTCAGTTTTGCTGGAAGCTGATCCAAATGAACGAATTCTTCCTGAATCCACGAACGGCTCAGCCATCCCTCATAATCTGCGGACTCTGCCGCCAGTTCCGCCGGAACTTCCGCAAATTTAATCCGCAGATAAAGGGGGGCATCCATGGGGGAGCCTGTCTGGTCAATATCAATTTCAAACCTTCCGACCCTATGGTCTCCGAAGTCCAAAATCACCCGTTCATCCCGTTTCCAGCCATAGGATGACAGCTTCGCGATCTCCTTCTCACTGGTTTTGACCGCCACACCGTTTAACTGCCGCTCATCCCGGACAAGCTCCACCAATCGTACAGGTGCGGCCGTCCCCTTTTGAATCACTGGTTTATTTTCTTCTGCTTTCTTCAGCAAAGCTTCGTCATGAATAAATTCCACATCTTTATTAATCTGAAAAGTAAATGCCATCGTTTTTCCTCTCCCTTTTTACATCTGTCCCACACCATGTTTCTTCTGCAGTCGCAGCATCATCGTCCCTGCCGCGGCGCTGATCAACACAATGACCGCAAAACCATACATCGTCATCTGAATCCGTTCCGGTACCACCAAATACGGCGTAACAAGGGCAAACAGGCCACAGCACAGTCTGGAAAAACCGTTGATAAAGCCCTGCATGGAGGCCCGTGCCTGAGCCGGAAAAGATTCCTGCGTCCACACTTTATAGATGGATTCACCAGCAAACTGATTACCAATATTATAACATGCAATCATAGCAACAATCATAAAGAGCGCGCCACCGCCCATAGCAATTCCGACCATAGCCGCCGCCTGAATGGCAATTCCCACATAAAAAAATTTGTTTCGATGTCTGCTGCCTGCTGCAGATGCAAAAAGAATCCCGCATACAAGACCCGCGATATTCAACGCGATACCACATCCTGTGGCCAAAGCCTGAGAAGCGTCTGCTTTTACCAGCATATAGGTCTGGAATTGTCCAAAGGTGTTTGCCAACAGATTCCAACACACGTAGAAAATAACAATACACAAAAAGAATGACAAATATTTCTTTTTCACGTCTCCTTTAAACAAACTTATAAAGGATACCTCCGCAGTGCTCTTCGTTCCTTCCGCGGCACGGAAACGCGCTCCTTCTTCATGGAATTTCTTGAATTTTCCTGAAAAAGTTCTCCACAAAAATGCCGCGACGGCAAAGCCGCCGAGAATACCAAATACAACTCTGGCCCCAAGCGCCCCTTCCACTCTGGACACAATAAAAGCCATAGCATAAGAACCCAGCACGCCAATCTGCCAGAACACCTGTGTAGAAGCCACAAGCCCGGCTGATGTCTTCTCATCTGGCGCATCGTGAGAGATCACCGTAAGGCTAATTGGCAAATCTGCTCCAGACGCAAAGCCCGTCAGAATCAAACCTGCAAGGAGCATAGAAAAGCTTCCGGATAATACGCAGATCAAAGCTCCGACCGCATATAAAATATTCATATAATTAAACGCTCGAATCAGTCCAATCCATTTTGTCAGATTTCCTGCCAACAGGGAGCCTGCCGCAATGGCAAAAGTCAGGCTCCAGATAAAATCCCCACTTCTCCGGTGGAAAGATTTAGCCCCTCTTGCCACACTGTCAAGGTGGCAGATAGACCGATGATAATGCCTGAGCCCAGCATGGAACCGATCCCAGCAGCTCCCACCAAAGATATGTACTTTTTGTTACCGTTGTTGCTCATAATGTTTCCTCCTTCATATATTTTGCTTTCTTTCTATATCTTGCTTTTTTCTGCGCTGCGCCAATTCTCTTTGAATCTGTGAAAACTGACTATCCAATCGATAAAATGCCATTGTAATGATAGAACATATCAACAGAGTCATAGGAATATAAAGATACATCGCTTTTATAACGAACAGTGCCTCCACAGTTTGTACCGCGGCCGCGTCATTATAAGCTCCCCAAGCCAGCAGCATTCCAGAAATTCCACCTGCAAAAGCTTGGGCCACTTTTCCCAAAAAACCGTTGATGGAAGACAACGTTCCTGCCGCCTGGATTCCCGTTTTCCACTCTCCATAATCCACAGGGTCCGCCTGCATGGAAAAATAAATACTTTCTTTCGTTCCATAACCACACGCAGAAATTACTGCGCCTGCAATAATCAACGAGGTATTTCTGTCTGCCAGAAAGATAACCGCCAGTCCTGCAAGCTGTACTGCCGCAGCAGAAGAATACAGATTTCTCTTTCCCAGACGCTTCGCTAGAAACGGTACCGTCAAATTGGCCGCCATAGGAATCACCGTCATGATGGTCGCAACAAGGGAAGAAAGAGCAGTACTTCCCACATAGTACTTATAGTAATAGATCAGGGCGGAAGACTGCAGAAAATATCCCGTCCACATAAACAAAATATTCAAGGCAAACAATTTCCAAGGCGTATTGTGCGCCAAAGAGCGAACGTTTTCTTTTAAAGTCGCCTGCTTGCTACTTTCTTTTAGATTCTTTTCACGCACCAAAGCGAAGGTAAGGAAAAAGCAAAGACATCCGAAAACTCCAAAAATGCCCATGACAATCCGAAATCCCAAAGCTTCATTTCCTCTTCCAACAAACTGTACCATGGTAAGAGCAGTAGCTGACACAATGGAAGAGCCTAAAAAAGCAAAAAATTTTCTCCAAGTAGCTAGAACTGTTCTCTCACTTCCATCATCCGTCATAGCTGGAAGAATAGAAGCCAGTGGAATGTTAACCACGGTATACATAAACGACAAAAAGATGTAGGTCGCATAGGCGTAAATCAATTTGCCGTCCGGCGTGATATTCGGAACACTGAAGGCCAGAAAAGCCGATACCGCAAAGGGTACTGCGCCAAAGAGAAACCATGGCCTGCTTTTCCCCAATCTCGATTTCGTCTTGTCAATGGCAAATCCAACCAGAACATCTGTTATCGCATCAATGACTCGGCACACTACGAACATCACCGCAATTGCCGCCGGATCAAGCTTCATAACATCTGTATAAAAATACAGCAGATACAGGGAAATCACCTGCCAGATCAGGTTACAAGCAAAATCCCCCATTCCGTAACCAAACCGTTGTCTGTAAAGAAACCTTTTGGCACTCTTCATATCTCCTTCTCCTCTCTTATGTGGCAGTATCCATATTTTTCGCTTTTCGGTATCTCTATATTAAAGAAATAAGCCTCAGAAAAAAATTGGCATATTTACACTGTTTATTGACTTTTTTGCTCTCCATGAGAAAATTTATTAGATATACATGAGACGGTCTATTTCAGTTGGAGGAAACATCCAGTATGAACCAAAAATTAAAAGCGACACTCAGAGAAATCACAGAACTGAATCAAGATGAAGAATTTTATAAAGCCTACTATGAGGCCGGAAAATCAGAAGAAACACTCCGGAAGTTTTTGAAACTGGTAGATAAAGAAGACGCTGTGCGCCGTCATCTTGTAATCCCGGAGCTACTACCAGACATCATTTCTTATTATATGGATGACAGCGAATATTTCTCCGAAAATGAAGGAAGAAACATTTTTATCAGTAGACATAATCGCTATACGCCCGGCTTTACCCACAAGCATAACTTTTTTGAAATTGTCTATATCTATTCGGGAACCTGCGTCCAGAATATTGGTTTGAAGCGGCTGCATCTTTACCGAGGAGATTTCATTTTTATCGCTCCAGGAGTTTTTCATAATATTGAAGTTTTTGACGACCGGGCAGCCATTTTTAACATTCTCCTTCGTAAATCTACTTTCTATCAAATGTTTATGCCTCTGATGAAACAAAACAATATTGTCAGCGAATTTTTTTCCGAAGGACTTTATAACTCTCAACATATCAGCTATCTGATTTTCCATGCTGGAAAATCAGAATCCTTGAATGTTTCCAGACATATTTTAGAACTCTACCAGGAACACCTCTTTCACGACGGCTGTTCCGATCAAATCATGATTGGAATTATGACCATTCTGGTAGGACTGATTACCAGACACTGTCTCCCAACCATGGAGTCTTCTCTCTCTAAGGCTACCTGTAACGCACCGGATCATTTTCTTGTACTGAACTATATCCAGACAAATCTGGATACCGTAACCTTAACCGACGTAGCAGAACATTTTGGTTTTTCTGCTTCCTACTGTTCCCGGCTCATTAAATCCTCCACTGGGCTTGGATTCAACGAATGGAAAAACTCTCTTCGTATGCGCAGAGCAGAGCGTATGCTTTTAAATACCACCAAAACTGTATCTACCATCAGTGAAGAACTGGGATATATGAACCCCGAGACCTTCATCCGTTCCTTCAAAAAATTTACGCAAATGACTCCCGCCCAATACCGCAGGCAGGTGAATATTCAAAAACCGACAAAATCCAACGAGCCCCGCTCAAAGCATATCCATGATATGTAAAATATCTCCTGTCTCGCGCTGCGGCATCCGTAAAAGTTATTGTATATTTTCCGCCATTCTATTTTATATATGGGAAATGGAAGTTTGATTTTCTATTCCAAGGTCAAATGTAAAACCAACACGACAGACCATTTACTGACGTAACGTGTACAGACGTGAATATCTGGCAGCACAAGTATCAAGGAAACTGGGTATCAACGTAAATACCACACACATGGATGTTCCCGTTTTAAAGAACATCCGGCCCAAGCCCTTTA